>Ga0209231_1000115_pt1 | contig 58304 bp, 46 predicted proteins | sample Deesub45470m_DNA_FD_188086 | JGI IMG/M metagenome (GOLD analysis project Ga0209231, IMG submission 188086) | Deep subsurface microbial communities from North Pacific Ocean - 450_OLKR46/470m Metagenome (SPAdes) (version 2) | ecosystem: Environmental > Terrestrial > Deep subsurface > Unclassified ... | reverse complement strand
TGAGTTGTTGACGGGTTGCAGCGTAGCATAATTATCGTGGCAAATCAGCACCTTATGTGCATTCGCAGTATTTTCTTCGACTGTGATCTCACGGACTCAGGTACAATTATTGAAGCCTCCGGCCGCCGAATATGCTTCGAAAAGCCAAAACTTTGGGCTGAAAAATTCTTTGACCCACCTTTTTATTTCGTCGTTTGAATACATTCGGGATCTTATCCTGATAATTAGCTGTTCGAGATTGACTGCCAATGCCCGTGCCATTTTTGAGGCGGATTTGGCATCGGAGGTTTTCAGGCTTCTTCGAATGCAAGCAGCGTTCCCAAAAAAGCTTCTAGCATCAATAGGAAGCCAAGCGTTGAAATAAAAGATTTTCCCCCGAATCAGAAGGAAAGAATTGTTCCTGCCCATACCGGTCTCCTGTGACAGTGCCTGTGACAAATCCTGTGACAGTCGGCACGAGCAAAAGGAAAAAGGCGGGCTGAAAACAAAAAAAACGCCTATAACCAGTAGGTTAGAGGCGCTTTTTTTTAGGGTGTGGTACCGAAGGCCGGACTCGAACCGGCACGCCCGGAGGCAACGGTGTTTGAGACCGTCGTGTCTACCGATTCCACCACTTCGGCAAAGAGGGCTGGATTATAGTTTCTGCGGTGGAGTTGGTCAAGTGCTTATGCGGGGTTAAATCAATTTTCTTCCGGGGTGTTGATTTCACGCAGCAAGCCCTCCCAGCGCCGGCCCCGCCGCAGGGGAATGTCTTCGATTTTGGTCACCGGTAGCAGGCCAATCAGGCTGTTGCTGAGGAAGACTTCTTCGGCACTGGGAAGTTCGGCCATGGGAAGGGGGGCGATGCTCCATGGCAGTCCGAGGTAGTTGGCGGCATTAAGCACGTTTCGCCGCATGGTTCCGGCCAGGACCAGTTCTCCGGCCGGTGGGGTTACCAGGGTTCCATCGACGATGGCGAACAGGTTGCTGGTGGCCCCTTCGAGCAGGTTCCCGGCCGGGTCGCAGAACAGGGCTTCGCGGGCCCCTTGGCGGCGGGCGGAGTCGGCGGCGTAGAGGCAGTCGGCGTAATTGCCCCGCTTCATCTGTGGCAGATGGGAGAGGGGGTTGACTCGCTGGTTGGGGGCGATGATGCAGAGCACGCCGGCTTCCCGCTCGGCCTGGGTCGGTGGGGTGTAGGGGGCGGCGGTCACCAGCAGTCGGCCGGGTTGGGATGCTGGCGGCAGGTGCAGGCCGGGAAATACGCCACGGGTCAGAGTCAGGCGCAGGCGGGCCGTTGGGGCGGCGAGTGTCTGGGCGCAGAGTTCGAGGGCGGCGCGGGCAGCCAGTCGGTTCCAAGGGAAAGCGAGTTGGGCGGCGCTGAACTCGATACGGTCGAGGTGCGCATCCAGGAAACGAATCCGACCGTCGATGGCGAGCAGGGTTTCGAACAGGCTGTCGCCGAAGCGCAGAGCGCCGTCTTCAATCGGAAGGTAGGCCTGTGCGGCCGGGACCAGGCGGTCATCGAGAAAGACGATCATGGCGTCTCCAGTGCCCGGCGCATCGCCATCCCCTTGGCCAGGCATTCGTGCCATTCGCGCTCGGGGTCGGAGTCGGCGACGATGCCGGCGCCAACCTGATAGGTCAGCTCATCGCCGAATTTCTGGAAGCTGCGGATCAGGATGTTAAGGTCCATGTCGCCGGTGGCGCTGATGTAGCCGGCGCTGCCGGTATAGCTGCCGCGGCCGACGGGTTCGAGTTCGTCGATAATCTCCATACAGCGTTTTTTGGGAACGCCAGTGATGGTGCCGCCGGGAAAGGTGGCGCGCAAAAGGGCGAAGGGGCCGAGCCCATCGCGCAGTTCGCCGCGGACGTTGGAGACGATGTGGGTGACGTGGGAGTAGCGCTCCAGCACCATCAGTTCATCGACCTCCACCGTGCCGGGTTTGCAGACCTTGCCGAGGTCGTTGCGCTCGAGGTCGAGGAGCATGACATGCTCGGCCCGTTCCTTGGGGTGACTGAGCAGTTCTTCGCCGAGCTGGTGATCCTCCGGCGGGGTGTAGCCTCGCGGCCGGGTTCCGGCGATGGGGCGGGTTTCGGCGATGCCGTTGTGTAATGAGACCAGTCGCTCGGGGGAGGAGGAGATGATCTCCAATCCGGGGGAGCGCAGCAGGCAGGCAAAGGGGGAGGGGTTAACCTCCCTGAGTCGGGCGTAAAGGGTTGCGGCGCTGCCATGGTAGCGGCCGTCGAAGCGGCAGGAGAGGTTGGCCTGGTAGATATCGCCGGCGGCGATGTAGTCACGGGCCCGGGCCACCCGCTGCTCGAAGGCGGCCTGGGTGAGAACCGGCTGCGGCAGAACAATGGCTGTTGCCGCTGGCAGCGAAGGCGTTGTCTGCAGGGTAGCGAGGACCTGCTCTTCGAGGGCGACCAGGTCGAGCTGCGGATCGAGGCTGGCCAGGGTCAGGATCTGCTGCCGGTGATCGTAGCAGGCGCTGGTATCGACCCAGGTCAGCCACAACTCGGGGACCGGACGGTCGCGCTCGGCGCGGCGCGGGAGATGCTCGATCCGCCCTGCCAGATCATAAGCGCAGTAGCCAAAAAATCCGCCGGGGAAGGGGACGTTTTCCTCTGTGCGGGGAACACGGCGCTCGGTCAGGATCGATTGCAGGGCTGCGAAGGGGTCGCCGGGCAGGATGTGACTGCTGCCCTTGTGCAGGCAGTGGAGCCCCTGATCATCCAGACGGTAACTTTCCTGCCAACGCAACGGGACGATGCTGAAGCGGCTGATGCGCCCGACCGGGGCCGGGCTTTCGAGAAATCCGGGGCCGTCGGGGACCAGGCCAAGATAAAGGGCGAGGGGATCGAAGCGCTCGAGGCTCAGGCTGCGGGTCTGCGGCTGCATGGGGCGGTCCGTCGGGGAAGGTTGGATTGCTCGGGAATTCGAGCCTAATCTAGGGCTTGGTGCGGTGCATGACAAGCAAATTCCGGTTGGCCTGCAGCTCGGGTGGGGGTGGCTGATGGAGTGCCGGAGGACGAAAAAGGGCCGACTGCGAACAGTCGGCCCTTCGGGTTTTTCATGGTGGAGCCAGGCGGGATCGAACCGCCGACCTCTTGAATGCCATTCAAGCGCTCTCCCAGCTGAGCTATGGCCCCATGCAATGCGGAGGTTTTATAACAAGCCTGCTGCGGTTCTGTCAAGTGATTAAAACTAGAACGGGCCAACCCGTTTGGGTTGGCCCGTTATTGTCTTTTGGTGGAGCCAGGCGGGATCGAACCGCCGACCTCTTGAATGCCATTCAAGCGCTCTCCCAGCTGAGCTATGGCCCCGTTTGACGTCGCCTCTTATAACAAGAGCACGAGCTGGCTGTCAATCAGTTTTTTAAAAAAAGGCCAGGGTCAAGGGCGACAATCTCGGTTTTATGCCTCCCCGAGGCTGGGGCTCGGTTTGGGAGTGGCCTTGAGATAGCTGCCTGCGCCCCGCAAACTTGCCAGGGAATGCAGCAGGATGGTGGTGAGAATCAGCGCCCCGGCGATGATCGTGGGGGCATTGGGCACTTCACCAAGGGCCCACCAGACCCAGAGCGGGCCGAGAAAGGTTTCCAGCAACAGGATCAAGCTGACCTCGGCGGCCGGCAGATGCCGGGGGCCGAGGGTGATCAGGGCAAAGGAGAGGGGGAGCACCAGACCGCCAAGCAGGAGCAATAAACCGAAATCCGCCGGGGCGACGGCCAGGGGGGTTGCTCCAAAAAGCAGTGCCAGCAGGGCGGCCAGTGCGCCGCCCAAGGCCACCGCCGGGGTCATGTTGATGCTGCGGGCATGGCGCAGCACTACCAGGTTGCCGGCCCAGAGACTGGCCGCTGCCAGGGCGCAAAGGTCTCCGACCAAAGTTCCCTGTCCCAGGTTGCCGGCAAACAGCAGCAGAATTCCCCCCACGCCGACCCCGATCGCCAGCATGGTGCGGCGAGCGACCCGTTCACCGAGGAACAGGCGGCTGAGCAGGGCGGAAAACAGCGGAGTCGCGGCCAGAATCACCATGGTATTGGCGACCGAAGTGTTGCGCAGGGCGTAGACGAAGAGGATGGTGCCGAGGGCGGAAATGCCACCGGCGAGCAGCCCGGGGCGGCCGATCAGGAGCAGCTTGGCTAAGGTGCTGCGGCCCCAGAGGCAACCCAGGGCGAGCAGGATCGCCAGCGCACTGAGGGCGCCGCGCCAGAAGATCAGGGTCATGGGGTCGGTGTCGATCAGTCGGACCAGCAGGGCATCGGGGCTGAGCACCAGCACCGCAGTGACGGTCAGAACAATGCCGCGCACATGATCGGAAGAAGCGGCGGCCATGGGAGGTCCTCCAAGTAAAGGTTGGGCCGAGTTATGGCACGAACCTGCCGGGATAACAAGGGGCAAAGCAGGGTTGACTCGGGAGCCTCTCTGCCACCATCATGCGGACTTGGAGGTGTGACGAGCGGAGTGCTGAAAGGGGGGATAATGCAACAACCTACACATCAGGTGGTGGTCGGCTGTCTGGTCCGAAACGGTGCCGGGGAACTGCTGTTGATCCGCCACTATAAGCGGGGCTGGGAACTGCCCCAGGGGCGGGTCGAGGAAGGCGAGAGCCTGACCGCGGCGGCGCACCGGGAGGTGCGGGAAGAGACCGGAGTGGAGATCGAGTTGGGCGCGCTGGCGGCGGTCTACTCGAAACTGACGCCGCCGTCAGCGATCATCTTTAATTTTCTCGCCCTCTATCGTGGCGGCGAACTCACCCCCAGCGACGAATCGCCGGAGTTGGGCTGGTTCAGCGCCGAGCTGGCCCTGGCCAAGGTGACCCATCCGGTCAACCGCGAACGGCTGGTCACTCTGCTGGACTATTGCGGGCCGGTGGTTTATCGGGCCTACACGGTTGCCCCCTTTGCTCTGGTCGAGCAACAGACCCTTGTTTGAGCGGTCACTCAGGCTACAGGGGTTTTGAACATGCTCAGCAGCATTTTGAAGCGCTGCACGGCCTGGACCTTGTGGGAGATACGGCCGGGCATCAGTACGATTTCACCGGTTTTGACCGTCAGCGGTTGGCCACCGATGGTGATTTCCGCCTCCCCATCGAGGATCTGGATAAAGGCGTTGAAGGGGACGGTGTGCTCCGAGAGGGCTTGGCCGGCATCGAAGGCGAAAGCGGTCAGGGTGCCGCTTTCGTCCTGCAGCAGGGTGCGGCTGACGATCGAGCCGCTCTGATACTGGGTCAGTTCGGCGAGGGGGTAGGCGGTGGCGCCGTCGACATGGACTTTGACTTTAGGGGTGTCGGTGCTCATGGCAGACTCCTTGGCTGGGGGAATGGTTGCTGTGTTGACGCCACTCTACCCATTCTGCCCGGGCTCTGCCTTGATCTCGGTCAATCTGCCATTATTGTGCGCGGGCTTTGAGTTGCAGGGCGTAGAGTTCGGTCCAGAGCTTTTCGATGTCTTTGATCAGTGCCAGATTGTTGGCTTTGTTGATGGCATTGAACAGCGAGGCCATGGCGTTGTCGAGATCGGCGCCGCCATGGTGGGCGAGGGCGGCATGATAGTGGATGCGGGCTTCGGCATCTTGATCTCCGGCCTTAGGCAAGGCCTCTACGAACTGGTCGAGAGCGGCCTTGCTCTGTTTGTCGAGCAGCGCCAGCACCCCCTGCAGATCACTTTTCTCGGAACCTGAGGGGAGGGTCTTGACGACCGCCTCAGCGGTTTTGCGATCTGCCAGCTTCAGCGCCGCCAGTAAACCGCTGCGGTATTTCATTTGCAGTTGCTGCGGGTCTTTGGCGGCCACCGCCTTGATCCCCTGCTGCAGGGTTTTCTGGGCTTCGGCGTTCTGGCCGAGGGCTTCTAGAACGTCGCAGAGTTGCAGGTAGGGGCCGGCTTGGTCGGGGTTTTTGGCGATGATGACTTCGAGCTTGGCAGCGGCCCCGACATAGTCTTTGCCCAGGATCAGGGACTGAGCTTCATTCTGCAGGGAGTCGGTCGGGCTGTCTGCTGCACTGGCTGGGCCGCAGAGCAGGAGCAGCAGGAATATCAAGGGGACGGTTATGCTGAGGGAACGAAGGAACATGATGGGCTCCTGAGGCTGGGGGCTGGCATCGATTATAGAACAGAAAAGGCCGGGGGGGAACCCGGCCTTTTCTGTTCTAATCGTTTCTAGCAGGATGATTCAAATGCGCTTCCCGGTCAGTTTGGTCAAAGCCTCGTAATACTTTTCGCCGGTTTTCCGCACAATCTCCGCCGGCAGCGGCGGCGCCGGTGCGGTTTTGCCCCAGTCGAGGGTCTCCAGGTAGTCGCGCAGAAACTGTTTGTCGAAGCTGGGTTGCACGCCACCGGGGCGGTACTGATCGGCGGGCCAGAAGCGCGAAGAGTCGGGCGTCATCGCTTCATCGATCCAGATCATCTTGCCTTCGAAAATGCCGAATTCGAACTTGGTATCGGCGATGATGATCCCCTTGGTCGCGGCGATCTCCCGGGCCCGGTTGTAGATGGCCAGGGTGGTGTCGCGGGCCTGGGCCGCCAGTTCAGCGCCGCAGAGTTTTTCGGCGGTGGCAAAATCGATGTTTTCATCATGCTCGCCCAGATCGGCCTTGGTGGCCGGGGTGAAGATCGGAGCCTCGAGCTTCTGGCTTTCCACCAGTCCTGCGGGAAGGGTGATGCCGCAGATGCTACCGGTGGCGCGGTAGTCTTTCCAGCCGGAGCCGGAGATGTAACCGCGAACCACGCATTCGATGGGGAGCGGCTTGGATTTTTTCACCAGCATGCTGCGACCTTGAAGCTGGTCGCGGTATTTGTGGGTGATCGCCGGGAAATCGTCGATTTCGGTGGCGATGATGTGGTTGGGGATGATGTCGGTCATCTGCTCGAACCAGAATTTTGAAATCTCGGTCAGCACATAGCCTTTGTTGGGAATCCCCTCGTTCATGATCACGTCGAAGGCGGAGATCCGGTCGCTGGTGACGAACAGCAGATGCTCGCCGAGGTCGTAAATGTCTCGGACCTTGCCACGGTTGACCAGTTTAAGATCGGCAAAATTGGTTTGCAGAACGATCGGGGTCATGGCGATTTATTTCCCTTCGAGCGCGGAGAGAATGGAGGGGGCGATGGTGATGTCTGCTTTGCCCTTGAGTTCCTCCAGGGTGGCGGCGATCGTCTCGTCCATCCGCCGGGATTGCAGCGCGGTTTGCAGTTCGGTCTTCTTCTCAGCGGTCAGGCCGCTCATGTCGGCCTCTTCCCGGCTTTTCAAAGCGGCAACCACGAATTTCTCGGCGACTTCTTCCACTTGAGCAAGGGCTGGCTTCTCGGTAGTCAAGGTAAAGGCGGCTTTGGAAATCGCTTCCGAGCTACCCAGGCGGGGGATAAAGGCGCCATAGCTGCGGGTGAAATTGCCGGTTTCCTCCAGAGTCTGGCCTTCCTTGCGGGCCAGGGCTTCAAGGCTCTCGCCCTGTTGCAGGGCCTGGACCATCGCTTCTGCGGTCTGCTTGGCAAGGGCGCTGCTCTGCTCGGCCCGATAGGTGTCCTCAACCGGGCTGCGCACATCGGCCAACTCCGGGATGCGGCTTTCCTGACGATCCTTGAGAGCGATCAGCAGGATTCCCTGGGGGGTGTTGAGGGGGCGGCCGAGTTCTTTGCCTTCGAGGGCAAAGGCTGCCGCGGCAACCTCCGGCAGTTCGCCGAGGCCGTCGATGACATCGTTGCGGGCGAAGAATCCGGTTTCTTTCAATCCGAGGTCGTTGGCCGTGGCGGCAGTCTCCAGCGAGCCATTCTTGCGGTTGATGTTGTAGGTGTCCATGGCTTTTTCCTGAGCCATTTGTTGCGCTTTTTCCACCCGCAACCCGGCTTTGACCTTGTCGAGCACGTCGGCCAACGGGGTCACTCCGGCTTCGATATGCCCCTCACCTCGGATGATGTGAAATCCGAAGGGGGTTTCTACCAGATTGCTGATATCGCCAGGGCGCAGGGAGAAGGCGGCGGTCTCGAAGGCCTCGACCATGGTGCCGCGGCGGAAATAGTCGAGATCTCCGCCTTTGGCGGCGCTGCCGGTGTCGTCGGAATTGGTGCGGGCAAGTTGTGCGAAGTCCTTGCCGGCCTTGGCATCGGCCAACACTTTTTCGGCCAGAGTTTTTTTCTGCTCGCGCAGTTCGGCTTCGGCCTCGGCAGGAACCTTGATCAGGATATGGGAAACTTTGACCTGCTCATGGATCTCGAAACGATCGAGGTGCCGGCGGTAGTATTTCTCCAGTTCGGCATCCTCGAAGGTGACATCCTTTTCATAGCGGGCGGGATCGAATACCAGGTAACGCAGGGAGCGCCGCTCTGGGATGCGAAAATCCTCCTTTTTCTTTTCGAAATAGGCCTGTAGCAGCTCATCGGTGACGCTCACCTTGCTGGCGAACATTGCCGGTGCCAGACGCACGAAAGCCAGGTTGACCTTCTCGTTCTGCTCGCGGTAGTCCTGCTCGATATCAGCATCACTCAACTTGATGCCGTTGTTGATCTCCTGCTGCAGTTTCTCCACCAGCAGTTGCCGGCGGTGCATGCTCTCAAAGCCGTCGGGTGAGAGGCGCTGGAAGGAGAGGACCTGCAGGTAGCGTTGTTTGTTGAAACTGCCGTTTTCCTGGAAGGTGGGAATGGCGGCGATGGAGTCGACCAGTTCCTTGTCGCTGACTTTCAGCCCGCGCTTGTCGGCTTCCTGCAGCAGCAGGGCCTGGTCGACCAGGCCGTCGATAGCCTGTTGACGAAGCCGCAGCTGTTTTTCCATAGCCGGAGTGAACTGGTCGCGGTAGATGTTCTGGTAGAGGTTGTACAGATTACTGTAGGCGGTCTGGTATTCGTCGAAGCTGATCTTGGTTTTGTTGACGGTTGCGGCAATAGTCGGATCGCCACCGCCAGCCCCGCCATCGGACCCCTTGCCCCAAACCAGAAAGATGGTGCCGACAAAGGCGGCGATGATGCCCCAGAAAACAAATTTGATTATGAGGGTTTGTTGCTTTTTACGGATCAGATCCAGCATTGAAATAGCTCTCCTTCGCAGGTTGGGGCCGGTCGTAGAAACAGCGCCGCATGTTAGACAATCAGGGGGGTAAATGCAATAACTTTTTCCTTTTATCCCTTGAAAAACAATTGCGTTTTTGGTAGTGTTGCGCACATTTTGCCAGGGAAGGAGGTGCCTTCTCAAAGTGCACGATGAAAGGAGTTTTAAGCGCCATGTTTAATCTGTTTAACGCTATTTGGGGGATGTTTTCCAACGATCTGGCTATCGACCTCGGCACTGCCAATACCCTGGTTTATCTCAAGGGTAAGGGGATCGTGGTCAGTGAGCCGTCGGTGGTCGCGGTGCAAAAGGACGGCATGGGGGGGCGCAAGGTGCTGGCGGTTGGTACGGAGGCCAAGAAAATGCTCGGCCGCACCCCGGGAAGCATTGTCGCCATCCGGCCGATGAAGGATGGGGTTATTGCCGATTTCGATATCACTGAGGAGATGCTGCGTTATTTCATTCAGAAGGTGCACAATCGCAAGACCTTGGTACGTCCGCGAATCGTGATCTGTGTCCCATCGGGAATCACCCAGGTGGAAAAGCGCGCAGTCAAGGAGTCGGCCGAATCGGCTGGCGCTCGCGAGGTCTACCTGATCGAAGAGCCGATGGCGGCTGCCATTGGCGCCGGTCTGCCAATCACCGAAGCTTCGGGCAACCTGATCGTCGATATCGGCGGAGGAACCACCGAAGTGGCGGTGATTTCCCTGGCCGGCATTGTCTACGCCAAGAGTGTGCGGGTCGGCGGCGACAAGATGGATGAGGCAATCGTGCAGTACCTCAAACGCAAGTACAACCTGCTGATAGGTGAGCGGACTGCGGAGCAGATCAAGATCGAGATCGGCAGTGCCTACCCGGACCCGGAGGGCGAGGTGCGGACCATGGAGGTCAAGGGTCGCGACCTGGTCAGCGGTATTCCAAAAACCCTCAAGATCGATTCCAATGAAATTCGTGAATCCCTCACCGAAACCGTCAATGCCATTGTTGAGGCGGTGCGCATTGCCTTGGAACGCACTCCGCCAGAACTGGCGGCCGATATCGTCGACAAGGGGATTGTCCTCGCGGGTGGGGGGGCTTACCTGCGCAACCTCGATGCGCTGCTGCGTGAAGAAACCGGTCTTCCGGTCATGATTGCCGAAGATCCCCTCTCCTGCGTTGTGCTTGGCTCCGGCCGGGTTCTGGACGAACTCGATCTACTCAAGCGGGTGACCATCACCTCCTGATAGCCCTGGTGCGGGAGTTTCCACGGCCTGGGGCTGTGGTGCTCCCGTCCGGTGCTGCCGGTGCGCCGGGGACTGGTTTGCGCCGGCGGAGTCTTGCATGTTGGAGTTGTTTCGCAAATACCGCACCACCTTGCTGGTCGGTTGTCTAATCCTGGTCGCGTTGCTGGTTTATTCGGCCAACCTGCGGCAGCGGGCTTCCACCACTCTGTTCGAACGCACCCTTCTGCAGTTGCTGGCACCAGTGCAGCGCCTGGCTGATTCCACCTGGTCGGGCATCGGTGAGATTTGGGGCCGGTATATTTGGCTGGTCGACACGGCCGAAAAAAATGTCCGACTGGAACGGGAGAACCGCCGCCTTCAGGCCGAATTCGATGGGGTGCGGGAAGTTCGCCTGAGCAACGATCGGTTGCAGACACTGCTCGGTTTTCGCCTGACCCTTGGCCAGGCGGCGCTGCCGGCGCAGGTGATCGGTGAAGACGCTTCGAGTTGGGCCCGCACTGTTATCATTAACAAGGGGGCCGACGATGGCGTGGCCGAAGGTCTGCCGGTGGTGGTTCCCGAGGGGGTTGTCGGTCGGGTGATTCGGGTTTCCTCCAGGCAGTCGCGGGTGCTGCTGGTGACTGACGCCTCCAGCGCTCTGGCGGTGCTGGTGCAGCGCAATCGCACTCGCGGCGTCTGTCGCGGCCGCGGCGATGACCTCACCTTCGATTTCGCTTTGCGCCAGGAAGATATTGCCGTTGGAGACCAGATCGTCACCTCCGGTACCGGAGGGGTCTTTCCCAAAGGGTTGGCGGTGGGGGTGGTGACCCAGTTGACCCGGGAAGAATTCGGTCTGTTCCAGTCGATTGTGGTCAGTCCCTCGGTCGATTTCTCCCGCCTGGAAGAAGTTCTGGTGTTGCTGCCGGAGCAGCCATGACCCGGGTGCTGATTTACCTCTCTCTGGCGACTCTGTTTCTGGTTCTGCAGATCACTCTGTTCCCCTCCCTGCTCGCGGGGCACTTCAAGCCTGAACTCCTTCTGATCCTCGTTGTCTATTTGAGTCTCCACGAAAGTTTCGCCATCGGCAGCGGATTCGCTTATGGCCTGGGACTGCTGCAGGATGTTTTTGCCGGCAGTGACCTGGGCCTCTACGGCCTGGCGTTCCTGGCCACCTTTATGGCCGGGCGCAGCCTGGCTGCCCGGGTCAACACCGAAAGCACGTTGCTGCTGTTGTTGATGGTGGCTGCCGGCAGCGTTCTGCAAGGGGTGGTGTTGGTCTTCGCCCTCGGTATTCTGACCGATTCCGGCATTGCCTGGTTGGTGGTGTTGCGACAATTGCCACAGCAGTTGTTGATCAATCTGGTCGCTGCAACCGCAGTGTTGACGCTGACCCTGCGCTTGCAGCGCCGCTTCGCGCCGCGGGTGAATCTGCCGGGGCTACAGCATCTGGGTCCTCGCCGTGAACGTTAAGTCGGGTTGGCTCGATTCTACCGGGTTGCGCAAGCGCTTTATCCTGTTGTCTCTGGCGGCTGCCCTGGTTTTTGCCCTGTTGCTGCTGCGGCTTTGGTACTTGCAAGTGATCAGCGCCGAGCGCTACCTGGCCTTGTCGGAAAAAAACCGCATCCGGCACGTGGCCATCGCCGCTCCCCGCGGACCGGTTTACGATCGCAACGGTGAACTGCTGGTCGACAATCGGCCCTCCTTCGGGATATCGGTTTTGCGCCAGGAGGTCGATGATGCGGCGGATCTGCTCGACCGTCTGGCTGACTACCTGCAGGTGCCCCGGGAGGATTTGCAAAAACGCTGGGATGCGGGCTTGCGGTTTCCTGCTTTCCGGCCGATGCCGCTGGCTGAGGATATCAGTCGGGATGTGCTGGAGTTGGTGCAGGAAAACTCGGTCAATCTCCCCGGGGTGCTGATCGAAGTGCGCCCGCTGCGCTCCTATCCCTACGCCGAAAGTGCCGCCCATCTGTTTGGTTATCTGGGGGAAATTACCGAGGCCGAACTGCAATCGAAGGAATTTGAGGGCTACCGGCCGGGAGACTTTGTTGGCAAAAGCGGGCTGGAGAAGAGTCTGGAGCCGAAGCTTCGGGGGATCGCCGGACAACGCCGGGTGGAAGTCGATGTTCGCGGCAAAGAGTTGCGGTTGCTGAAAATCCAGGATTCGGTGCCGGGGAACAAGGTTTACCTGACCATCGACCGCAAACTCCAGCAGGCCACCGAAGCGGCCTTCGGCGAGACCTCGGGGTCGGCGGTGGTGATGGATGCCCGAACCGGCGCTGTGTTGGCCATGGCCAGTCTCCCCTCCTTCAATCCGGCGCTGTTTGCCCGCGGCATCTCCGGGGAGGAGTGGATCAGCCTGCTGCAGAATCCTCACCATCCCCTACAGAATAAATCCATCAAAGGTCAGTATCCTCCGGCTTCGACATTCAAAATCGTCACCGCTCTGGCCGCGCTCAAGGCCGGGATTGCCAATCCAGGCACAACGGTGAATTGTAATGGCAGCTTTAGCCTCGGCAACCGGGCGTTTCGCTGCTGGAAGAAACATGGCCACGGTCGGGTCGATTTAAAAAAAGCCCTCAAGGAGAGCTGCGACGTCTGGTTTTATCAGGTCGGGCTGGAACTTGGGATCGATCGGCTGTCGCAAATGGCTCTCGACCTGGGGCTCGGGGAGACCCTCGGTTTCCCCCTGGAGTATGAAAAAAGCGGATTAGTGCCGACCCGGCAGTGGAAGAAAAAACGCTATGGTTCCCGTTGGTACGATGGCGAAACGGTCATCGCTTCCATCGGTCAGGGCTATGTCCTGACGACCCCCCTGCAATTGGCGACCATGATGGCCACGGTGGTCAACGGCGGTAAGGTGCTGCGACCGCAGGTGGTCAGAAGGGTGGAAAGCTTGGGGGGGGAATTGCTGGGGGAGGTTACCCCCGAGGTGATCAAATCCACCCCCCTGGCGGCGGCGGATCTCAAGGTGGTGCTTAAGGCCCTCGATGCCGTGGTTAACGAACCTGGCGGAACTGCTTGGGCCAGTCGAATCAATGAGGTCCATTATGGCGGCAAAACCGGAACCGCCCAGGTGGTCCGGCTGAAGGATGACCGCGACCGCAAACGGGAGGCCCCCTATCGGTTTCGAGATCATGGTCTGTTTGTCGGCTACGCGCCGGTGGATGATCCGCAAATCGTGGTGGCGGTGGTGGTTGAACATGGCGGTGGCGGCGGAAGTGCCGCCGCTCCGGTGGCGCGCAAAATCATCGCCAGCTATTTCGGTATTGAAGATCCCCCGGTGGTTTCAGTGCCGGAGGAGTCAGCTGAGCCGGTCGAGGGGACCGAAGCTGAAGGCGGGGCCGACAGTGTTGACTCCGCTGCTCCGGCGGTTCCGGCCGCCCAATCGCTTACCCCGGCGGAGGAGTAGGAATCGATGTTCGATCGCCGGTTGTTGCTGCATTTCGACTGGGTGTTGCTGGGGACCATCTGTCTGGTTGCCGCCCTCGGTATTCTCAACCTTTACAGTTCCACCTCCACCTGGGAGATGGGAACTCCGGTCTATGTCAAACAGAGTTACTGGCTCTGCATCGGTCTGGTCATTGCCCTGGCCGTCTGCACCATCGATTACCGCCACCTGGAATATCTCGGTTTTATCTTCTATGCCGTCAATCTGGGCCTGCTGCTGTTCGTGCTGCTGTTCGGCAAGACCAGCATGGGGGCCACCCGTTGGATCGATCTCGGTTTCTTTCACCTGCAACCGAGTGAAATCATGAAACTGGTGATCATCATTACCCTGGCCAGGTATTTCGATGAGCGCGGCCAGGTTCATGGGCACACCTTGGGCGATCTGAAAATCCCCTTCCTGCTGCTGGGGGCGCCGGCCCTGCTGATCATGAAGCAGCCCGACCTCGGCACGGCCATGCTGGTGCTGTTTATCGGCGCCACCATGGCCCTGTTTGCCGGTATCCGCCGGGGGACTTTGGTACTGCTCTCCATCGCCGGAGGGCTGGCGGCATTCGGCGGCTGGTTCCTGCTGCGCGACTACCAGAAAGAGCGCATCCGGACCTTTCTCGATCCCGAACGCGACCCCCTGGGCTCGGGCTATCACATTATCCAATCGAAAATTGCCGTGGGCAGCGGCGGCTTCTTCGGCAAGGGATTTATGAAGGGGACCCAGTCGCAACTCTCCTTCCTGCCCGAGCGCCACACCGATTTCGCCTTTTCGGTCTTTGCTGAGGAGTGGGGGTTTGTCGGCTCTTTGCTGCTGCTGTTGATTTATCTGTTCATCGTCTTCTGGGGGATTTACATCGCCCGGCGGGCGGCTGACCGTTTCGGCATGTTCCTGGCGCTAGGGGTGGTGGCCATGATCTTCTGGCACATCGTGGTCAATCTGGGGATGGTGATCGGGCTGTTGCCGGTGGTTGGGGTGCCACTCCCCCTGTTCTCCTATGGCGGTACCAGTATGGTCACCACAATGATCGGAACCGGTTTATTACTCAACGTCAGTATGCGCCGGTTCATGTTCTGACCGCAGGGCTCCATCTGCCGTGCTCGGGGCGATCTCTGCTATACTGCCAGCAGGATCGTCCCCCCCCACCGGCAGGAGGTGCGCATGCACGAAGCACGGTTCTGGGAGCCAGCCCCCGCAGGAAAAGTCCGTTGTGGCCTCTGTCGTTTCCGCTGCCTGATCGCCCAAGGCCAGCGCGGGGTCTGCGGGGTGCGCGAAAACCGCGAAGGCGTTCTCTATACCCTGGTTTACGGTAAGAGCGTCGCCGAAGCGGTCGATCCCATCGAAAAAAAACCCCTCTATCATTTCCATCCCGGGTCCCGAACCTTCTCCATCGCCACCGTCGGCTGCAACTTCCGCTGTCTGCACTGCCAGAACCACGAAATTTCCCAATGGCCCCACAGCGGCAAACCCCTGCTGGGGCACGATCTGCCGCCGGCGCAGATTGTCTCCGAGGCCTTGGCCCGCGGTTGCCGCAGCATTGCCTACACCTACACCGAGCCGACGATTTTTTTCGAATATGCCTACGATACTGCAGTCCTGGCCCATCAGGCCGGGCTGGCCAACGTCTTCGTCAGTAACGGCTATATCACCACCGAGGCCTTGGAGGCGATTGCCCCCTATCTGGATGCCGCCAATATCGACCTCAAGGGGTTTTCCGAGCGGTTTTACCAGGAGGTGGCCGGGGCAACCCTGGGTGGTGTGCTCGAATCGCTGCGGGAATTTCACCGCCTCGGAATCTGGCTGGAAGTGACCACGCTGATCATCCCCGGCCACAACGATGCACCGAGCGAGTTGCGGGAGATGGCCCGTTTTATCGCCAGCGAACTTGGCTGCGACACCCCCTGGCACATCACCGCCTTTCACCCGACCTACCGGATGCTGGACCGGCCCCCGACCCCCGCGGCCTCCCTGCGGCTGGCACGTCGGATCGGTCTGGAGGCCGGGTTGCGCTATGTTTACCTGGGCAACCTGGCGGCCGGGGAAGGGGAGGATACGCCCTGCCCGGACTGCGGCAAGACCGTCATCAGTCGGCGCGGGGTCTGGTTGCAGGGAATGGCGCTGGACAATGGCCGCTGCGGCTATTGCGGCGCAGCCATCGCCGGGGTCGGTTTGACCGGGGTGAGCCCGGGTTGACGCACAACGCAGAAAGGAGAGGCCATGCAACGATCGTGGAGTTTAAAACGACAGACCCTGGTGGTGTTGGGGGTGCTGGGGGTGCTGGTATTCTGGGGTGCACCTGCCCTGGCCATCGATCTGTCCCAGGGCGGGGCCCTGTTCAAAGGCCTGCTGGGCGCTGCCGCCCCGGCCGCAATGGATGATGCCACCGTTGGCGATGGACTCAAAGAAGCCCTGCGGGTCGCTTCCGAGCGGGCGGTGGGGAGCAGTTCGAAAACCGACGGTTTCCTCGGCAATGAGCTGATCCGCATTGCCATGCCCTCCCAGATCGCGCCGATGACCAAGGCCCTGCAACTGGTCGGTTATGGCAGCCAACTCGAGGCCTTCGAGGTGGGGATGAACCGGGCCGCGGAACAGGCCTCGGGCGAGGCCAAGGAGGTCTTTTTCGACGCCATTGGTCAAATGACCCTGAGCGACGCCCAGGGGATTCTGAATGGCGGCGATACCGCCGCCACCGAATATTTCCGCCGCCAGACCAGCGACACCCTGCGGGTGCGTTTTCGCCCCATCGTCGCCCGCAAGATGGAGGGGATAGGGCTGTACCAGCAATACAACCAGCTCACCGGAGCCTATTCCGCCCTGCCGCTGGCCAGCAAGCCGTCCCTGGATATCGATGATTATGTGACCGAAAAGGGGCTGGATGGGTTGTTTACCCTGTTGGGGCAGGAAGAGGCGTCGATTCGGCAGAATCCGGCTGCGCGGAGCAGTGAGCTGCTGCGCAAGGTTTTTGGTGGGCGGTGACCTTGAATCAACGAAGATTTTGGACCCAGGAGCCCATTTTCGGTGCAGAAGAATAGCTTTCGCCTTTGTTCCAGGCCAGCACCCCCATCGACAGAGCTCTGGCCACGGCGTGATGCTTAGTGCGTACCCCAAGTTTCATCATGACATTGCGCAGATGAAAAACCACCGTTCCATCGGAAACGCCGAGAATTTCCGAAGTCTCCCAGGAACTTTTCCCTTCGGCCGCCCAGAGCAGGCATTCTTTTTCCCGGGGGGTCAGGGCGGCGAACTCCTCGGTTACTTCACAGACCTCGATAGTGCGTTGTACGGCTTCATGCAGGTAGTTGGCGAGGGAAAAGGCAAAGGGGAGGTAGGCTTTGATCCGGGCGCGGGTCTTTTCGCTGTTGTCCTTACACGCCAGGGAGAATAGACCGCTACGGCCAGATGGGCTGAAGAGACCAAAGGAGATACCCGACCTCAGGCCGAAACTGCTGGCCTCTTCCATGAACCGGATAACCTTGGGGGTGAGTACTGCCTGCGCGGGCAGATCTTCCCAGAGCAGCGGAGTGACATTGGTGGTGCAATGCTGAACCACTGGGTCAATGGCGAGGTAGTTTTGGGCTTTGTAATGCTCCATCCAGGCTTCGGGGAAGCCACTGATGGTCATCAGTTGGGGTCTGGTGAGGGAGACTGGGATTTTCATCCCGTAGTAGAAATAGTCGAAAGCGTAGGCGTGGCAGATTTCGGTGCAGATCCCGTGAATTGCGTCGAGAGAGTCCGCTGAAGCCAGGTTTCCAGCTAACCTGTTGTACGCTCTGGTCGGCATTCTTTAATCCCCCAAGAAAAGCCCTCATTTCGCGACTTTAGGGGGTAATTTAGCTGTTGTCCAGTTAAACGTATTTAACCCTTTGCCGTAAACCGCAGGGATTGATTAAAAATGGCTGGAGTTTAACCCTTTGGGACTTCGAAAAATCAGACAGGGGCCAGTCCGGCAATTTGCGGACTGGCCCCTGCTTTTTTTCCGTTAGGCCCTGGATTGTTAGTGGTTGGCGACCAACCTCAGAGTCCCTGAAAGTTTTTTGGGAACAGATGAAAAAGGCCGAACACTTGCCAGCATCCGAACCTCTTCGACAAATTTCCATTCCCGAATAAATACCTTCAAATTGTTGGGAGCAGGCGCTCCTTTCTCGAACAATTGGCACTCCCGGCCCATGTCCCTGATTTCCTCCTCGATCACAGTCCAGAAGTTTTCAGTGGCCTCATCAAGGGAGTCCCCCTGGACGCAAAGGGGATCGTCCAGATTCAGAACATCCCAGGTGTTGGGAATCCCTTCGGCGCTCGGCACTAGACTGACGGCGTTCTTCTCGAAACCGATGGCATGCATCAGCAATGGCCGCAGTGTGTCGGAAAAGTAGATCGTCTCGCCTTGGTCGGGGGCTTCAGGCCAGAAACTCAGAGCGTAGCGAGTCTGACCGCGTCTGGTCAAAAACTTATCCAGTTCGTGGGAGTTTCGGAAATTTAGTTTTTCCATTGGGTCCCCCTTCATTGGTGTTATTTAGGGGGTGCAGCAAGAGTCGTGCCTTTCTTTGCTTTTCGTATGTAGAAAATTATCTTTGAAACTCGAACCTTGTCACTTGGTTTTCCAGCAACCTACAAGATTTGTAAGTTATTTTTTTTCCTCAAACGTGGTTTCATTCGAAGCTAAGGCAACCCTTGCTTGGAGAAAACGATTGTCAGTTCCTAAATGAACAAAGAACCAGGGAGGCATTCCATGTTCCAATCTTTGTGTTTTCGACGCGACACTGTCCCCAGTTACGATTTATTGAAAGGCATGTTTGAGCTTCGTCGCGAGATATTTTTTGAACAATTGGGTTGGAATGTCGAGGTTAGTGATGGTCAAGAAGTCGATGTTTTTGACAGGAAACAGGACCCTGTCTACATCGTTTCCCGGGGAAGGGGGGATGAGGTTTATGGATGTTTCAGGCTCCTTCCGACAATGGGGCCGTATATGTTGGGGGAGGTTTTCCCGGAATTACTACGAGGGTCAAAGCTGCCTCGATCTCCAGAAATTTGGGAAATTAGCCGGCTTGCAACCACGCCAGAACTTGTGGGAACTCGGCTTGATCCACAATTATCCTTGTGCGCTGTCACTATTGGAATGTTTCGCCAAGGGTTTCTTTACGCTGAAGAAAATGGAATTCATGAATATATATTTGTTACAAGTGTCGCAGTAGAAAGAATGTTGCTACGTTCCGGGCTTAAATTGCGTCGTTTTGGTGATGGAAAGGCCGTTAAGGTTGGCAAGGTGTTGTCTGTAGCTTGTTGGTTGGGTATCGATTCGGATAATCGCCGGGTCCTTTTTCCTGAAACTCACCATGTTGAGAGGGCAGCATGACCGTTTTATCAGTAGGGATGAGGAAAGCGGTAAGTCTTCCCGCCAAAACGAATGAACCTGAGTTCCCGAACACTACCCGTGCGAGTGATGATAAAGGACTGAAAGGCAGAAGGAAAAGGTTGTTGGCGATCTTTGAAAAGACGCCTCGAGGAGAGCGATTGCTAGATCTCAAAGAAGCGGAAACGGCTGTCCTAGGGATTGACGGGGACGGTATCCATTTTGAGTTCTTCTACGAATACCGGCCTCAAGCCAAGTGCGAGGCAGCCTGACGGCTCGGATTTGCGGGGTGTCAATGGTTTGACAAAAGGGCGAGTTTGGTCAGGTTTTTGACGACTTCAGTTTCGTCTTTTGAGTTTATTCAGGATTCCTGAAAGTCTAACTTGCCATAAAATCTTTTAGAAATAGAAGTTTGGAAGCGAGAGGGTCGGTCGACTCCTCCATGCTCTTGCGTTTTTCCGCCTCCAGGCCACGCCAGAAGGTAATAAAGGCTTCAACCACCCGCGGGTCGAAGTGGGTCCCACTACCATCGCAAAGCATCTCAAGGATCTCTTCAGGGGGCATAGGTTCCCGATAGTGGCGCTTGGCGTTTAGGGCTTCAAAGAAGTCCGCAACTGCGATAATCCGTCCTCCCAGAGGTATTTCTTTCCCCTTCAACCCCTTGGGGTACCCACTGCCATCCATCTTCTCATGGTGGGATTCGGCAACCAACGGAACCTGACGAAATATTCCTTCAAAATTGATCCGGTCCAGGATCTCACGGGTTTTCCCTGCATGGGTTTTGACGACTTTAAACTCTTCTTCGGTCAAGTGGCCGTTTTTCTTCAGAATGTTGTCGGGAACCCCGACCTTGCCGTAGTCATGCAGCAGGGCTGCGACTCGAACCATTTCTGTGTAAGACCGCGGCAAGCCCATTTCCTGGCAGATACCCACGGCGTATTCGGTAACCCGGTTTGAATGCCCCGCAGTCAGAGGGTCCCGGGCGTCAATGGTTGCTGCGAGGGCCTCCAGAATCGAGGTCATTTGTCGTTCCCGCGAATCGAGAGCCTCTGCATTGGTCATGCTCAACCCGATGACCGGCGTAATCCCCATAAGCAAATTCATATCGCTTTGCAACAAGGGGCGGGTGGAGTCAAGACTTTCCACAACCAAAACCCCAATGCCCTGATCTTCATGAAGAATTGGGCAGGCAATCATTGAAAGTGCTCCAACTTTCTGAAAAAAATAGGAAGTTTTTGAGGGGGTGTCTTCGGTGTTCTCAAGGAAAAAGCTTTTCTGCTCCTGCAGGCATCGAGTGAAAATTTCCTTTGTATGAGATGTCCCAATTACAAAATTCATTTTCTGGAGAAGCTCAACGTGTTTCTCTTCATATCCAAAGCCGGTTCGATACTCTAGTCGGCGACCATCTTCGGAGACAAACAGCACGAATCCACGGTCAAATTTTAATCGTTTCTTCAGGTTTTCAGTCAAATTCCTAAGTATGTCGGCGGGGGTCCCTCGGGAATTAATAGTTCGTCCTATTTCGCTCGTCATCATGGAAGTGTTGTAGACGACATTGATTTGTTCCCCGAGTTGTTCGGCGGAGGAACGAAGTCGTTTCATGTTTTCGGTCAGTTCTTTTTTGTCTTCTTTCTCAATCAGTAAGGAAAGTATCAGTAACAGACAAAGTGATGCAGGCAGTCCTGTGCCCATTGCCCAATGGGGAGAGATGTAGATGGTCGCAGCGAAAAGCCCAAGGAAAAATGTAGTTAAAAAAGCCCGTATTTTGCCGAGCCTTGCAGATTTAGGTTGTGGCCAAGAGACTTCGTACCGGCAACATTGCCCCCCCTTGAAAATACACTCAGTGTGTTTAATCGTAGGCAGAACATTTGAAATAATCATGGGGATCGCTTCGATATAACCGAGGCGGCTTTCACATTGATAGGGTTTCTCTTCAACTCCCGGGTGAGGTTTTACGGTGATTTCAACATGGTTTGAAGCAATCGTTCGCGATTGCCAAGAGGATGAGCGGGTAAGTCTTGGTGTGATTTTTTCAATAACATCAAACAGTTTTGTGCAACCCAAAAAACCAAAAACAAAGGTTTGCATGGACCAACCTGCATCCGGAGAGGCTAAAAATCTACCCGTTTCTCTTGCAATGTGGGGGTTTCCAGTTTCTTGAATAAGCTTTTCAATGAAAAGGTCGGCCTGCCGCTGTGTAAACCAGTGACCCGGATCCGCAACCTCGTAAGCTTGCATGTGACTGTAAACCAGGATTTTTTCCAGATTCACATGCGGGTACCGCTTTTTCACCAACTTCAGGTAGATGTCGATGGTGCGACTGTTGTACAGCGGGTTTTCTGGATGGTTCGGCATGAGACTACTCCTGACCCCCTCTTTTTCATTTTGTATGAAATGAACTGGAAGACCAAGTGGCCAGTGCAAAATCTGGCCCAAAAATCAAGATGTAACATTTGTGTTTTTATTTACATTATTGATTGCAAAATACTGGGGATGGTGACCCTGGGGCTGCCCAAATTAAGAGTCTGACAAGCAGAATGGCTAATTCTAATTGCAATCGCGACCAAAGCGCAGTTCGATTTTCAAGCTGAGATGGTCCTTCAGCTAATAGGGCTTCACTTCAAGTGTCAAAAAAATGGTGGGGTCGGTTGTAAGTATGGTCTTTGAGTTGCTTTACCCTGTTTCTGGCTCTTCGGCAGCTTTTTGCCGACCAGCCAATTCCTCCCAGTAACGCATCCGCTCGCCAATCTGCTTTTCATAGCCCCGCTCGGTCGGTCGGTAGAAACGGCGGCCTTGAAGGCGCTCCGGCAAGTATGTCTGCGGGGCGTAGCCTTCTTTGCGGTCGTGGGCGTACTGGTAGCCGGCGCCGTAATCGAGTTCTTTCATCAGTTTGGTGGGGGCGTTGCGGATGTGTAGCGGCACCGGAAGGGCGCCGGTTTTTCGCACTTCGGCCAGGGCTTGGTTGATGCCGACGTAGGAGGCGTTGCTTTTGGGGGCGGTGGCCAGGTAGGTGACTCCCTGGGCCAGGTTGATGCGGGCTTCGGGCATGCCGATGAAGTGCACCGCCTGTTGCACTGCCAGGGCGATCTGCAATCCGCGCGGGTCGGCGTTGCCGATATCCTCGGAGGCGAAAATGACCATCCGCCGGGCAATGAACAGCGGATCTTCCCCGGCTTCGAGCATCCGCGCCAGCCAGTAGAGGGCGCCGTCGGGGGAGGAGCCACGCAGGCTTTTGATGAAGGCGGAGATGACGTTGTAGTGCTCCTCGGCCCCCTTGTCGTAAAGCAGGGCCTTTTTTTGCAACGCTTCGCTGACGGCTTCCGCGGTCAATTCGCCCCCAACGGGGAGGGTGGCGGCGGCCAGTTCCAGAGCGTTGAGGGCGACTCGGGCATCGCCCTGGGCCATTTCGCTCAGTTGGGTCAGGGCTTCATCGTCGGCTGCGAGTTGCTGATTTCCGAGGCCGCGGGGATCGCTCAGGGCTCGCTGCAGCAGTTGTCGGATATCCTCGGCGGCGAGAGGATGCAGCACAAAAACCCGGGAGCGGGAGAGCAGCGCCGAGTTGACCTCGAAGGAGGGGTTTTCGGTGGTGGCGCCGATCAGGATGATGTCGCCGCGCTCGACGAAGGGGAGAAAGGCGTCCTGTTGGGCCTTGTTGAAACGGTGGATTTCATCGACGAACAGCAGGGTTTTGCGGCCATGGTAGGCTTTTTCTTCCTTGGCCTGCTGGACGATCTCGCGGATTTCCTTGATCCCCTGCAGCACCGCGGAGAAAAACACGAAGCGGGAGCGGGTGGAATGGCTGATGACTTGGCCCAGGGTGGTTTTGCCGGTCCCAGGCGGGCCCCAGAAGATCACCGAGCTGAGCTGGTCGGATTCGATCAATCGCCGCAGCAGGCGGCCTTCGGCAAGAATGTGCTGCTGGCCGACGACCTCTTCGAGGCGGGTTGGGCGCAGGCGTTCCGCCAGGGGAGTGCCGGGGGCCTGGGTCAAGCCCTGTTCGAAAAGATCCATCGCGAGCCCCAGAGAGAAGGTAGGTGAGAGAGGCTTGACTGTAGCACAAGGGCCGAACTGCTACAAGGTTTGGCGCCGCTAAGTGATTGAAAAGCGATAGACTTTAACTTTAGCGCTATGTTAGATTCGAGTCTTGCCTTAACAGGGGGGATGGATGAAACGGGTCGGGGTTTTCGCCAAGCGCAATCATCCGGAAGCGGTTGAGATTGCTCGCGAGGTGACCAGTTGGCTGCAGGAGCGGGGGATCGAGGTCTTTCACGATAAGGCCCTCGCTGAAGATCTCGGCACAGTTCAGGGTTATCCCGGTGGCTCGATTCCGGCCATGGTCAATCTGATCGTCGTCCTCGGTGGCGACGGCACCCTGATTTCGGTGGCCCGCAAGGTCGGCGACTTGCGCACTCCGATCCTCGGGGTCAACCTGGGGAGTCTCGGCTTTCTGACCGAGATCACTCTGCAGGAGATCTTTCCGGTGCTTGAGCAGGTAGTTCGGGGGGATTTCACCGTCTCCAGTCGGATGATGCTCGATGCCGTGGTGCGGCGCGACGGCAGCGAGGTCGGCCGTTACCGGGTGCTTAACGATGTGGTGATCAACAAGGGGGCCTTGGCCCGGATCATCGACATGGAAGCCTCGGTGGACGATGTTTATCTGACCACCTTCAAGGCCGACGGTCTGATCATCTCAACCCCGACCGGTTCCACCGGCTATAATCTGGCCGCTGGCGGGCCGATCATCTCTCCCGATCTCGATTGCCTGGTCATGGCGCCGATCTGCCCGCATATGCTGACCAACCGGCCGATCATCGTGTCTGACAAGGCGATCATCCGGGTGGAGGTGAAATTTCAGGATCAGGATGTGGTTTTCACCGCTGATGGTCAGGTCGGTATGCCGCTGCAGGGGGGGGATGTGGTCGAGGTGCGGCGCTCCCGCAGTTGCACCCTGCTGGTGAAGAGCCCGACCAAAGATTATTTTCAAGTGCTGCGCACCAAGTTGCGTTGGGGGGAGCGTTAATGCGTTTGGTGCGATTTTTCTTTTTCTGTTTGCGATCTGGGACTCACGGGTAATCGTCCATGCTGTGTGAACTGAGCATCCGCAATTTTGCCATCATCGATCGACTGCAGGTGCAGTTTGGCCTCGGCTTCAATGTGCTGACCGGTGAAACCGGCGCTGGCAAGTCGATTATTATCGACGCCGTCGGCCTGCTGCTGGGGGATCGGGCGCGGCCCGAGCTGATCCGCACCGGCGAGGAAGAGGCGACGGTCGAAGCGCTATTCGACCTGACCGCGGTGCCGGTTCTGCGCGCCGAGTTGGCGGAGCAGGGTTTTGAGGATTGCGAGGAACTGCTGGTCAAGCGGGTGGTCGCGCGCTCGGGGAAAAACCGCGTCTATCTCAATGGCTCGCTGGCCAAACTGGGGCAATTGCAACCGCTGACGGCGCAGTTGTTGGCGATCTACGGTCAACACGAGCACCAGACTCTGCAAAAGCCCGAGCAACATCTGGTCATGCTCGACGACTTTGCCGCTCTTGCCAGCGATCTGGAAGCTTACCAGCTGTTCTTTCGCGAACAGCAGGGGCTGGAGTCGCGACTGGAGCAGCTCAAGGCTGCCGAGCGCGAACGCCAGCAGCGCCTCGATCTGCTCTCCTTCCAAAGCCGGGAACTGACGGCCGCGGCCTTGCGCCCCGGCGAAGATGAAGAACTGCTGGCGGAGCGCTTGCTGCTGCAGCACGCCGAACGGTTGGCGCTAGCCACCAGCGGCGGCTACGAGCAGCTCTATGGCGGCGAGGGGGCGGTGGTGGAGCGGCTCGATGGCGTTGCCAGCCAGCTTGAAGCCCTGGTCACGGTCGACCCCCGTTTGGGGAGCTGGGCCGAAGGGGTGCGTTCAGCACTGTTTACCCTGGAGGATGTGGCTGCCGGGTTGCGCGATTACCAGGGCGAAGCTTTCGAACCCGGACGGCAGGCCGAGGTCGAGGAGCGGCTCGCGCTGCTGACCAGCCTCAAGCGCAAATATGCCCCGACCATCGGCGAGATTCTGGCGCTGCAGGCCGGCATCGAGACGGAATTAAACGCCTTGGCCAACGTTGAGGCGACCCGGGAGGAATTGCAGCAGCAGTTGAGCGCTGCCCGGCAACGGCTGCTGCGGGCCGGAGAGGAGCTCAGCGCCAAGCGCCGCGAAGCCGCCCTTCGCCTGGCGGCGGCGGTGGAGGGGGAGTTGCAGGCTCTGGCCATGCCCAAGGCGCGCTTCGAGGTACGGTTTTTCCTGCTGCCCGAACCCGGCGCCAAGGGGTTGGAGCGGGGGGAGTTCTATCTGTCGCCCAACCCGGGCGAGGAAACCAAACCGCTGGCCTGGATCGCCTCCGGTGGCGAGCTCTCCCGCATCATGCTGTCGCTGAAGCGGGTGGCACCGGCCAGCGATGGGGTGCCGACCCAGATTTTCGATGAAGTCGATGCCGGAATCGGCGGGGCGGCGGCAACCGCCGTTGGCGAAAAACTGCGGGCTGTGGCCTTGGGGCAGCAGGTTCTTTGCATCACCCATCTGCCCCAGGTGGCGGCCTTCGCCGACCGCCACTACCGGGTGGAAAAACGCGAGCAGGACGGGCGCACCCGCACCGAACTGCTGCAGCTCACCGACGCCGACCGGGTCCAGGAAATGGCCCGCATGCTTGGCGGCGCCCAGATCACCGATCGCACCCTCGAACACGCCCGCGAACTGATCCGCCTGTCGGCAGGACCCGGTGCCACTGACCTTCCCGGGCTGAGCCCTGAGCCCGCTGCTGCAGGAGAATCTTCATGATCCGCAAAGCCCGCATTGCCGATGTCAAAATCATTCACAAGCTGTTGCTCAACTACGCCAAAGACGGCTTGATGCTCTCCCGTTCCCTGTCCGAACTCTATGAGGGGATCCGAGATTTCTACGTCTATGAGGATGAAGGGGAGGTCGTCGGCACCGTCTGTCTGCAGATCTGTTGGGAGGACCTGGCCGAGGTCCGCTCGCTGGCGGTCATCGAAGGGCGGGGTCTGCGGGGGATTGGTCGGCAACTGGTGGAGTCCTGCCTTGACGAGGCTCGCCTGCTGGGACTGAAGCGGGTCTTCGCACTGACCTATAAACCCGGATTTTTCGAAAAGCTCGGCTTCCATTTGATCGAAAAGTCCGAATTGCCCCACAAAATCTGGACCGACTGTATCAAATGTCCAAAATTCCCCGAGTGTGATGAATTGGCATTGAGTATTACCCTGTAAGGGGTGCAGCGTGGAGGGCAAACCCTTTTCGTAGCACCGTTTTTACGTCATTTGGATTTGGCTGGTCGGCAAGCCGCTTGACTTTTTCTGGCCTTTCCGGTTACTTAATCCTTCCGACCCAATGTCGGCCACTCTTTCCGATCTTCAGGAGGGGCGTTTGTCTGCTAAAAAATTTGCCATTCTGATTATCCCGGAAGGCTCGCACAAGGTGCGCCGCTTCAGCGTCAAACGTGGAGCCCTGCAGACTGTGGCCGGACTGGTGCTGGTGTTGCTGCTGGCCGCTGGCGGGGTTCTGGTCGATTACACCCGGACCTCCCTCGACCGCAATGAACTGCAGAATCTCAGAACTCAGAACCGCACCCAGGAGACTGAGCTGCGCAAACTCTCGGCCAGCCTGGAAAGCCTGCGGGAAGAGATGGTGGTGCTGGCGCAGAATGACGCCAAGGTTCGGGTGATGGCACAACTCTCCCGGCCCAAATCCGATGTGCTGGCCGGCATCGGCGGCGCCCCCGAAACCGATGCCACCACCGATTTTGCCAGCGTGCAGAAGCAGATCGACCAGATTGTCCAGGCCATCGACCTGCGCCGGGAAAGCCAGGAGGAAATCCAGGCCTTTCTGAGCGATCAGCGCTCGCTGCTGGCCTCCAAACCCAAGGGCTGGCCGTCCCGCGGCTGGATGACCTCCGGCTTCGGTATGCGTCGCTCCCCCTTCACCGGGAAACCGAAAATGCATGAGGGGCTTGATATCGCCGCCAGCATCGGCACCCCGGTCTATACCACCGCTGACGGTATTGTCAGCCAATCAGGCTCTGTCGCCGGCTATGGCAAGCTGGTGGTGATCGATCACGGTTACGGCTACAAGACCTACTACGGTCATAACTCGAAACTCAACGTCAAGGTCGGCCAGAAGGTCCGCCGCGGCGATCGGATCGCCTCGGTGGGCAATTCCGGCAGCTCGACCGGTGCCCACCTTCACTATGAAGTTCGGCTCAACGGTGTACCGCTCAACCCGCGCAAGTATCTCTAGGCGCCATTGAAAAGTTTCCCCAAGCCCCGGTTCTGCCGGGGTTTTTTTGTGTCCTTGAGTGGCCCTTTGATGCGGCCCTTTGGCCTTGGCAGCTTTGGCTCTATGTGTTAAAATTCCCGCCTTTGTCATCGGAGTATGGACTTATTCATTTTTCTTGAGTTTTGGCCAGTCACTGGCCGAAACGCTTCTCTGCGGAGCCCATCGATATGTTCGGTAACCTGGTAAGAAAACTGGTCGGCAGCAAAAATGACCGTGAACTCAAGCGGATGCAGCCGCTGGTTGATAAAATCAACAGCCTTGAGTCTAGTACGGCCGCCTTGTCCGACGCTGAACTGGCGAATCAAACCATGCTCTTTCGCCAACGTCTCGCCGCCGGGGAGAGTCTCGACAGCCTGACTGCCGAAGCCTTTGCTGTGGTGCGGGAAGCCGGCAAGCGGGTGTTGGGGATGCGCCATTTCGATATGCAGCTGGTCGGCGGCATGGTGCTGCATTCGGGAAAAATTGCCGAAATGAAAACCGGCGAAGGCAAGACCCTGGTGGCAACTTTGCCGGCTTACCTCAATGCCTTGACCGGCAAAGGGGTGCATGTCATCACCGTCAACGACTACCTGGCCCGTCGCGACTCCGAATGGATGGGGCAAGTCCATCGCTTTCTCGGCCTGAGCGTCGGTGTCATCATTCATGGCCTCAATGATGCCCAGCGCAAGGAGGCCTACGCCTGCGACATCACCTACGGCACCAATAACGAGTTCGGTTTCGACTACCTGCGCGATAACATGAAGTTCGCCCTGGCCGACTATGTCCAGCGCGACCTGCACTACGCCATTGTCGACGAGGTCGACTCGATTCTGGTCGACGAGGCGCGGACGCCGCTGATTATTTCCGGTCCGAGCGAAGCCTCGAGCGAGCTCTACTATGCCGTCGACCGGATCATCCCGATGCTCAAAAAAGGGGAAATGACCGAACACCGGGATGGCAAGATCGGCCAGAGCACCAAAGAGTATACCGGTGATTTCACCGTCGATGAAAAGGCCAAGGCGGCCTCCTTGACCGAGGATGGGGTGGGCCGGGTCGAGAAGTTGCTCAATGTCGACAATCTCTATGAGCCGCGCAATATCGAGATTCTGCATCACGTCAACCAGTCGCTCAAGGCCCACGCCCTGTTCAAGCGGGATGTTGATTACGTGGTCAAAGACGGCGAAGTGATGATCGTTGACGAATTCACCGGCCGGATGATGCCCGGGCGGCGCTGGAGCGATGGTCTGCATCAGGCCATCGAGGCCAAGGAAGGGTTGAAGATCGAAAGCGAAAATCAGACCCTGGCCACGATCACCTTTCAGAACTATTTCCGCATGTACGACAAGCTGGCAGGGATGACCGGTACCGCCGACACCGAAGCGGCGGAATTCCACGAAATCTACAAGCTCGACGTCATGGTGATTCCGACCAATCGGCCGATGCAGCGACTCGACCTCTCCGATGTGATCTACAAGACCGAGAAGGAGAAGTTCAACGCCGTGGTCGCCGACGTGGCCGAGCGCCATGCCAAGGGGCAGCCGGCGCTGGTCGGTACCATCTCCATCGAGAAATCCGAAGTCCTGGCCGAGATGCTGCGCAAGCGCGGCGTCCCCCACAATGTTCTCAACGCCAAGCAGCATGAGCGCGAGGCGGAGATTGTCGCCCAGGCCGGACGCAAGGGGGCGGTGACCATCGCCACCAACATGGCCGGTCGCGGCACCGACATCATTCTCGGTGGCAATCCCGAGATGCTGGCCCGGCGGGAGGCGGGGAACAGCGAAGACCCCGAAGCCGCCTTCCCGGCGTTGCTGGAGAAATACAAGGCGAGCTGCGCCGCGGAAAAAGCTGAAGTGCTGGCTGCCGGCGGTCTCTACATCCTGGGGACCGAACGGCACGAATCACGGCGCATCGACAACCAGCTGCGTGGCCGCAGCGGCCGCCAAGGGGACCCGGGCGAGAGCCATTTCTATCTGAGCTTGGAAGACGATCTATTGCGGATCTTCGGCTCCCACCGGGTTGCCTTCGTCATGGATAAGCTGAAGATCCCCGAGAACGAGCCGATCGAGCATGGCATTATCTCCAAGGCGATTGAAAATGCCCAGAAGAAGGTCGAGGGGCACAACTTCGATATCCGTAAGCATCTGATCGAATACGACGATGTCATGAACAAACAGCGCGAGGTGGTCTACACCCAGCGCAAGGAGGTGCTGGCCGGCGAGCAGATCCGAGAGACCGTCGACGGTATCTGTAACGAAATGGTTGCTGACATGGTGGCGACCTTCTGTCCGGAAAAAACACCGGCGGCCGATTGGAACTGGGACAGTCTGGAAGAGGACTTTTTCACCCAGTTTTTCTTCCACCCGGAGATCTCCGAGGAGACCGATGGTCTGAAGCCGGCCGATCTCGAAGCTCATCTCAACGCCCTGGTTCAGGCCCGTCTGGCCGAGCGGGAGCTGGAATTCACCCCGCCGGTGATGGAGCATCTCTGTAAGGTTTTGTTGCTGCAGACTATCGATATGCAGTGGAAAGATCACCTGCTCTCCATCGACCATCTCAAAGAGGGGATTGGTCTGCGCGGCTACGGCCAGAAAAACCCCAAGGAAGAGTACAAGCGCGAAGCTTACGGCCTGTTCATGGCGATGATGGGCCGCATCCGCCAGGAGGTGATCCAGAAGTTGTTCCGGGTCCAGCTCCGGCGCGAAGAAGATGTGGAGAGAATGGAGGCGGAAGAAACCCAGCGGCGTCGGCGGCTGGTGCTTAACCGGGTCGGCGGTGAAGAGCAGGCGGCCAAACCGATGACCCGGGACGAAGACAAGATCGGCCGCAACGATCCTTGCCCCTGCGGCAGCGGCAAGAAATACAAGAAGTGCTGCGGCGTCTGAGCCGTTAAGCCGCTTCGAAGGTAGGGAGGGACGGATGGGGCAGGTCGAGCAGATAAGGGCAGCGGCAACCCTGCTGGTGGTCGACGATGCCCCATTTTTCCGCCATCTTCTGGCCGATCTGTTGAGCAGTCGCGGCTTTGAGGTGCTGCAGGTGGCTTCCGGGCCGGAGGTGATTGACCTGATCAGTCGTCAGGAGATCGACGCCGTTCTCTCCGACATTGAAATGCCGGGCATGAATGGCCCAGAGTTGCTGCGGCGAATCAAGCGGCTGCGCCCGGAAATCCCGGTGATCATGATCTCCTCTCACCACGATTTCCAGGCTGCCCGCGAAGTGCTGCGCGACGGTGCGCTGGAATACCTGACCAAACCGATTGAAGAAGCCGAGCTGTTTGCTGCCATCGACCGCGCCCTGGTGTTGCGGCAGCAAAGCCGCAAGCGTCAGGCCACCGATCGCCAGGCCCAGCGGCGGCTCTCCGATCTGGTGTTGCTGCGGGAGATCGGTGATACCGCCAACAGCACGGCCGACCTGCAGGGGTTGATCGACAAGGTTCTCGATTCCATCCGGCTTTCCATGGAGGTGGACATTGCCTCTCTGATGCTGCTCGAGAGCGACGGCTTGCTGCACATCCGCGCCGCCCGGGGGCTGCCAGCCGAGGTGGTGGCCACCGCTCGGGTTGCCTCGGGGCAGGGAGTGGCCGGGTATGTTCTGGCCAAGGGGGAGCCGGTACTGATCGACAACCTGGAGAGGGATGGTCGTTTTCCCGTCGCTGAAGGCTCACAGCGGTACAACAACAGTTCCTTGCTCTCCGTTCCTCTGCGCAGTCGCGACAGGGTCATCGGCGTACTCAACGTCAACAACAAGGGGTCGGGGGAAACCTTCACCGCCGTTGATCAGAACCTGCTCACCACCATTGCCAACCAGACCGCCTTGGCGATCGAAAACTTCGACCTGGTTTCCAATCTGCGTCAGCAAGCTCGGCAACTGGAGCAGGCCAATCAGAGTTTGCGACAGTTGCAGCAGGCTCGCTCCCAGTTGGTCTGCAACCTCTCCCACGAATTGAAAACCCCATTGACCTCGGTTCTGGGCTATGTCGACCTGGCGCTGAACTTCTTCGACCAGCTCGATCCGGCAGCCCTCGGCGAGTACTTGCAGCAGGTGCATGATCAGGGGACTCACATGGCCCGCCTGATCGATGGAATGCTCACCCTCTTCACCCTCGATGCCGGAGGCGGTGACTGGCGGCTGGAAGAGCTGAGTCTGCCGGAGGTGCTCGGGCAATGCCTGGCCGAGCGTCAGGGGGACTGCGAAAATGCGGCGCTGCGCCTCGAATTGGAACATCGAGAGCAGCCTGAGGTCTATGCTGACCGGGAACTGCTGCGCGGGCTGCTGACGGCGCTGCTTGATAATGCTATCAAGTTCAATCGGCCCCAGGGGCGCTTGAGTCTGCGCAGTCATTTGCACAACCGGGACGGTTTGGATTATGTTTATCTCCAAGTGCATAACGACGGCCGGAGCATTCCGCCGCAGGCGCAACAGGCGATTTTTCAGCAATATGTCCAACTCGGGGAGATCAATACCGATAAACCCGAGGGGGTTGGCATCGGCCTGGCCGTGAGCCAGGCGATTCTGGCCCGCCTTCATGGACAAATTTTTCTCGAACCCGCCGGGGACGAGGGGGCAACGTTTGCGCTGCTCCTGCCGACCCGCATCAGCTATGGAGTGTTGACAGATGGCCGAGCCGACTGAGATCAAAGGGGTCAAGGGATTCAAATTCGCCTCCCGGGCGGCGGGTATCAAGCGTTCCGGAAAACCGGACCTGACCCTGATCTACTCGGAAGTTCCGGCCCGCTGTGCCGGAGTGTTCACCACCAACAAGGTGATTGCGGCGCCGCTGGTGGTGTCGCAGCCGCGGGTGCGCAGCGGGCTGTGCCAGGCGGTTCTGGTCAACAGCGGCAACGCCAACGCCTGCACCGGCGAGCAGGGGCTGCAGGATGCTCTGCGTTGCAGCGCCCTGACCGCCCAGGCCCTCGGGATATCCGAAGAGCTGGTGGCGGTCTCCTCCACCGGAGTGATCGGAGCGCCGTTGCCGATGGAGAAATTCGAGCGCCATCTTGCCGGCCTGGCCACCGAACTGGCCCCCAACGGCGCCCTGCAGAGCGCCGAGGCGATCATGACCACTGACGCCTTTGTGAAAATCTCCGGCTGCCGGGTGGACACCCCAGGATACACCTTGCTCGGTATCGCCAAGGGGGCCGGCATGATTCATCCCAACATGGCGACCATGCTGGGGTTTGTGCTGACCGATGCGTTGGTGGAGCCGGCTTTGCTGGAAGAAGCGCTGCGCAGCGGGGTTGATAAATCCTTCAACAGTATTACCGTTGATCGCGATACCTCCACCAACGACATGGTGCTGCTGCTGGCCAATGGCCAGGCCGGCAACGCCGAGATCACCCGGGGGAGCGAGGCGGGCAAGGTTTTCACTGCGCAACTGCAGGCGGTGCTGCTCGATCTGGCCAAAATGATCGTGCGCGATGGCGAGGGAGCGACCAAACTGGTGCAGATCCATGTGCAGGGGGCGCGCGACGCCGCCGATGCCCGCAAGGCCGCCTACAGCGTCGCCACTTCCAGCCTGGTTAAAACCGCCTTCTTTGGAGAGGATGCCAACTGGGGCCGGATTATCGCCGCGGTCGGTTATTCCGGCGCCGATGTCGACCCCAACAAAGTTGAGATCCGCTTCGGCGAGGTGCCGGTGGTCCAGGCCGGAATCAGCACCGGCAAGGACCTGGAGGAGCAGGCCACGGCTGTGCTCAAGACTCCGGAGTTCACCGTCACCATTGACCTGCACCTGGGAGCGGGGGAGGCCGATTACTATACCTCCGACCTGACCTACGATTACGTCCGTATTAACGGCTCCTACCGCAGTTGAGATCGGGGATGAACCAGACACAGGCATTCGACCCTCGCGCCAATCCGGCAGCGGTGATCGACCATACCCTGCTGCGGCCGACAGCGACTGCGGCAGAGATCGCTCAATTGTGTGAAGAGGCGGTGGAGTACGGCTTTGTCTCGGTCTGCGTGCCGCCGCGGTTTGTGCCGCAGGTCGCCGAGCAGCTCTATGGCTCCGGGGTTCTAACCGGCACCGTGGTCGGCTTTCCCCTCGGCTACGCCAGCAGCGAGAGCAAAGTTTTTGAAACCCGGGAGGCCTGTGCCCTCGGGGCGCAGGAGATCGATCTGGTGATTCCGGTGGGGGCGGCACTGGCGGGGGAATTCTCGATTATCCAAGACGAGATCACCCGGGTGGTGGCGGCGGCCAAACCGGCGACGGTCAAAGTGATTCTCGAATGCTGCTATCTGAGCGATTTTCAAAAATCCGCCCTGGCGACAATCGTAGTTGCGGCCGGCGCAGCCTATGTGAAAACCTCCACCGGGTTTGGCAGCGGCGGCGCCACCCTGGAGGATGTGCAACTGTTGCGGCAGGTGGTCGGCGTCCGGGCCGGAGTCAAGGCCGCTGGCGGGATTCGCGATCTGCAGGGTTTTGAGGCGATGCGCACCGCCGGGGCCTGTCGCATTGGCACCAGCGCCGGGGTGGCGATTGTTCAGGCCTGGCGCCAGCGGGAGGGATTGCCATGAGCCCTTTTCGCCGGGTGGTGCTGATTGTGCTCGATGGGGTCGGTATCGGCGCCCTTCCCGACGCAGCTGCTTACGGCGATGTTGGCGCCAACACCCTCGGGCACGTCGCCGAGGCCTGTGGCGGCTTGCAGTTGCCGAATCTGCTGCAGCTGGGGTTGGGGCATCTGCTCGAACTGCCCGGCTCTGTTTCGCCTGCGCGGGTGGTCGGGGGATATGGTCGAATGCTGGAGCGCTCGGTCGGCAAGGACACCACCACTGGGCACTGGGAGTTGGCGGGGCTGGTGCAGCAGCGCCCCTTCGCCACCTACCCACAGGGGTTTCCGACTGAGATTATCCAGGCCTTCACCCGGGTGACGGGGCTTGAGCCGTTGGGGAATATCGCCGCCAGCGGCACCGATATCCTGCGCCTGCTCGGCACTGAGCATCTGGCCAGCGGCCGGCCGATCGTCTACACCAGTGCCGATTCGGTGTTTCAGATTGCTGCCCACGAAGAGGTCATTCCGGTCGAGCGGCTCTACCAGATCTGCCGTCAGACTCGCGAATTGCTCGATCCCTACCGGGTGGGCCGGGTCATTGCCCGTCCCTTTGTCGGCACGACTCCCGAGAACTTTCGTCGTACCGCCCGCCGCCACGATTTTTCCATGCCGCCGGGTGGCCCGACCATCCTCGATCAATTGGTCGAGCGGGGGCTTGAGGTCATCGGCATCGGCAAGATCAAGGATATCTTCGCCGGTCGCGGCCTGACCCGGACCCACTCCAGCGATGGCAACGCCGAGGGGATGGCCCAGACCCTCGCTGCGCTGGAGCAATTGCAGCAAGGTCTGGTCTTCACCAACCTGGTCGATTTCGATATGCTCTTTGGCCATCGCCTCGATGCCCGTGGCTTTGGCCAGGCCCTGGAGCAATTCGATGCCTGGCTGCCACAACTGCAGCAGCAACTCAACGCCGATGATCTGTTGCTGATCACCGCCGACCACGGCTGCGACCCGCAGGTTTCCGGCACCGATCACACCCGGGAATATGTGCCGCTGCTGGTCTGGCATGCTGGATTAGACGAAGGGGTGAATCTGGGGGATCGTGGCGGCTTCGCCGATGTCGCTGCGACCATTGGCGAGGCGCTCGGTGTTTCGGCCGCGAGTGGCGAAAGCCTGCTTCAGACCCTGAAGGGTTGCTAGCGCTCCGTTGGAGTTTTTTTAGCGGGGTTTTGGAGGGTCGTGACTTTTGATCTGGTCCGGGTCGACTGGCGGCGGGCCACCCTGACGTCCGGCCAGTTCACTGAGAAAGCGCCGTTCGATAAAGGCCTCCAGGGTCGGTTGATCGGGGTTTTCGCTCGGTTCGAAACCGATGCCAAGCCCCTGCAGATAGTTGTTTTCAGGCCCGGGGTGGACGCGGTAAAGGACCTTGCCGACCAGTTGCAGCTCTTTTTTCATGCCGAGCAGTGGCAGGTCGATGGTCACCTCGGCTCCTTTCTCCAGCAGGAAGCTGCTCTTGATGAAGAGTCCTTCGCGGCTGAGGCTGAGTACCTCCGCCAGATGCGAGGAGCTCCCCGAGCGGATCAGTCCGGGGAGTCGCACGGCCAGGCGCAGGTTTTTGCGGGGGAATTTTTCCAGGTGCCTCTGCACCAGGGCAAACAGGTCGAAAATATCGACCGGTGCTTCGATGTAGTCGTGGGGTTCCTGCAAGGGGTCTATGACCCCAACCTCGCCGATGATGATCACTGGGCAGTCGTCTTCGACTATTTTTTTTCGAACCAGTTTGCACAGAGGAGCTTCGGGGTCGAGCAGCATCGAGGGGCCGAGGATCAGCAGGTCGGTGGGGGCTGCCTCCAACATCTCCACCAGCGGTTCCGGGTGGGTGGAGGCCACCAGTCGGTAGCCCCAGTGTTTGACAATCAATTCGATGGTTTCCAACAGCTTTTCGCGGCTATCGCCCACCAGCAGTCGCTTCATTCCGGGGCCTTCCGAAAAGTGGAATCCGGTTATCGGATTCGTTGTAAATTACTAACTGATCTTTGGGGAGGGGTCAAGGCCCGCGGAGATCATCATTCCAGTTTTTGCTGCCACTCGGCGCAAGGGGAGGTTGTCATGAAAGGAACGGTTGTCACGGGTTTGCTTGGGCTGTTGTTGTTAGCTGGCGGGTTTCCCGCTGTTGCCCGGGCGTTGGAGGTAATTGAAGCTGCCATCAGTACCGGCGTGGTCGATCACTTGCCTATTGACTCCGTCGAATCCTATACGGTCAAGGCCGGCAAGCTTTACTGTTTCACCCGGGTGATGGGATCTGCCGGGCGGGATAAGGTCATCCATGTCTGGCGTCGCGAGGGTCAGGAAATGGCCCGCATCGAGCTGCCGCTGCGCAGTGACGATTTTCGAACTTGGTCGGTGAAAACCCTGCAGCCCACCTGGAGCGGTCAATGGCAGGTCGATGTGGTCGATGACGCCGGCACAGTGCTGGTCAGTCTCCCCTTTGTGCTGCAGTGAGGCTGGCGATCCGACCCCGTCAGTCCGGCTCTGGTTGAACGAAAAAAAGCGCCCCGCGAAGGGCGCTTTTTTTTCAGGCTTGTTTTTTTGCTTTAGCCTTACCCTTGCCTTTGGCCGCACGGGCCTTGGCGAGGTTTTCACCGAGGCCGCGATCAATGGCCATCTGGCGCCGGCTTTCCGAATAGTTGCGAGCCGCCAGAGGCTGGTCCCGGGGAATGTCAAACTGCTTGCGGTATTCACCCGGTTTCATGTCGTGGGAGGTCTTGAGGTGGCGTGCCAGGGTTTTCATTTCCTTGCCGCAGAGCATGCAAACGATCTTGTCTTTGCCGAAAGCCTTTTTGCGTGAAATGGCAGGGGCTGCGACTGCCTCGTCTGCGCCGCCGGTTACAATATCCTCGCCCTTTTCAAGGGCAGACAATGCCTTATAGACGTCAGCCAGCTCTGCAACCAATTCTTCCTTGCTCAAAGAGGTGGTGGAAGCATGTGCGGCGACGATTTCAGTGACCATTTCCAACAGAGTTGCCATTGTGTCGTTCTCCTTTTGATGTTTACGCGATGGTATCTGCCAAAGCAGTTTGGAATACTAATACAACAAGGTTGAGTAAAGGCAAGTGAAAAATTTCGATTATTGTTGTTTGATAGAATAATACGGGCAAAATCACCTGTTATTGGCGTGTGGCGGTCTATTGTGAATACTAAAAAATAACAAATATTGAATTTCCGAATCCTGGATGGAGTTGTTCCAGGATGGTTGGATGTTTTGCTGTCGCTTGCGGTTCTGGATAAATAGATTGCGCCTGGAGAGGGGCTGGAGTATAGATGAAATCCTGGGTGTGCTTTTGGAGGTCGCCGTGGAACCTGTTATTCGAACATTGTTGGAAGATCGCGAACGACAGGATCTGTCTCCCTTGGCTTGCCTCAGCGCAAACTCCCGCGGCCGTGAACGGACAGAAGATCCCTGTACCATCCGCACGGTCTTTCAGGTTGATCGGGACCGGATCCTTCACTGCAAGTCCTTCCGCCGGCTCAAATATAAAACCCAGGTTTTTCTTGCACCGGAAGGCGACCATTATCGTACTCGCTTGACTCATACCCTGGAAGTGGCCCAGATCGCCCGTACCATCGCCAGGGCGCTGGCCCTCAACGAAGACCTCACCGAGGCGATCGCTCTTGGCCACGACCTGGGGCATACTCCTTTTGGTCACGCTGGCGAGCGGGTGTTGAACGAATTGGCCCCGGGTGGTTTCCATCACGTTTGGCAAAGCTTGCGGGTGGTCGAGGTGCTGGAGAAAGACCATCAAGGGCTGAATCTGACCGCCGAAGTTCGGGATGGGATCCTCAAGCATTCCAAAGGCCGCGGGCCGCTGTTTCAGGCCAATGGTGAAGCGATGACCCTGGAAGGACAAATCGTCCGTCTCGCAGATATCGTGGCCTATGTCAATCATGACCTCGATGACGCCCTGCGCAGTGGCCTGATCCGCTCCAATCAAGTCCCTTCCGAGATCCTCACGGTTCTGGGTACGACCCACTCCGCTCGCATCAATACCATGGTGCAGGATGCCATCCTTCAGGCTATGGCGGCACCGGGAGAGCGACTCAGTCTGTCCGAGTCCGTCGGTCATGCTCTCTATGCCTTACGGGATTGGCTCTATGATCATGTCTATCAGGTCGACTCGGTGCATGCCGATTTTGTCAAAGCCTCTCGGTTGTTGCGCGACCTTTTCGGTTATTTCATGACGCGGGAAGACGCATTGGCGGACCATGGAGGATGTCGTTGGCCCGGGGATACCCTGGAAGTCAGCGTCACCGATTTTCTGGCTGGAATGACCGATCGCTATGCCCTGAACCTGTACTATCAGCTGTTTCTTCCGCGCCCCTGGAAGTCACTTTAAGTGCCCAGAAACCCTTGAAAATCCTGGTCCCGTTGCTTGACAGTTCCGGTCGCTCGTGATAGCCTTCGAGCTGTTTTCCCTTGCCACTTTCCATCCGGAGAAACCTCGCCAAAGGAAGTCGCTGTGACCGTTTCCGTCCCGATGTGTCTGGTGTTTCGCCTTGGTGGCATCGGATTTGCAATGCCGGTAGACGTTGTCGAAGAGGTCCATACTGATGGGTCCGGCGGCAAAGGAGATGATTCAGCTGATCAGCTCTATCGGGGGGTGCGGATTCCCCGGTTCGATTTGGCGTCCCGGTTTGGTTTTCCAGTTACGGTTTCCAATCCGGCTGGCCCGGTACTGATTGTCAGGAGTGGCGAGAGCCCCTTGGCGGTGAGGGTCGATAAAGTCGATGGGGTCTTCCCCCAAGAACTGTTTGAGTTTCATCCCGTTCCCCCGCTGTTGTCTCAGCAGGCGAACCTGCCTTATCAGCAGTTGCTGCTTTGGCACGGTCAACCCTTGATCTTTTGTGATCCTCTCTGTCTTGCCGCTCTGGTGGAGGAACGATGACCTCCAAGGTGGTGTTGTTCCAGTTGCAGGGGGACGCGCGTGCTTTGTTTCTGGCAGCGATTGACCAGGTTTTGCTGGCGCCTCCAGTGTTCCGGTTGCCCTTGCTCGCTTCGAGCTTCGAAGGGGTGTTTCTGCATAAGGGGCAACTGATACCGGTTTTGATTCCTGGCTGCCTGGGCCCCTCAGCGGGGCCAGTGCCCGGCGAACCCGCCGAATATGTTATTGTCTGCACGACCGAGTTCGGCCCCGTTGGCTTGCCTGCCGACCGGGTGCTGCGCATTGTTGCTCAAGCCGCGGGGCAAATGAAGATCGCTGAGACAGTTGACGCCCCGGACCAGTTCTGTTTTGAAGGGGAGTGTTATTCCCTCGTTGAGCTTGAGACGCTGATTGGATTGCAACCCTGCAACCAGGGGTAAACGGATTGCACGGGATTTCAGGAGGCCTGAATGAGCAAAAAGCTGCTGCTGGCTGATGATAGTATTACGATCCAGAAAGTCATCGGCATCACCTTTGCCAATGAAGATTATTCCCTCAGCGTGGTCGACAATGGTGATGCCGCTCTGGAAAAAGCCCGGGCTGAGCTGCCAGACTTGATCCTGGCGGATGTGTTCATGCCCGGCAAAAACGGCTATGAGCTCTGTGCTGCGATCAAGGCCGATCCCGCTTTGCAGCAGATTCCGGTGCTACTGCTGGCGGGAACCTTCGAACCCTTCGACGAAGCCAAGGCTCGCAAGGCCGGTGCCGATGGCTGGATCGCCAAGCCGTTCGAATCCCAGGCCTTGATTGACCGGGTCGAAGAACTGTTGGCCCGGCCCCGAACCCCGGTGGTTACGCCGCCGGTGGCCCCTGCCTCTGCTGCCGTCCCTGCCGTCGAACCCATGGTCGCGCCTGTCGCTTCGGTGCCGGAGACACTGCCTGTCGAAGAAGATACTGAACCCGATCTTTGGGCCGAACTTGGTCCCGTTGAGGCTCCGGTCATCGAGGTTCCGGAGGCTCCTGTCGCCGAACCGCTGGTCGAGGTGTCAGCCCCGGACGCTGATGATTTGAGCGATGGCGCTGGAATCGATGACCTCTGGGGCGAGGTGTCCCTCGGCGAGGAGGATCTGGTTCCTGTTGCAGCGGCAGTGACTCCCAAGGATATCTGGGAGGATCTGGATGTGCCTGCGGCCGCGCCGGTGGCTGAGACGCTGCAGCCGAAAGCCACCGCTGCCACCGATCTGTGGGACGATCTGCCGGCGGAGACTGAACCTGCACTGGCGGCGGAGCCCGCCCATTCCAATGCCGGATCCATCATGGAAGAGGAGGAGGAAGAGGTTTTCCTCACCCTGGAGGATGAGGAGGATACGGTTGATCTGCTTGAGCCTTCGGCCGAGGACGCCGAGGGGGAAGAGGCCTTCATCTTTGTCGAGGACGAAGATCTTGCCCAGGATTTGACCGAGGCTGCAGCGCAACCGATCGAAGATGCGACCACCTTTTTTGCTGCTGAGTCGGTCGAAGAGGAATTGCTGGAGTTGGACGACAGCGATATCATGGCCTTGGATGATGTTGATATTGTCGAAGAGGATGACCTCGAACTGCTGGAAGAGTCTCTGGGAGAGCTCGCAGAGGGTGTCGGCGAAACCGAAATGGTTGAGCCGGCTCTGCCTGACGACGCGTTTGAAGCTTTGGTGTTAGGCGAACTGCCGATGACGGCAGAGGCCGAAATTGAGCCAATGGAGGCTTCTCCCGTCGCGGGCGAAGCACCGATCGCCCTTGAAGATGCCTTCGATGATCTGCTGCTTGGCGACCTTCCTCCGATCGCTACCCCTGCCACCGAGCTGCCCCAGGAAGAGCCGGCTTCGCTGCTGGTTGACAGCCAGATGGAAGAGGAGCCGCTCTGGGATGTTGTCGAGCCGGCCATGGAGGAATTGATCGAGGTCGAACCCGAGCCGGAGGCAGAGATCGCGGTTGCGCCCCCAACGGTTGCCGAACCCGTGGCGCCCATCGTTCCCACCGCCCCAACACTGTCGGCGGCCGCTGCCGAGGCCCAGGTGCAGGGCTTGAGCGAAGCCGACCTGACCCGGATTGTCGAGCGGGTTGCCGGCGAGGTGATCGAGAAACTGGCCGGAACCATTCTGGAGCGGATGGCCTGGGAGGTTGTCCCCGATCTGGCCGAAAGCCTGATCCGTGAGGAAATCCGCAAGATCCGCGACAACGTCGCCTGAAAATAGGCCGCTTTTAAGCGGCACCAATAGATTGACGGATGAAATGGGGATTGCTAAAATCCCCATTTTCTTTTTCAGTTGTAGCCACGGGCTGTTAGCGAGCCCCTACCATAAAAGGATGCAGAGAGTCATGGACGCCAAACTCTCCAAGGGCTATGAGCCCAAAGAAGTCGAAGAGAAGTGGTATCGGGTTTGGGAGGAGAGCGGTTTCTTCCATGGCGATGAAGGTTCCTCCAAGCCCTATTATTCCATTGTGATCCCGCCCCCCAACGTCACCGGGGTGCTGCATATGGGGCATGCCCTCAACAACACCCTGCAGGATGTGCTGGCACGCTGGAAGCGGATGACCGGTCACGAGGTGTTGTGGATGCCGGGGACCGACCACGCCGGCATCGCCACCCAGAACGTGGTGGAAAAGCAGCTGGCCGCCGCCGGTCTCGACCGCCATGAGCTCGGCCGCGAGGCTTTCGTCGAGCGGGTCTGGCAGTGGCGCAGCGAGTCGGGGGGGCAGATCATCAACCAGCTCAAACGCCTCGGCGCCAGTTGCGACTGGGAGCGGGAACGCTTCACCATGGACGAGGGGCTCTCCACCTCGGTGCGGGAAGTCTTTGTCCGCCTCTACGAAGATGGCCTGATCTACCGCGCCAACCGTCTGATCAACTGGTGCCCGCGCTGCCACACCGCCCTCTCCGACCTCGAAGTCGAGCACGAGGACAAGAAGGGCCACCTCTGGCATCTGCGCTACCCGGTGCAGGGAACCGACCGGGTGCTGGTGGTGGCGACCACTCGCCCTGAAACCATGCTTGGCGATACCGCGGTGGCGGTCAATCCAGAAGATGAGCGCTATGCCGATTTGATCGGCAAGAGCGTGTTGCTGCCGCTGGTCAACCGGGTGATTCCGATTGTCGCCGACAGCTACGTCGACAAGGAATTCGGCAGCGGCGCGGTGAAGATCACTCCCGCTCATGACTTCAACGACTTCGAGCTCGGCAAGCGCCACGACCTGGAGTTGGTGAATATTTTCGATCCCTCCGGTGTGGTCAACGAAAACGGCGGTCCCTACCAGGGGCTGGATCGCTACGAGGCCCGCAAACAGGTGGTGGCCGATCTCGAAGCCGCCGGTCTGCTGGAAAAGATCGACGATTACGCCAATGCCGTCGGTGAATGCTACCGCTGCAGGACGGTGATTGAGCCGTACATGAGCAAGCAGTGGTACGTCAACGTCCAGCCGCTGGCCAAAGAGGCGATTGCCGCGGTGCAGGATGGCCGCACCCGTATCATCCCCCAGCAGTGGGAGAAGACCTACTTCGAGTGGATGTTCAACATCCAGGACTGGTGCATCAGCCGCCAGATCTGGTGGGGGCATCGAATCCCGGCCTGGTATTGCGAGGTCTGCGGAGAGATTACCGTCTCCCGCACCGACGCCACTACCTGCGCCCACTGCGGCAGCATGGAACTGCGTCAGGAGACCGACGTCCTCGATACCTGGTTTTCCTCGGCGCTGTGGCCCTTCTCGACCATGGGCTGGCCCGAGCAGACCGCTACCCTGGCCAAGTTTTACCCCACCTCCTGCCTGGTGACCGGTTTCGATATTCTGTTTTTCTGGGTCGCACGGATGATGATGATGGGGCTCAAGTTCATGGGTGAAGTCCCCTTCAAGGAGGTCTATATCCATGCTCTGGTCCGCGATGCCCAGGGGCAGAAGATGAGCAAGAGCAAGGGGAACGTCATCGATCCCTTGACCGTCATCGAGGAGTACGGCACCGACGCCTTTCGCTTTACCCTGACCGCTTTTGCCGCCATGGGGCGCGACATTAAGCTCTCCACCGATCGCATCGCCGGCTACCGCAACTTTGCCAACAAGCTCTGGAACGCCAGCCGCTTCGCGCTGATGAATCTGGAGGAGTTCACCCCCTCGTCGACTGATCTGTCGACGTTGCCCCTCTCGCTGGCCGATCAGTGGATTCTGACCCGCCTGAGCGCCACCGCCGCCGAGGTCAATCAGGCCCTGACCGACTACAAGTTCAATGACGCCGCGAACACGCTTTATGCCTTTACCTGGCATGAGTTCTGCGACTGGTACATCGAACTCTCCAAAGACGCTCTCTACGGCGACGATGCCGAGGCCAAAGCCTGCACCCAGATGGTGGTGTTCACTGTGCTCGAAGCCCTGCTGCGGCTGCTGCATCCGCTGATGCCGTTCATTACCGAGGAAATCTGGCAGGCCCTGCCCGGCGAGCGTCCGGCGGTTTCGCTGATGGCCGCCACCTATCCGCAGGCGGCAGATTTTCCGGTGTTCGTCGAAGGTTCGGCACGGATGGAGGCGGTGATGGAAATCATCCGCGCCATTCGCAATATCCGCGGCGAAATGGATGTGCCTCCGGGTAAGCAGATCGGTGCGGTGCTCGATTGCCGCTCCGAGCAGGCGGTCGCTATTGTTCTGGCCGGGGAAAGCTACCTGCGCACCCTGGCCCGGGTTGGAGAGCTCTCTTACGGAGTGGGGATCGCCCGCCCCGAGCAGGCCGCGACCCAGGTGGCGGGAGAGGTGGAGATTCTGCTGCCGCTGGCCGGCATGATCAATCTCGAGGAAGAGGAGAAGCGGCTGCAGAAGGAGATCACCAAGGTGGAGAAGGATGTGGCGATGTTCGCCAAGAAACTCTCCAACGAAGCTTTTGTCGCCAAGGCTCCCCCCGAGGTATTGGAGAAGGATCGTGGCAAGCTGCGGGAGGCGGAAGAGAAACTGCAGATTCTGCAGCAGAGCCTGGAGCGTATTCTCGGCATGCGCTAAAGCCAAAGCTGTACTGTTCCAAGGCAAACAGGGCGGACCCGATCGGGTCCGCCCTGTTTGCATTTTCAGCCGCCGAGGCCGTGCTGTCGCTTGCGTTCGAGCTGGGAGAGGTGCTCCCGTTCTCTGCGGATCGCCTCGCTGCACCAACTCCAGATGCCGTAATATTCCAGCGACAGAATGGTCATGCCTGCTGCGAAGACCGCCCAGAAGTTCTGATCGAGGGCCTTGGCATAATAGTAGAAAAGATAGAATGCGCTCAAATAACCAAGATGCGACCAGCCGCGATAGGTTTTGGTCCCCCCCATCATCCGGGCCAGAATCAGGATCAAGGCCGAGAAGATATAGACCGCCAGGGCGATACTGATGAGGTTCTCCGACGGTGAGGCGCCGAGTGTCTGGCGCACCGAGAGGGGGAGGTCAGGGACGAGGTTGGAGACCTGCACCGCCGCGGTGGTTAGCAGAATAAAGCCGAGCAGCCCCCAGAGGCCGCGGCGAGAGAGCCGATGCAGCGCTTCGATCCGCTGCTGTGACTCCTCGCAAGTGCGCCCGAGAGGCTGTTCTTCTTCGCTGTTTGCAAAAGGCCGATCCGCCATGGAGTGCCGTCAGTCCTTGGTGTTTAAGGTTTGTCGGAGCCTTCGGCGGCTTTGCCGAGATCGACGATCTTGACCTTGATTCGTTGCAACTCCTGGGCCGTCTCCCGGTAACGTTGGCCCTGCTCGGCGATGATTCGGCCGAGGGCTTCGACTTCTTCCGCACCCTGGGGTGGATGGGCGTCGATGCCCCGGGATGAGGCATCGGCAAAACTCAGCAGTTGCCTCACCGGCAGAATCACGTTGCGGCGCAGCAGGGCGAACACCCCACCGACGGTCAATATTAGCACCATGGCGCAGAACAGGGTCATTTTCAGTTGCAGTGCGGCCAGGCTTTTCTCCAGTGGGGTCTGCACCAGGCCGATATCAAGAGTCCCCAGGATCGATGCTTCCGGTGAGTGGAAATGGCAGGCGCCCTGGCTGCAGGCCGGTTCATTGTAGATCGGAGTGGTAATGGCCAGAACCTTGGTGCCGCGGGCATTGGTGAAAGAGCGGGCCTGCTCCATCGGCCCCAGGGTGGTCAGGGGTTTATCCCCTTGGTGGCATTCGACGCAACCGGCAGTCACCTTGTCAACCTGGGTGTTGACTTCGCCGCTGTCGGCCGAATACATCACCACCCCTTTTTTGTTGAAGATTCTCGCGTGTTCGATCCCCTGTTGCTCGCCAAGGGTCTGGATGGTTTGGCGCAACGATTCCCGATCGTCTTTGAGCATGGTGTAGCGGGCTGATTTGACAATGATATCGGCCAGACTGGTTTCCCGCGCCACCGCGTCGTCGATCAGGTCGCGTTTAAGGGTCGTGTAGAGCAGCATACAGCAGACGATGACGAAGCCGGTCACGGCCAGGGCCACCGGGACGCAGGCCCGGGCGGCAAGATTGCGCAGCATCAAGAGACTCCTTTGGCTGGTCCCGCGGCCCGAGGGGCCGAGGGTAGGGCGAGGGTGATTCGTGCCTCTGCGCGGGGGCGGGGCGTTCATTGGGCAGTTTCCTGGAGGGGTTGATGAGCGTCCCTGCCTTAATTGAACCCAGGCCTCTGTTGACGCCTTAAAAACTCCCAGTCTGATCGCGCTTCTAATGCCCCGCCTAGCATTGGTCCGCCATTTGACATCCGTAAAACTTAATTAGTTTATGTCTAAGCGTTGGCTCTGTCAACTCTGGCAATAGGGCCATGCTTGACAGGCTTTGGGAGCATGTCCTTTGCGCCGGCTAGGTGCCAGCGACTCTGCACAACGTCAGGGGCCGCATTCGGGCAGACCATTTTTCTCGGTTAGAGAAAATAAATTGAAAAATCACCCATGTTGAGGTACTATTTCAGGGAATTTATATTCCTTTGCGATGCTGGATTCTCTCAAAACGTGCTGGAACTCAATATGCAAATGGCAAAATTCTGCTGTTGCTTTGTGTTTTGTAAACACACATAGGCCAACGCGGGAATCTTTGGCGGGATTGACGCATTCAGTGGTGCTGCCTTGTTTCCGCTGGTAAAGGAGTTCTGAAATGAACAATCATGGGCGCGTTCTGGTGGTTGATGATGAGGCTGTTATCCGCGAGGGGGTGCGGCGCTCTTTGGAGAAGGCTGGCTGCCGGGTCGAAACCTCTGCCAGTGGCCATCTGGCCCTGGAAGCGCTGCAGGCCTCCAGTTTTGATGTGGTCATCACCGACCTGAAAATGCCAGGGATGAGCGGCCTGGAACTGTTGGGGGCGATCAAGGTGCTGCAACCGGAAGTGCCGGTCTGCATCATGACCGGATACGCCAGTGTCGAAACTGCAGTCGATGCCATGAAGAATGGGGCTTTCGATTACCTGAGCAAGCCATTTACCCCGGATCAGGTGGTGGCGATGGCAGACAAGGCCTTGGGCGAGCGGACGGTTTTGGTGGACGATGCTCAAGCCGATGTCGAATTCCAACTCAAGCAGGGTTTCGAATCCTTTGTCGGCCAAAGTCCGCAGATGCGCAAGGTGTTTCAGCGTATCATCCAGGTCGCCTCGGCCGACAGCACCGTGCTCATCACCGGCGAAAGCGGAACCGGCAAGGAACTGGTCGCCAGGGCGATTCAAGCCAACAGCCCCCGGCGGGATCAACCTTTCGTGGCGGTCGATTGCACTTCCCTGGCCGAGAGTCTGCTGGAGAGTGAACTGTTTGGTCATGTAAAAGGGAGCTTTACCGGGGCTGTTCAGACCAAGGTCGGCCTGTTCAAGGTGGCGGATGGGGGTACTCTGTTTCTCGACGAAGTCTCCAACCTCAGCCTGACCACTCAGGCCAAGTTGCTGCGGGTGTTGCAAGAGCGGGAGGTGACACCGATCGGTGGCACCCAGCCGCAGCCCTTCAACGTCCGCATGATTGCGGCTTGCAACCGCAACCTCAAGGAGATGGTGCAGGAGGGAACCTTCCGCAGCGACTTGTTCTTCCGCCTCAACATCATTCCCATCGACATGCCGCCGCTGCGCGATCGTCTCGATGATCTGGCCCCCTTGGTCGGTCACTTCGTCAAAAAATTCGGCCAGACCACCGGCAAAAAAATCCGCGGGCTGGCGCCGGGGGCGATGGCGATGCTCAAGCAGTACACCTTTCCTGGGAACGTGCGGGAGCTGGAAAACATTATTGAGCGGGCGGTGGTTCTGGCGCAGGGGGAGTTGATCCAGCCAGAAGATCAGGAATTGCCGAATCAGGCGGTGGAAGACTTCAGTGCCGGTGACGGATATGTGCCGCGAACCACGGAAGAGCTTAAGGAAACCAAGGCCAAGATCCGCGAGCGGGCGGTGCAACCGGTGGAGCGGGCTTTTGTCCTCAGCGCCCTGGAGCGCAACGATTGGAATATCACCCGGGCGGCGGAAGAGGTGGGGATGCTGCGCCCCAACTTCCAGGCGCTGTTGAAAAAACAAGGGATCTGCGTGAGGGATCGGGCTGCAGGCTGGGCCTAGCACTCATTCGTTTCCCAAAATTAACGCGCCGCCCGAAATTGTTCGGGCGGCGCGTTTTGGTTTACGCAGGGATTGAAATGGCGGTTTCGGGTTCGTCTGGGTTCAGGGGGAGCAGTACGGTAAAGGTCGTTCCTTGCTCAGGAGGGCTCTCCACCAGCAGTTCGCCGCCATGATTCTCAATGATTCCGTAGGAGACGGCCAGGCCAAGTCCGGTTCCCTTGGTCCCCTTGGTGGTGAAAAAGGGGTCAAAGATTTTGTCGATATTCTCTTGCAGGATCCCTGTGCCGGTGTCGCTGAAACGGATAAATAACTGCCCCTGCGCAGCGACCAGCCCCGTTTCAATGGTCAGCGCCCCCCCTTCCGGCATCGCTTGGCCGGCGTTGAGGACGATGTTCATGAACACCTGTTCGATCTGGTTGGGGTCGAGAAGAATCTCCGGCAGTTCCTGGGCGTAGTTGCGCAGCACCTTGATGTTGTGGAAGCTGGCCTGATGTTGGACCAGGGAGAGGGTTTTTTCCAACACCAGGTGGACCGAATCGACCACCTTACGAGGGACCGACTCCCGGGCAAAATCGAGCAGTTCTCGTACGATCAGGGCGCAGCGATCAGTCTCTCGCACGATCGTGGCCAAATCTCCCTGCAGTTCGGGATCGAGCCGGGGGTCGGCTTCAAGCATGGAGGAGTACATCAGGATGCCGGTCAGCGGGTTGTTAATCTCGTGGGCGATACCGGCTACCAGTTCGCCAAGCGAAGCGAGTTTTTCCGAACGCACCAGCCGCCCCTGTACCTGCTTGAGCTCGTTGCTGCGCTCCTCCACCTTGATTTCCAGTGACCTGCCCCAATCCTCCAACTCAGCCTGGGCCAGTTCCAGATTCTTGGCCATATTGTTGAATGAATGGGCAAGTTCGCCGAATTCGTCCTGGGGGGCATTCTCTATTCGCTTGTTCAGATTGCCTCCGGCTAGATCCTTGGTGTGTTGCACCAGCATGCGCAGTGGCTGGTTGACGAACTTCTGGGTCAACAGGGTCAGGCTGAAGCCGAGCAGGAGCAGCAGGACGAAGGTCAGGCCGATGACTTCGTTGCGGTAGGTGGCGATCTGCATCTGCATCCCCTGCAAGGAGACAATGGTGTCGAGCACCCCGAGGATCTTGGCTTCCCGGGGGTGAAAGTGGCAGGGGGCGGTATAGCAGGCTTCCTGGTTGTAAATTCCTTTGGCGATGCCGAGTACTGGGCGGCCATCGCGGTCGAGAAACTGCCGACTGCGGCTCATGGAGGAGGCGTGGGTCAGGGGGGTGTCCTCCAGGTGACACATGTTGCAGGCTTCGGTGTTCTTGTCGAGAAACTGTCCGATCTCAGCTTTTTCGGTGGAGTAGTTGATCAGGCCATCCTTGTTGATCAGGCGAATGTGCTCGATGTCTTTCTGCGAGCCGATCTCCTCGATCATCTGGTAGACCCGTTTGCGATCGTCTTCCAGCATCTGGTAGTGGGTGGTGCGGATGGCGGTTTCGCTCAGGTAGTCGGCATCCTTGATCGCCTCGGCGAGAAAAACTTTTTCCAGATTGGAAATGTTGAGCCAGGCGAAGGCCCACATGATCAGCAGCAGAACGGTGCTGGTGACGATGGTCAGTTTGGTGATCAGTCGCAGGCGCACGGATTTCTCCTCGGTTGAGTCGGAAGACGTTGACTGCTATGGGGCGAGCGCGGGGCTTGGAGGGTTTACTGCTGCAGGCTCGGCATCACCAGATTCAGCCTGACCCGAATGGAGGTGCTGTCGGTCATGCCGAGCACGTCTTTCATCGCCTGTCGGGCTAAGCGCACTGAAAGCTGGGTGAGCAAAGCCTTGGTGCGGGGGATGAAAGGGGAGGGCATGGAGAACTCCCGCAGTCCCATGCCGACCAGGGCGATGAAGCAGAGTGGGTCGGAGGCCATCTCGCCGCACAGGCAAAGTCCGCGATTGCTGCGGTTGGCCACCTCGACCACTTGGTGAAGCACCTGTAGGATCGCCGGGTGCAGCGGGTCGTAGTACTTGTTCACCAGTGGGTTGTTGCGGTCGGCGGCCAGCATGTACTGGATCAGGTCGTTGGTTCCGAGGGCGAAAAAGTCGACCTCCTTCGCCAGTTGCGGGGCCAGCTGAATTGCTGCTGGAACTTCAAGCATGACCCCGAGGGGGAGTTGTTCGGCGAAGGGGAGCTGTTCCAGGCGCAGTTGCTGCCGAGCTTCCTCGAGAACGCTGCGACAGAGCCGCAACTCTTCGAAGCCGGAAATCATTGGAAACAGCAGCTTGACCGGGCCGTGGACCCCGGCCATCAGAATCGCTTCGAGCTGGGTGCGGAAGATGTCCCGGTTGTCGAGGGAGACCCGCACCGAGCGCCAGCCCATGAAGGGGTTGTCCTCCTTGGGGGGCTGGAAGTAAGGCAGAGCCTTGTCGCCACCGATGTCGAGGGTGCGGATGGTCACTGGTTGGCCGGCGAACCCTTCGATGACCTTGCGGTAGAGCTGGTATTGCTCCTCCCGATCGGGGAAGCTGGCCCGGGCCATGTAGGGGAATTCGGTGCGGTAGAGCCCGACCCCTTCGGCGCCGTGGCGCAGGGCGACGGCGACGTCGCTGACCAGACCGATGTTGCCGCGCAGGGTCATTCGCACGCCGTCGGCGCTCAGCGCCGGCAGATCCCGATACTCTTCCAGGCGATGCACCTCGCGGCTGGAGTCGGCCTCGAGTCGCTGATATTCCACTACCACATGGCTGGGCGGATTGATGTAGAAACTGCCTGAATTGGCATCGAGAATGCCGCGATCCTCCGGACCGGCCGCCTGCACCACCCCCTTGACCCCGACCAGGGCCGGAATTCCCAGGGCCTTGGCCATGATCACCGCGTGGGAATTCTTGCCGCCGGCTTCAGTGACGATGCCGAGCAGTTGATCGTGGTCGAGGGCCGCCATGTCCGAGGGAAGGATCTCTTTGGCCACCAGAATCCCAGGGTGGCGCAGTTGCAACAGGTGGTTGTCCTGGCCGATCAGGTGGGCGAGCAGCCGCCGACCGATATCCTCCATGTCGGCCGCCCGCTCCCGCAGGTAGGGGTCTTCCATCCGGTCAAAGGCGGCGATGTAGTCACCGACCACCTTTTTCAGAGCGAAGGCGGCGCTGTGACCCTCTTCGATCTTGAGCCGCATTTTGTTGAGAAAGCCCCGATCCTCCAGAATCATCAGGTGGGTGTGGAAGATCGCCGCGTCGCTGGCCGATAGCCGCTCAGCGATCCGCTTTTCCAGAAAGATGGTTTGAATCCGGGCTTTTTCCAACGCCCCTTCGAGCCGTTGCAGTTCCTCCTCAGCGGCGCCGAGGCGGTCATCGGCCACGTCGGCGAAACCGATCTGCTGATCGAGAATGTGCAATGGACCCGAGACCACTCCGGGGTAGGCAACGATGCCGCGGAGGGCGATTTCAGCTGTTTCAGGGCTTGCCGATTCCCGCTGTAGCAGGGAGCGCCGGGTGGTCTCCAGTTCCTGCGCGAACCGGGTGGTTTCGGCTTCCTTGTGGCGGATGGAGTCGAGCAGGCGGGCGTTGACGACGATGGAGGAAATTTGAAAGGCGATGGTGGAGAGCGCGCTGATCTCCGCGGCGCTGAACTGCCGTGGTTCCTTGGTCTGGATGGCGATCACCCCAAGGGGGTTTTTACGGTCAAACAGGGGGATGCCGAGGAAGGAGTGGTAACGCTCCTCGCCGGTCTCCTTGAAGTAGCGGTACCGGGGGTGGCTTTGCGGTTCCTGAATCGCCACCACCCGGCACTCCTCGACCGCCAGGCCGGTCAAGCCTTCGCCCAGGGCCATGCTGACCTTGCCGATGGCGCGACGGGAGAGACCCTTGCTGGCCCGCAGTCGCAGCATCTGGCCCTGATTCTCGATCAAGTAGATCGAGCAGACCTCGGTCCGCATCCGTTTGGCCACCAGGTTGACGATGTTGGTCAAGGTTTCGTCAAGGTCATGGGACTGCAGGATGAGGACGCTGATGTCCTCGAGGGTGGTGATACCTAGCTGTTCGGACGCGCGTGGGGTCATGGTCGCCGGGGGATTGGTGGAGGGTTATTAAGTCTGCGCAATAATAGCGGAAGTTGCCTGGTCTGGCGACAAAAAAACGCCGCCCGGGGGAGAGAGGTCCCGGTCGGCGCAAAAGGGGAAGAATTAAGTTCCGGTTGGGAGGAACGTGTTTGAATCCCCGACAGATGTGATATCTGATAGCAAAGTGTATGCCAGAAAGTATGGGGGAGGGAAAAGGCCGTAAAGGCTGGATTAAACCGGCCCGGCAAAAGGGTGTTGAGGTGTTTTTGTGTCAATTGTGGCACGCTTTTCGGTGGGTGCGAGGGCTTTGACTCCTGAGTCCCTGATTTGACGATGTTTTTTGGTGTGCCGCAGCCGGCACAGTGTGTTGGGTTTTGTGTGTCAATAGTGGCACGATCAGGGTTGAAAGTCGGGGCCCTTGAGGTTGTTCCGCTCCAGCAGGCGATAAAAGGTTCGGCGGGGGATGTTGGCTTTGCGTGCTGCCGCCGAAACATTGCCGCCGGTTTCCTGCAGATAACGTTTGAGCAGGCCCTTTTCCACCTGGCCGACATGCTTTTCCCGCTGACTGCGGAAGGTGATCTCGGTCGGTTGGACGCCGCCCTCACTCAAGGCCAGTTCGGCAAAGATGACTGGAAGATTTTCCAGGCGGATGACCGAATCCTGGCTGAGGACTGCCGAGCGCTCAAGCACATTCTGCAACTCCCGGATATTTCCGGGCCAGTGATACTGGTGCATGGCGGCCAGCGCCCGATCTTCGATCCCCCTAATGTTTTTATTGATACGCTTGCTGGCCCGGTCGAGAAAGTTGTGGACCAGCTCGTCAAGGGATTCCAACCGGGAACGCAGCGGTGGCATGGTGATGGTGAAGACGTTGAGTCGATAAAAGAGATCTTCCCGGAACCAGCCCTCCTGTACACCGAGTTCGAGGTTCTTGTTGGTGGCGGCAATCAGGCGGACCTCGACCTGGATCGGCGAGGTTCCGCCAACCGGACGGATCTCACCGCTGTCGAGGACCCGCAGCAGTTCGGCTTGCAACTTGGGGGTGATGTCGCCGATTTCGTCGAGGAAAATGGTGCCGCCGTTGGCAGCTTCGAACAGCCCCTTCTTGTCGTTGACCGCGCCGGTGAACGCCCCTTTTTTATGTCCGAACAGCTCGCTTTCCAGCAGACTGTCGGTGATGGTGGTGCAGTTGACCGTCACCAGCGGTTTGTCTGCGCGGTGGCTCTGCTGATGGATCGCCCGCGCGGTGAGTTCTTTGCCGGTGCCGCTTTCGCCCCGAATCAGCACGGTGGTCGGAGTTGGCCCGACCTGCCCGATCAGATTGAGAACCTCGAGGGTGCGTGGGTCCTTGCCGACTATGGCACTTTCCCCGTACTCCTGGGCCAAGGCCCGCTGAGCCAGATCGTACTTCTGGGTCAGAATGACCCGATCCTCCTCCAGCCGTTTGAGGGAGAAGGGAAGGCACATCTCGGCTTCGGCCAAACCCTGGTAGACGGCGATGGCGTGCTCCCGGCAGGTTGGATAGCCGCAGGCGCCGCAATCGAGCTCATCACGCTGCACAAACTTGTTGGTCGACTGCAGGATCTGGCGGATGCTTTCGCCGCTGGGGAGTTCCAGGCGCTTGTGCTTGTTCATGAACCGGCGCTTGAAGCTCGGCAGGGGGTGGGCTGCCTGATAGTGACTGGCCGAGGTGTAGGGGATCTCCTGGTTCTGGTAGTAGGTGTGGATCAGGTTGCGTTTGGAAAAGGTGGTCAGGCGGTTGTTCTTGCCTGGGCCGCCGATGCAGCCGCCGATACAGAAGCGGATATCGACCAGTCGCGGCGTGATGCGTTTGGCCGCCAGGTCTTTGATGATTTCCAGGGCGCTTTCCTCCCCGGTCGTGGAGACGAATTCGGGATTGAAGAAATCGTTTTTGATACCAAAGGCCTGAAAGGGGCCGCCGGCCACAGAAAACAGCCGTCCCAGGCCCGGCCTGCGGCCATCGAAGGGGGTGTCGGAAAAGCGCGAGAGGTCGAGGCCCCGTTCGCGGAACATCTGATTGAGTTCCTTGTAGGTCAGCACCGTGTCGATCGCTCCGGCCACCGGTTCGCCCTCGATCTCGAACTTGCCGGCGATGCAGGAGCTGATGTAAATGACTCGGGTCTTGGGCCCGCGACGCGCCTTGATGAAACGGCCGATGGCGACCATCGGCGAGACCACATCCATCAGGTTGCGCAGCAGTTGCGGGTAGTGGCGCTCGATCAGGTCGACAATGGTCGGGCAATGGGAGGAGATCAGCGGAGCGCCCGTCGGCTGTTTGACCAGGTTGGCGTATTCGGCCTCCAGTAATTCGACCCCGCTGGCCCCTTCATGGACCTCGCAGAAACCGAGACGCTTCAGTCCGGTGACCAGCTGCCCGGGGCGGACGTCATGGAAAAAAGCCGGATAGGAGCAACCGAGCACCGCCACCACCTGTTCATGGTCGCCCAGCAGCTGCTGAGTCTCTTCGATGCAGTCGGAAATCACCCGCGCCTGTTGAGAGCAGCATTTGATGCACTTGCCGCAACCGATGCAGCGATCGTAGATCACCTCGGCATGGTCCTGGTTGACCTTGATCGCCTTGACCGGGCAGTTGCGGACACAGGCGTAGCATTTTCGACAACGGTCTTTGACGGTTTTGATCGGCCCCATAACGGCTCCCCGCAAGAAAATTTATCCCCACGATCGCCAAGTGCGACCGTATTGTTCTGTAGCGTGCGGGAATTGTGCCAGTTCAGACACAGGCTGTCAATGTATACAAATGGACGGGGAATTTCTCGGGAGCGCTGGTCAGGCGAGGCGAAAACGACCGACTTCGGAGCTGAAGTGGCAGGCGGCGAGATGCCCCGCCCCCTGGTCGAGCAGTGCCGGACGCTGCTGGCTGCAGATGGCCTGGGCATAGGGGCAGCGGGGGTGAAAATGACAACCGCTGGGCGGGTTGATCGGTGAAGGAATTTCCCCCTGCAGCGGACGATGGGAGCGCCGCCGCTGCGGGTCGGGAATCGGGACGGCATTGAGCAGCGCCTCGGTGTAAGGATGCCGCGGGGCGCGGTAGAGGGCTTCAGCGTCGGCCAGTTCGACGATCCGCCCCAGATACATGACCGCCACCCGGTCGCTGATGTGCTCGATCACCGAGAGGTTGTGGGCGATAAAGAGATAGGTCAGGCCGAATTCCTGCTGGATATCCTGCAGCAGGTTCACCACCTGAGCCTGAATCGAGAGATCGAGGGCCGAGACCGGTTCATCGGCGATAATCAGGCTGGGGCGCACCGCCAGGGCCCGGGCGATGCCGATCCGCTGGCGCTGGCCGCCGGAGAACTCGTGGGGGTAGCGGTCGATATGTTCTTCGGTCAGGCCGACGGTGCGCAGCAGTCGCAAGACCTCAGTGCGCATTTCCGCAGGCGGGCAGAGTTTGTGGACATGCAACGGTTCGCCGACGATGTCCCCGACCCGCAGTCGCGGATTGAGGGAGGAGTAGGGGTCCTGAAAGATCATCTGCAGCTGCCGCCGATGGGGCCGCAACTGCCGCTGGGAGAGGCGCAGCAGATCCTCCCCCTGAAACAGCACCTCGCCGGCGTCGGCTTCGAGCAGGCGCATGATCAGCTTGCCGGTGGTCGATTTGCCGCAGCCCGATTCGCCGACCAGCCCAAGGGTTTCCCCCCGGTAGAGGGTCAGGGAAATATCATCCACCGCCCGCAGCGATTGCCGCTTGCCACCCAGAGGCCCGGGGGCGACGGCAAAGGATTTGGAGAGGTTGCGGATTTCGAGCAGCGGTTCCATGGCGACTAGACCTTCCAGCAGCGGACAAGGTGGCCGGGGGCGATTTCCAGCAGAGGCGGCATTTTGGTTGCACAGGGGGCAAACCGCTCCGGGCAGCGCTCCAGGAACGAGCAGCCCTGGGGGAGATTGGCGGCGCTGGGGACCAGCCCTTCAATGGGAGTCAAGCGCCCCTTTTTTTCACCCAGGCGGGGGATGCAGGCCAGCAGTCCCTGGGTGTAGGGGTGAGTCGGGTGGGCGAAGATCTCCTTGACCGGCGCGTACTCGACAATCAACCCCGCATACATAATAGCGACCCGGTCGGTCGATTCGGCAACCACTCCGAGGTCGTGGGTGATCAGCAGGGTCGCCATTTTGCGCTCGCTCTTCAACTCGCCGAGCAGGTCCATGATCTGCGCCTGGATGGTCACATCGAGAGCAGTGGTCGGCTCATCGGCAATCAACAGCCGGGGGTCGCAGGCCAGCGCCATGGCGATCATCACCCGCTGCCGCATTCCTCCCGAAAGTTGGTGGGGATATTCCCGCACCCGCTGCCCGGGGGCGGGAATGCCGACCTGCTGCAGCAATTCCACCGCCGCCGCTTCCGCCTGGCGGGCATCGAGTCCCTTGTGCAGCCTTAGCACCTCGCCGATCTGCTCACCCACCCGAAATACCGGGTTGAGGGCGGTCATCGGCTCCTGAAAGATCATCGCGATCTGGTTGCCGCGAATCCGCCGCATCTCCTCCAGCGGCAGTCGCAGCAAATCCTCGTTATCGAAGAGAATCTCCCCTTCCACCACCCGTCCCGGCGGCGGCACCAGGCGCAGCAGCGAAAGAGCGGTCATCGACTTGCCGCAGCCCGACTCCCCCACCAGCGCCAGGGTCTCCCCCTCGTCAAGAGTGAAGCTGATGCCACCAATGGCCTTGACCAAGCCACGGCTGGTGAAAAAGTAGGTTTTCAGGTTGCGGACTTCGAGCAGAGGCATAAGGACCGATGCGCTGATGAGTGACAGGAAAAGTCGACGGGTTTGGTGCTTTGGCGACTAGGTGGCGTCCCCTGTTCTAGCGCCTGTTCCGAGGCGAATCGCCCAACCCACGGGTCCAAAGTAGAGATCCTTTTGGGCAGCTCAATATACACAAGTTCCTGGATTTGGTCAAAGATGTCGAGGTTCTCTCGCAATTCAACACCCCGGGATTTTTCATTCCGCAGGGGCTTGTTTCGGGGGGCAAAAACTCTGGGGATGGCTTGCGACGGGATTCAAAGGCTTCTCCGGGGGAGGCAATGAAGTTGACCGCCTGCAATAAAAAGTAGGGGCTGAGACGATTTGATCGTCGCCGTCCTTGCTTTTGTTTTATGGCTGAAAACAAGGTAAAAACAGTAGCTTGTGTGTAGTTTGCTGGACTTTGGCTGGTGTTTATTGTCCGAATGTCTCTGTTTGGCAACCCGGGGAAATGCGGATTAAATGCGGGGAAAGACCAGAATACCAATCAGTGCCTGTCTGTGATATCAGACGTTTGGGGCCTGTGTTTCGGCACAGCTCCGGGTTGGATTAGGGAGGGATGGGCTAAGTGTGCGATTCTTGGTCGGATTAAAAGTTGGCCTGCGCTTTGCAAAAGGTGGTTGTGCCCAGCATGAATGACCATATGAAAATTATGTTTCAAAGTAGTTCTGGCGAAGTGACTATGAGATAGAATGGATAAAAACGATTTTTCATTACAGAGTTGTAGGTTTTGAAAGATTCAATCACTTCTTGATGTTTTAACTTTAAGTTTTTTAAATAGAAAAATTAAATCGAATAATTGAGAGGATGACTATGTAGATTAAATTAACCAAAAAATCTCCGACAAAGGCAAAACCAGAGAAATTTGGTGACGCAAAGTTACAGATCCTCAATTTCTTGTATGAGTAAGACAAGGAAAAGGACGTCTGTACTGCCGAAGAGATGTATGATTCCTTTGCATGAAAAGGCAAATGAATGAATGCGCTCATCTTCGGATTAAAGATGAGCGCTTTTTTTGTGTCGACTTCCGAGGATGTTTCCTCGGTTGTCGAACAACCCAAGAGGAGTATCGGAAATGGCAGTAGTTCGAACGAAAAATTTGGTTGTATGGTTCATCGTTTCACTGGTGGTCATGCTCTCTGCAGGCTGTGGCGGCGGAGGCGGTGGCGGTGAAGTCGGCAGCGTGGGTGGCTCTGGTGCCGCGATGAGCGGAATCGCGGTCGACCCTTACATCAGCGGTGCCGTCTTTCAGGAGGTAGCCGCGGTTGGCGGCGCACTCCTGCAGGAGTCGACCCCCTCGGATGCCAATGGCAATTTTGCTTTTGCCAAGGGGTTGACCTCCGGCTCCACGCTGCAAATGAAGGCTGGGGCCAAAGGGATGCATAATGGCGTGGCCTTCACCGGCTCGCTCAAAAGGGTGGTGGATGGAAGCGGGCCCCAGGTGGTCTCCCCGCTGACTACCCTTATGGCTAATGGCCTTTCGGCAGACGATGTCGTCTCGGTTCTGAAGAGCGCAGGTTTGACCACGGTCCACAGGGACGATATGACTGCCGACCCCATGGCGGGTCTTGCTGACCGGACCACCGTCACTGCGGCTGATCTGGTCCCTTTGCAGGCGGCGGTCGCAGTTAACTCCTTCTTTCAGGTCATGGAGGATTATTCCGTAGATCATCGCCTGGTCTTGGCCAACCAGGGTCTCATGACCAAAATGGTCGGTTTGGCCAAGGCAACCATCAACCCCAATCTGTTCAACCCCATCCTCGAGTCCTACCAAAGCACCAGCAATGGGAACACTGTGGTGCCGAGCGCCAGAAGCTACCGCTTCAATATGCGGTTGAAATACCTCCTGCGGGCCGCCGTAAATATTAACGATACGGTCGTAACCGAAGTTCGCGCCAACCCGGCGGCGGATGCACCGTCCCAAGGTTCGTCTCTGGCCCCTGCGACCGAAAACCTGGCCGTGATCTACTATGTGGGGGAAAACCGTGGCGAAGCGGTGGTGGAAGAAGCCATTAGCGGAGGGGCTGTTCCTGATGTCCAAGCAGGGCAGGTTCCCGTTGTTAATGCGAGCACTGGCGCGGTAACCGTCGCTTCCCCGGTCCCTGCACCCGTTCCGGTGACCACCCCGGTGACCACTCCGGTGACCACTCCGGTGACCACTCCGGTGACCACTCCGGTGACCACTCCGGTGACCACTCCGGTGACCACTCCGGTGACCACTCCGGTGACCACTCCGGTGACCACTCCGGTGA
>Ga0209231_1000114_pt1 | contig 58689 bp, 51 predicted proteins | sample Deesub45470m_DNA_FD_188086 | JGI IMG/M metagenome (GOLD analysis project Ga0209231, IMG submission 188086) | Deep subsurface microbial communities from North Pacific Ocean - 450_OLKR46/470m Metagenome (SPAdes) (version 2) | ecosystem: Environmental > Terrestrial > Deep subsurface > Unclassified ... | reverse complement strand
CCCCAGCAGCAGAAAAACGTTGCGCGACAGCCTGTCGCAACTGATCAAGCCCAACACCGGTTTTGGCTGACACGGAGATTACCGGTAAAGAGCTGAACGGTTCAATCAGGGGGATGCTGTTGCGATCTGCCTTGTTAACCACCAGCAAAAGAGGCCGCTCACAGCAAGCATCAAGGGCAAGAAAATCCTCGTCCTGAAGCGGGATACTTCCATCCAGAACCAGCAGGACAAGATCGGCCGTTGCACAGCGATCACGGGTGCGCCGAACCCCCTCAACCTCAACCGGATCAACCGCATCACGCACCCCGGCCGTATCAATGAGTCGCACAGGGACGCCACCAAGAACCAAACTCTCCTCAATGGTGTCGCGGGTGGTCCCAGGAATCTCAGTGACGATGGCGCGGGCCTCACCCAAAAGAGAATTGAGCAGGGAACTTTTACCGACGTTAGGGCGGCCTAGAATCAGGACATGCAACCCCTCGCGCAGGATTCGACCATGATCAAAACCAGCCAAAAGCTGGGAGATTTCCTGCTGTAGCCCCGAAATCGAATCGGCCACCTTGACTAATTTTGGCGGCTCAATCTCTTCATCGGGAAAATCGATGTGCGCTTCTATAAAGGACAAGGAGTCGAGAAGTTGATCGCGAAAGGCGTGTATCCGCCGGGACAGGACGCCATCCATCTGCCGCAGAGCCAGACGACTGGCCGCTTCAGACCGGGAGCGAATAACATCTATCACCCCTTCTGCCTGAGCCAGGTCGATGCGTCCACTAAGGAATGCACGAAGCGTGAACTCGCCGGGGTGGGCCAGACGTAACCCAGCATCAAGAAACAGATCGAGGAGACGCCGCTGTATCAGCGGTCCACCATGCCCCTGCACCTCAACAACATCCTCGCCGGTGTAGGACTTTGGGCCACGCATAAAGACAGCAAGAACCTCATCAAGCCGCTCACCGTCCGCAGTGCGGATTTGACCATGATAAAGACGATGGGACTGCAGGCTGGAAACGGCAGACGTCGGAACAAAAAACCGCAGCAAGGTCGGCAGGGCATCCGGACCGGAAAGTCGTATGATGCCGATACCACCTTCACCTGCGGCCGTGGCCGGTGCCACTATGGTTTGCTCAGTCTGCTGCATCACGGTCATCAAGGGACGCCGGCATGTTTACGGCGTCATGCCAATCAGGACATGGTCCGATGAATGTAGACCTGCTGGATGATTGTCAACAAGTTATTGACCAGCCAGTAGATGACCAATCCGGCGGGAAAGTTCAAAAACAGGGCGGTAAAGATAACCGGCATCAGAAGGAAAATCTTCTGCTGCATCGGATCTGCGGTCGACGGGGTCAATTTTTGCTGGATAAACATGGTCGCGCCCATGATGATTGGTGTGATGTAGTACGGATCTTTATCAGCAAGATCGGTAATCCAGAACATGAACGGCGCGTGGCGCAACTCAATCGCCTGATAAAGGACGCGATAGAGAGCAAAAAAGACTGGAATCTGGATAACCATCGGCAAGCACCCACCCATGGGGTTGACCCGATGCTTCTTGTACATCTCCATCATTTCCTGCCCTTGACGCTGCCGATCGTTCTTGAAACGCTCCTTGAGTTTGGCTATCTCCGGTTGCAGCTTCTGCATCGACTTCATCGAAGCGTAACTTTTATGGGTCAACGGCCAGAAGATGAGCTTGATAATCACTGTCAACAGGATAATGGCAACGCCGTAGTTACCGAGATAACCATAAAAAAACCGCAGTGCCTTCATCAGTGGTGCGGCAATGGGTGTAAAGAGGCCGTAACTGATCGCTTCAGTCATTTGATGACCAACTGCGGCCAGAATTTCCTCATCCCGGGGACCAAAATATGATTCATAAGCAAACGTCTGGGTCGAACCCGGCTCAACGGTGAAATACGGGCTAGCGACAATGTTTCGAATCACGTCGCCTTCACGCGAAATACGCACCTTGTCGATCGCTCCGGTGGCTGGAATCAGTGCCGACATAAAATATTTGGTAGCGAAAGATGTCCAGGTTGTGCCTGCTCCGTAGGTGGGAGATTCCGTCTTCAGGTCATCAACAGACACTTCTTGCAGTTCGCCGTTGACCAGAGACGAAGCACCGACAAAAACGACCATATCGCCTTTTATCGATTCATCCCAATTCTGTAATAGCGAGAGCTCGAGCTCACCGCTTATTGGAATCGCCCCGGAATTACTGACGCGGGTCTCCAGTCCAATGACATAGCTATCAGCGTGCAGGGTGTAAACACGCTCAATGATCAAACCGGCAGATTCAGCGCGGAAAACAAGTTCTGTCGAATCCGCCCCGGAAAGCTCTGTCATGGTTGGTTTCTTAATCAGCGTATAAGCGGCCTCCAAATCAAGAACAAGACCATTCTTCCCCTGCAGACCAAGTGTAGCCAGACTCGGGCGCGATGCCTCAACGATTTGCACCGGTGGGGAATCGACCGCTGCCGTTGCACCGTATTTGAGCAACTGCATGGAATTAAGGCGGGCACCGATGCTATTAAATTGCGCATGATACAACGGGGTCTGTATCACAACACTGGTCTCTTGAGGGGCCGGAACCGATGGGCGAGTCGCCGGGGTGACTGGGACCGGGGCAACTGTGACCGGCTCTTGAACGGTCACATCGGTTGCTTGAACAGGGGGTTGGGGAGCAGGTTTCTGATTAAAGTAAAACCAAACCGAAAGCATCAGAAGAACGGCAATAATCACATTCTTGTTTTTTTCCATAAGGGACTCCAGAGAAGAACAGCTGGTGGCTTAACAGACAGGATCAAATCCGCCGGGATGCCAGGGGTGGCAGCGCAAGATACGACGCAAGGAGAGATAAAGCCCCTTGCCGAGGCCGTAACGCTTTATAGCCTGCAGTGCGTAGGTAGAACAGGACGGGTAAAAACGACAGGACGGGCCCGTCAATACAGAGATATACTGCTGGTAAAACAAGATCAAGGCTGTAATGATCCGCCTGAGCATCTGACCGAATCTCCTTTCGGTGCGACAAACAGACACACCAACTCACGCTGTACCTCGATGTGAGTTAACCGCTCCGCTCCCGACCGGGCAATGATAGAAATGTCCGTCATTTCAGGCAGGCGGGTATAGTGCAGCCGAAAAAACTCGCGCAGCTTACGCTTGACCCGATTACGTATGACTGCATTGCCGATTCGACGTGATACCGTGACGCCAAGCCGTGTCGGCCCCTGTATTCGGCTACAGGTTTGGACAAGAAAATGAGGGGTACGTAGTAAGTGGCCAGAATTCCGGACTTTCAGAAATTCGGGCCGCTTCCTGATACGATGGCCAACCGGCAGTCGATAAGACTCAGCAGACGGCACCCTGGATATTTACTTGGTCGGAATGGTGACCACAAGACGGCTACGGCCGCGTGCACGACGGCGCTTAAGGACAGTACGCCCGTTTTTAGTCTGCATCCGCTTGCGGAAACCGTGGGTGCGTTTGCGGCAAACTTTGCTTGGCTGGTAAGTACGCTTCGACATGGTCCTGCTCCTTGTGCCTTTGACCTAATATACAATATCGGGCCGAATGTTTTATGTTGAGTGGCATCTGCTGCTAAGATACATGCGGCAGTAAAGGGCATCAGTATGCATATTCAAAAAAATGTGTCAAGTTTTTACGTGAACTTGGATTTGATTTTTTACAACCTGTAGACGAAGTACCAGACAAAAAAACCTTGCAAAAAAGCAGGGGGCTCTGCTAGTGTACAATGTCAAAAATAAGGTCTCTAGAATCATCGTAAACAGGCATATATTCAGTCTTTACAACCCCTTAATTCACTTATCAACACCTGTTAAAAACTTTGTGGATAAACAGGAGCTACAACGCGGTCTGACACTGAAATACTGTGTGTGACGGCGACTAGCGGAATAAAGAGCACTCCGATGACGTCTGACATGATCTGGACTGAAACACTGGCTAAGCTCGAGGAGAGTTTGAACCCACAACACTTTTCCATGTGGATCAAGCCAATCGAGTTTGTTGGCATTCAGGATGATTTGGTCAAACTGCAGGTGCCAAACAAATTCATTCTTAACTGGATTGAAGAGCACTTTTTTTCACTGATACAAGAAAAACTGTGGAGTATTGGTAGTAATAATTATCGGATACAATTGGCCCTGGCTGCGCAAACGGCGAGCACAAGCAAAAAAGGGAAAAAAGAGGAAGCAAACAAAATCAGTACTGAAACGGTTACTTCCCCCTCGCCGCTTCGTGGGCAAACCATCAATCTGAACACAAAATACACTTTCAATGAATTTGTCACGGGCTCATCGAACCAGTTTGCTTTTGCTGCTGCTATGGCCGTTGCCAATAAACCTGCAACAACCTACAATCCCTTATTTATTTATGGCGGCGTCGGCCTTGGAAAAACCCATTTAATTAATGCTGTTGGTAATGAAATTTTACGAAATAATCCGCAGACTTCGATTTGCTATTATACGTCTGAAAAATTCATGAACGAATTAATAAATTCTCTGCGATACAACAAGATGGACGAATTTAGAAACAAGTTTCGTTCCATGGATGTCCTGCTTATTGATGATATACAATTTATTGCCGGAAAAGAGAGAACCCAGGAAGAGTTTTTTCATACCTTCAATTCCCTCTATGATTCCCATAAACAGATTGTTCTGACATCAGATAAGTTTCCCAAAGAGATACCGGGTTTAGAGGAACGCTTAAGGTCACGTTTTGAATGGGGGCTGGTCGCAGACATCCAGACACCTGATGTCGAAACAAAACAGGCTATTCTTAAAATGAAAGCCGAACATAATGGAATTGACCTGCCAGAGGAAATAGCACAATTTCTCGCTAATTCCATTACCAGTAATGTCAGGGAACTCGAAGGTTATTTAATAAGAATTGGTGCTTATGCCAGCTTAACATCAACACCGGTTACGCTGGAAATGGCAAAAAATATACTCAAAGATATACTGGTCGAAAAAGATCGCCAGGTTTCAGTGGAGCAAATACAAAAAATAGTAACGGCTTATTTTGGTTTAAAACTTACCGATATGAAATCCGCTAAAAGGTATAAAGCATTGGTTATGGCCCGGCAGATAGCTATGTACCTCACCCGACAGATGACCTCTCTTTCTTACCCTGATATTGGAGAGCATTTTGGTGGCAAGGATCATTCAACAATTATCCATGCCATACGTAAAATCGAAAAGTTACAAGGTGAAGATAAACAACTACTGACGACACTCAGTGATCTGAAAAAAAAGATTGAAGGTAACTAGTTTTTTAACGGGTAAAACCCTGTAGAAAGAACTGATGATAGAATTGTGGATAAGATTATTTTGTAAATAACCCACAAATTTTCCATTTTGTGAACAGGCTAAAAAAAATGAGTCCACAGCGAGAAAAGGCTTTGCACTGCCTCTTCAGAACCTTTTTCAACAAGTTAACAGGCATCTATTACTACTACTAAAGAACTTTTTAATAAAATAAAGTCATAGTATAAGAGCTCAGCAGCGGAGGATGACATGCATTTTACCATCGAAAAAGAAATATTTTTAAAAGCATTAGGTCGTGTTCAAGGCATAGTAGAAAAACGGAACACAATACCAATTTTATCAAACGTATTAATAGAAACAAATTCTGATAATATTCAATTAACAGCAACAGATCTTGAAGTTGGTATACGTTCTTTTTATCCTGCAAAGATAAAAACGAACGGTAAAATTACTGTTTCAGCAAAAAAAATATATGAAATTGTTAAAGAATTACCTGATCAAGAAATTTCATTTAAAGCAAAAGATAATTGTTGGATTGAGATAAGTTGCGGAAAATCAGTTTTTAATATTGTTGGTTTATCATCAGATGAGTTTCCTCATTTCCCAGGTGCAGATCGGGAAAAAATGATACCAATAAACGGTCATCTTCTTAATGAAATGATAGAAAAAACAATATTTTCTATTTCAACGGATGAAACTAAATATAATCTCAACGGTATTTATATTCGTACATTTAAAGAAGAAGAAAAAAATATATTAAGATTAGTGGCAACAGATGGCCATAGACTTGCCCTGGCACAGCGTCAAGTAGAAATGACACAAATAGATGAATTAGAAAAAGGAGTTATTCTTCCACGCAAGGGAATAAATGAACTGAAAAAAATTGCTGAAGAAAACACTGATGATATTTATATAGGTTTTATGGATAACAGTGCTGTAGTCATGCGTGATAATACAACTGTTATTATGCGTCTGGTTAATGGTGATTTTCCAGACTACAATCGCGTTATTCCAAAACAAAATGAAGATATAGTAACTGTAAATCGTGATATTCTTTTGCATGCTTTGAGACGTATGTCTATTTTATCGAGTGAAAAATCAAAAGGGGTAAAGTTACAATTAAAAAATAATATTCTAGAAATTTCTTCTTCAAACCCGGAAGTCGGTGACGCTAGAGAAGAAATAGATATAAAATACAGTGGTCCAGAAATGATAATTGGTTTCAATGCACGTTACATGATCGATATACTTCAGGCTCTCGGAAGCGAAAAAATTAAAATTGCTGTACGTGACAATATGTCACCAGGTTTACTTACTCCTGATGGAGATGATGGTTTTATCTCGGTAATCATGCCAATGCGTCTTTAATGGAATGAATTCATAAAATCTTTTTTCATGTATCTAGAACACTTAATATTAAATAGTTTTAGAAATATAAGTCATCTGGAACTGCAGACACACAAGCGTTTCAATATTTTGTATGGGCATAATGCTCAAGGTAAAACAAATATACTAGAGGCTATTCATTTACTTGGTAGTTTGAAAAGTTTCAGGGGTGCCCGTAATGAAGAACTTATTCAAAGCGGATGTGAACAAGCTCAGATATATGGCAAAAGCCGACAGGCCACCGCTAGCGGTAGATCTTTGCAGGTCAATGTTTTTCGCAACGGGAAGGTTGTGCGGCTCGATGGTAAAAACATCGAAAAACCAGATGACTATTTAAATTGTTTGCGTCCGATTATTTTTGCTCCGGAAGAGGTCGGTCTGGTTAAAGGAGGACCGAATGGTCGCCGCCGCCTGATAGATCGGGCTGTCTTTATGACTCAACCGGGATATCTGGAAAACATGCAGCAGTATGAGCGGGTATTGAAGCAACGCAACCGCTTACTTAAAGAAAAAGGGACCAGGGCGGAACTTCTACCGTGGACCGACGCTTTAATAAAAAATGGTGCGTGTATTCGTCGTGCTCGGGCAACTTACCTTCAAGCAGTAAAAAAAAATTTCTCTGACTGCTATGCACATATCGGCCAGAGTCGTGAAACAGTGGACATACACTATCGGGAAAGTTTGACCGATAAAGAGGAATTGGAACAGGAACTGTGCAACGAGCTTGATAAACAGCGGGAACAAGAACAGCGCTATGGAATGACGTTGAGTGGACCGCATCGGGATGATATCCAGTTCCTGATAAACGGGCAATCGCTTCGGGTTTATGGATCTCAGGGTCAACAACGTTCGTTTATTCTTGCCCTGAAAACCGCCCAGGCCCTTGATCTGGAACAACGGCACGGTGAGCCACCATTGTTGTTGCTTGACGATTTACTAGGTGAACTTGATGCCGAACGGCAGGCTTTTTTCTTTGCCTTTTTGCGCAAGTGCCGCGGGCAGGTGTTTATCACTGCAACGGCAGCAGCACCTCTGCAACAGGGGGGATTGACCGAGGGGTTTTATTACCGGGTGGACAACGGTGTTGTCCATTTGGAAGCGTAACGCAGACGGAGAGTTTATGGCGGAACAAACAGGAAAAGACTATCAGGCAGATAGTATCAAAGTGCTCGAGGGGTTGTCGGCAGTGCGCAAGCGGCCGGCAATGTATATCGGTTCGACCGGACCGTCGGGATTACACCATCTGGTTTACGAAATCGTCGACAACTCGATCGATGAGGCTTTGGCCGGGCACTGTGACGAAGTCAAGGTTATCATTCATATCGATAACTCGATTACCGTTGTCGACAACGGCCGTGGTATCCCTGTCGATCTGCACAAGGGTCAACAACGGTCGGCAGCCGAGGTGGTCATGACCGTGTTGCACGCCGGTGGCAAGTTTGATAGCGACAGTTACAAGGTTTCCGGTGGTCTGCACGGCGTCGGCGTCTCGGTTGTTAATGCTCTGTCGAGCCGGCTTGAACTCGAAATTCGCCGTGATGGCAAAGTTTATCGGCAGACGTATGAGCGTGGTGTCCCGATGTATCCGTTAAAGGAAGATGGGACCACCAGTCGACGCGGGACCAGGGTTCTCTTCTGGCCTGATCACGAAATTTTCGAAACGACAGAATTCTCCTTTGAGACCCTGTCGCAGCGTCTGCGCGAACTCGCTTTTCTCAACGCCGGGGTAAAAATACATATCCTCGATGAGCGCAGTGACAAGAGCCACGATTTTCATTACGAGGGCGGTATCTGCTCATTCGTTGAATACCTGAATCGGGCAAAAACCCCATTGCATCCGAAGCCGATCTTCTGCACCGGCAGCAAGGAGGGGGTGGAGATCGAGGTCGCGATTCAGTACAACGACAGCTATGATGAAAAGATTTTCTCCTTTGCCAACAACATCAATACTCATGAGGGCGGCACCCACCTTATCGGCTTCAAGGCGGCGCTGACCCGAACGATGAACACCTACGCTACCAGCAACAACCTGCTGAAAAATATCAAGACGACCATCTCCGGTGACGATTTGCGTGAGGGGATGACCGCGGTCATTTCGGTCAAGGTTCCGGATCCCCAGTTTGAGGGACAGACCAAGACCAAACTTGGCAACTCAGAGATCAAGGGTCTGGTCGAGACGCTGTTGAACGAAAGGCTCGCTACCTATCTGGAGGAGAACCCGGGTGTTGCCCGTAAAATCCTCGAAAAAGGGATTGAAGCGGCACGGGCCCGGGAAGCGGCGCGTAAGGCCCGTGATCTGACCCGGCGCAAAGGGGCACTGGACGGGTTGTCGCTGCCGGGTAAGCTGGCCGACTGCCAGGAGAAGGATCCGGCGCTGTGCGAACTGTATCTGGTCGAGGGCGATTCCGCCGGTGGCAGCGCTAAACAGGGGCGTGACCGCCGTTATCAGGCAATCTTGCCCCTTAAAGGGAAGATTCTTAACGTCGAAAAGGCCCGCTTCGACAAGATGTTGTCGAGTAACGAGATCCGTACCCTGATTACTGCCATGGGGACCAGTATCGGCAAGGACGATTTCGATATTGCCAAACTGCGCTACCATCGCATCATCATCATGACCGACGCCGATGTCGACGGTTCGCATATTCGCACCCTGCTGCTGACCTTCTTCTTCCGGCAGATGGTGGCGCTGGTTGAGCGCGGTAATCTGTATATCGCCCAGCCACCGTTGTACAAAGCCAAGCGCGGCAAGAAGGAGCTCTACCTCAAGGACGATCTTGCTCTGCGTGAATACCTGCTGAATGAAGGGGTTGAAGGGCTGAACATCGAGATGGAGAAGAGCGGCAAAGTTATCCGTGGTAAGCAGATCATTCCTACCTTGCGCAACATCATTGAATACAACGAGCATTTTGACAAGATGCTGAACAAGGGGATCAATCTCGAAGTCCTGAAAATATTTGTCCGCGGCAAGCTGCAAAATGGCTTTTCCGACTTGACCGATTTGACGCCGCTGGCGGAAAAACTGCGTCAACTGGCGCCAGACGCCAGCTTTGAAGTGTTCAACGACCCGCCGCGCATTCTGTTTACCCAAGGGAATGTTCGTGCCCGCATCGACCAGAAGATTCTTGAATCACTGTCGATGTACGAATACAAATTACTGATTCAGTCTTATCGTCAGGTCGAGGATATCTGTGACGGCGAGACGGCGACAATCAGCAGTGAAGGCAAGGTGGAAGCAATCGTTGATGATCGACAGAAAATCCTCGATTTCATCCTATCCCGGGCGAAAAAAGGGCAGTATATCCAGCGTTATAAAGGCTTGGGTGAAATGAACCCGGACCAGCTCTGGGAGACGACGATGGACCCCGAAAAACGGGTGCTGCTCCAGGTCAAGATCGAGGACGCGGTAGCAGCTGATGAAATCTTTACTGTGTTGATGGGTGATCAGGTCGAACCGCGCCGCGCCTTTATCGAGCAGAATGCCCTTAACGTTTCAAATCTGGATGTTTAAAGGCAGGTGATCGGGTAAGGACCAGGAAAAAGACTTGTTTTCTCTGGTCCTAGACCCGCACCTGATTTTTCGGAGGAAAATGAATGCTTTCCGAACAGAATAAGATCAGTGTCAATATCGAAGATGAAATGCGCAAGTCCTATATGGACTATGCCATGAGCGTCATTGTTGGCCGTGCCCTGCCGGATGTGCGCGACGGACTCAAGCCGGTGCATCGGCGGGTTCTCTTTGCCATGAACGAATTGAGCAATGACTGGAATAAGCCGTACAAGAAATCGGCGCGTATTGTCGGTGACGTGATCGGTAAATACCATCCGCATGGCGACTCGGCAGTCTACGATACCATCGTCCGTATGGCGCAGGACTTCTCCTTACGCTACCCGCTGGTCGACGGCCAGGGGAACTTCGGCTCGGTCGATGGCGACTCGGCAGCGGCGATGCGTTATACCGAGATCCGCATGGACCGGTTGGCGCATGAGTTGCTGCTCGATATCGACAAGGAGACCGTTGCCTTCGGCCCCAACTACGACGATTCTCTGGAAGAGCCGTTGGTGTTGCCGTGCAAATTTCCAAACCTGCTGGTCAATGGATCTGAGGGGATCGCGGTCGGTATGGCGACAAAAATTCCGCCGCATAACCTCGGCGAAATTATTGATGCTCTGATCGCGGTGATCGATCGGCCGCAACTGACGTTTGAAGAGTTGTTGCAACTGGTTCCCGGCCCTGATTTTCCGACGGCCGCTTATATTCTTGGTCGTGAAGGGACGCGTGAGGCGTATCGCACGGGTCGCGGCATCATCCAGATGCGAGCCAAGGCGCTGGTCGAGCAGAATAGTCGCACCGGGCGTGAGAGTATCGTCGTCAATGAGATTCCGTTCCAGGTCAACAAGGCCCGCCTGATTGAGAAAATCGCCGATCTGGTCAAGGAGAAGAAGATCGAAGGGATCTCCGACTTGCGCGATGAGTCGGACCGCGAGGGGATGCGCATCGTCATCGAGCTTAAGCGCGAGGCGATTCCGCAGGTGGTGCTCAACCAGTTGTACAAAATGACGGCGATGCAGTCGTCGTTTGGCATTATCATGCTGGCGGTCGTCAATGGCCAGCCGCAGGTTCTCACCTTGCGTGAAGTCCTTGATTGCTTCGTCGATCACCGCAAGGAGATTGTGACCCGACGTTGTATTTTCGAGTTAAAGAAAGCCGAGGCGCGCGCCCATATCCTCGAAGGTTTGAAAATCGCTCTGGAAAACCTCGACGAGGTGATCGAGACGATCAAGACCAGTGCGAATTCACCTGAAGCCAAGGAACGCTTGATCGCACGTTTTGGTTTTTCCGATATCCAGGCGCAAGAAATACTCAACATGCGTCTGCACCGGTTGACCGGTCTCGAACGCGACAAGATCCTCGACGAATACCGTGAAGTCCTTGCCCTTATTGCCCGACTTAAGGAGATCCTCTCCAGCGACGAAGAGATTCTCAAGATTATTAAGGGCGAGCTGATAGAGATGCGCGAGCGTTTTGCCGATAAGCGTCGGACCGAAATCGTTCCGTTCTCGGCTGACCTCACTCTCGAAGACCTTATTGTCGAAGAAGACATGGTGGTGACCGTCTCCCATGCCGGCTACATCAAGCGCAACGCCGTCTCCCTCTACCGCGCCCAGCGGCGCGGCGGCAAAGGGAAGACCGGCATGCGGCCGAAAGAGGAGGATTTTGTCGAGAACCTGTTTATCGCCTCGACTCACTCCTACATCCTCATCTTTACCGATCTTGGTAAAGTCTACTGGCTCAAGGTTCACGAAATTCCGCAAGGCGGCCGCGCTTCGCGCGGCAAAGCGATCGTCAACCTGCTTAATCTGGCCCCGAATGAACAGGTGATGACCATCCTGCCGGTCAAAGAGTTTGAGCCTGAGCGTTTCATTATCACCGCCACCCGTAAAGGGACGGTCAAAAAGACCGAACTGATGGCCTACTCCAATCCGCGCCAGGGCGGGATCATCGCTTTGACGATCGACGAAGGAGATAGTCTCATCGCCGCTCGTCTTACGGATGGCAGCATGGATATTCTGTTGGCCAGCAGTAATGGCAAGTCGATCCGGTTTCCGGAAGAGAATGCCAGGCCGATGGGGCGCACGGCGCGTGGCGTGCGCGGCATGACTCTGGAGGAAGACGATTGTATCATCGGCATGGAGGTTGTTTCCGACGCCACCGCCGCAACCCTGGTATCGATCACCGAGAAGGGTTACGGGAAACGGACTCACCTCGAGGAATACCGGATTCAGAGCCGCGGAGGTAAAGGGATTATCACCATTAAAACCGGCGACCGAAACGGTTCGGTCATCGATGTGAAGCTGGTTGATGAAGAGTCGGACCTTATGTTTATCACCGATCGCGGCAAAGTTCTGCGGACACCAGTCGCCAATATCTCCATTATTGGCCGTAATACCATGGGTGTGCGGATGATGGTTCTGGAGGCTGACGAGCGTATCGTTGCCGTGGCTAAGCTTGCGGAGAGAGAAGACGAAGAAGATGCCGGAAGTCATGAGGATGAAGAAGAGACTCCTGAAGGAGGAGTTGCAGAGGAAGAGGCGTAAGTCGCCGTACTATCGTCTGCTGGTTGTTCTCGGTCCGGTCTGTCTGCTGCTGTTGATCGCTCTGATCTGGTATCGACAGGTGACGACCGAAGAGCGTCTGCACACGATGTTCAATCAGGCTGAGGAGCTTATCTTAAGCGGTAATTACAAGAGTTCCTTGAGTTTGTACAAGGAGATCTACGCCGGTTACCCAGAATTTGTGCTCGCTCCACGAGCCCTGTTTCGATCAGGAGAGGTCAATAACCTTTTTGTCAAGAGCTACCACGACGCCCTCTATGACTTTCATCAGCTCGAAAAAGATTATGCGGAATCGGACTACGTTCTGCCAGCTCTCGAGCAAGAAGCAGAAATATATAAAAATCAGCTGAAAGATTATGGCCGCGCGGTGGCGATTTACCAGCGACTGGTCGATCGTGGTCGTGAACCGGGTGATCGTTTTCAGTACGAACTGGCCGATTGCTATTTTCGCCTGAACAATTTTGAGCAAGCGCGGATAGAGTATGAAAATATGCTCAAAACCTGGCCGCAGAGTCCTTTGGTCACGGAGGTTCGCTATCGGATTGGAATGGCCTATACTCTTGAGGGGGGACTCAAGGAGGCCGAAGCCGTTTTTCGTGCCCTGGTCAAAGCATCGCCCGATTCCCCGTTTGGAATTGAGGCCCGTTTTGGGCTGGCAGCAGTGCTTGAGGAGCAGGAGCGGTTGAACGAGGCGCTGGAACAGTTACAGTCGCTGGTCGGTGTCTATCCGAATCCGGAGCTCCTGCAGCGCAAGGTCAGCCAGGTTGAAGAGCGGATCAAAAAGAAAAAACGGGCCATTTGACAGGAGTAAAAAATGATGCAAATCGGAGTTGTTGGTGCGGGAAGTTGGGGCACAACCCTGGCGAACCTGCTGGCCAGCAAGGGTTACCCGGTGCAGCTATGGGCCTATGAAGCTGATCTGGTCGAGCGGATGCAAACGACCAGGGAGAATGATGTCTATCTGGCGGGAGTTCTCTTATCCGCCAATTTGTCTTTTACGAACAGTATCGCAGAAGCCGTCGCCGATAAGGGGTTGGTACTGTTTGTCCCTCCGTCACAAGTGCTGCGCGGTGTCCTGCTGACTGCCCTGCCCCATCTGACCGCCAAAACATTATTGGTCTCAGCATCGAAAGGGATCGAGAACGACAGCCTGCAAACCATGTCGGAAATTTTCAATGAGGTTCTTCCCCGGGAGCAGGCAGCAAAGGTCGGGTATCTCTCCGGCCCCTCATTTGCCAAAGAAGTCGCGCAGCGGATGCCGACGGCGGTCGCCGTAGCAGCGAAGGACTTAGAGGCGGCGCAACAGATTCAACAGGTCTTCAGCACAGATTTTTTTCGGGTTTATACCAATACAGATATCATCGGCACTGAGCTTGGCGGTGCCTTGAAAAATGTCATTGCGCTGGCCGCCGGCATTGCCGACGGGCTTGGCTTTGGTTACAACTCGCGAGCTGCACTGATCACCCGTGGTCTGGCGGAAATGAGCCGGATTGGCTTGGCGCTTGGCGCCGATCCGCACACGTTCGCCGGTCTTGCCGGCATGGGTGATCTGGTTCTGACCTGTACCGGGGATCTGTCCCGAAATCGCAGTGTCGGGATCGAGATCGGTCGCGGCCGGCGGCTCGAAGCCATCCTCGGCGAAATGACCATGGTGGCAGAGGGGGTTAAGACGACACTCTCGGCATATCAGTTGGCGCGCAAGCTTAAGGTTGAGACGCCGATCATTGATCAGACCTACCGTATTCTTTATGAAGCAAAAGACCCGCGGATTGCGGTGAGTGAATTGATGCTGCGTGAATTGAAAGCGGAAGGGATTTAAAAAAGGAGACGCTGAATGCCAAAGATATTTTTTATTTTGTTCCTGTCTGTTGTCATGGTCGCCTGTACCCAGGCGCCGGTCAATACAAAGCACAAAGTCATCATGCAGACCAGTCTCGGTCGCATTGTTTTGGAACTTGATGCTGAGAAGGCGCCGGTGTCAGCTGCAAATTTTTTGCGCTATGTTGATGCCGGATTCTACGATGCAACCCTGTTCCATCGGGTGATCCCTGGATTTATGATTCAAGGGGGTGGCTTTACCAGCACTTTGAAGAAAAAGCCCGGGTTCGAGCCGATTCGCAATGAAGCCGGCAATGGCTTGCGCAACCTGCGCGGGACACTCGCCATGGCGCGAACCAGTGTTGTCGACAGTGCGACCAGCGAGTTTTTTATCAATGTGGTGGATAACGGATTTCTCGACCATCGCGATGAAACAGCGGCCGGTTATGGCTACGCGGTGTTCGGAAAGGTGGTCGAAGGGATGGACGTTGTCGACCGCATCGTCAATGTCAAAACCGAACGGCGCAATATGGTCTTCGCAAATTTACCTTTGGACAACGTGAGTATCGACAGTATCCGGCGCGAAGGGCCCTGATCGGGCAGCAGGACTCAACAACTGGTAAAGGGGGCAGCGGATGATCAGCATCCGCATCATGACCTACAATATTAACGCCGGCATTGGCAGCGACCACTCGTGCCAGCCAGAGCGGGTGGCACGGGTCATTGCAGCCAGTGCCCCGGATATTGTTGCCCTGCAGGACCTCAATAATAGTAGTGAAAGCTCGCAATTGCCACAACTGGCAGCCGCACTTGGTATGCGCTGGTGGGGTAGCGTTCAGAATTCAGGAGTCGGCTTACTCTCTTATTATCCCCTGGGCGGGGTGAGAGAGTATGACCTGGGTGATGGGGGCCTTTGCCAGCGAGCCGACTTTGAAAAAGCGGGGCAGCGTCTGCACCTGCTCAATGTCCGCCTGACAAAGGGTGCCGGGCCACGGCAACGGCAGATTGGCACTTTACTCGGTACCGATTTTCTCAGCGGCCGCTCGCTGGCCTGTCCGACCCTGATCTGTGGTGATTTTGCCGACCACTGGTGGGGATCAGGCAATTTCAGTCTGGCGATGATGTTACAGCGCGCCCCACGACCCTGGTTCAGTGGCACCTACCCGGCACGCCTGCCGATTTTCGGCCGCGACCGGGGCTACGCGCACAACGGGCTGAACATTCTCGACGTCAGCATCGTTCACTCTCCCCTCGCCCGCAAAGCATCCCTGCACTTACCGGTTATATTTACCATTCAAATTGCCGACCCAAGGCTCTATCTGCGGCGGAAGAAGCCCTTGAAAGCCGGCCGAATGGAGATTGCTCATGGTTGATTTGAGTCACGAACTGAATTTGCACAACGTCGTGGATCCGCCAGGATGAAAGTCTCCCCGGCGACGGTTCTGTCGCAGTTGATGGTCGCTTACCCGGCGGCGGTCTGCGCTCTGGTTCATACTTCCCCCTACCAGCTTTTAGTTGCAACCATTCTTTCCGCCCAGTGCACGGATGCCCGTGTCAATCAAATCACCCCCGCACTGTTTGCCGCCTACCCTGATGCGCGGTCACTCGCTGCAGCCGACTTGGTGCAACTCGAAGAGTTGATTCGTAGCAGCGGTTTTTTTCACAACAAGGCGCGCAACCTGATTGGTTGTGCGACAGCGCTGGTCGAACAGCATCAGGGCCAGGTGCCATCTGCCATGGACGCTCTTGTTGCCCTGCCCGGAGTTGGACGCAAGACGGCCAATGTCATCCTCGGAAATATTTTCAATCAGCCTGCCATGGTTGTCGATACGCATGTCAAGCGATTGGCGAATCGGCTCGGTTGGACCGACGAGAGCGACCCGGTACGGATTGAGACCGCTTTGTGTGCACTGTTGCCGGCAAAGGATTGGACGCAGGCGGGCCACACCTTGATTGCGCATGGACGGGCGTGCTGCAAGGCACCAACCCCGGAGTGCAGCCGTTGTCCGGTGGCCGGAGATTGCCCACGTAAAGGAGTGCGGCGCTGGCGGTGAGAGGTGAGGCTCAGTTTGTAAAAGCGCAGGGGGGTTATTCTTCCAGGTCGAGACGAAAAAAATCGCGAGCCTTCGGCTGCTTTTCGTCAAGGGCATATCGGGTTGGAGCGGTGCCAGGAGCAAAAATCTCGATGGAGGCAGAAGGACTGTCTTCCGGCGCCAATAGTCCGGTCTTGGTATCGACCGGATAGAACTCCATCTGATCAGGGATGGTGAAGTTGGTTGGCGGGACATCCTGCAGGGCGGCCTGCATAAATGCAACCCAGGCCGGCGCCGCAGCCCGGGAGCCGGTTTCGCTGTCGCCAAGCGGGCGCTCCAGATCATAGCCGACCCAGGAGACGGCGGCCAGTTGTGGTGCATAGCCAGCGAACCAGGCATCTTTAAGATCGTTGGTGGTCCCGGTCTTGGCCGCCAGCGGCCGGTCCAGTTTTTTAGCCCGGACCCCGGTGCCGTCCTGAACAACACTTTCGAGCAGGTTGGTCACCAGGCAGGCGGTAGCCGGAGAGATGACCCGTTCACGTTCCAGACTGATCAAACGCTGCCCCGGTCCAATTCCGTCGGGAAAATCGGCCTGGTCAATCGACTCAAGGATACGCCCGTCGCGATCGACGACTTTCATCACGTAGGATGGATGAATACGAATGCCGCCGTTGGCGAAGACGGTATAGGCAGTCGCCAGTTCCAGCGGGGTGACCGCAGAAGAACCAAGGGCAAGAGTCAAGTCGCGGGTGATCGGGGAATTGATGCCGAGCTTGTGAATGTAGTTAGCGGTATAACTGACACCAATATCTTCAAGAATCTTGATCGTGATGACATTGGCCGATTTGGCCAAAGCGGTGCGTAACGGCATAGAACCGTAGAATTTCTCCGAATAGTTTTTCGGTTTCCACTCTGTTTGCAGGCCGGCCTCTGAGGTCTCTTTGTAGATCAGCGGTGTGTCGAGAATCACCGTTGCCGGGGTGTAGCCTTTGTCGAGAGCGGCGGCATAAATCAACGGTTTAATCGCAGAACCGGGGAGTCGACGTGCCTGCAGTACCCGGTTGAATTGACTCTGCAGAAAATCGTAACCACCCACCATCGCTTTAACCAGACCGGTCTGCGGATCAAGGGCGACCAGCGCCCCCTGGGCTTGCGGCGCCTGCTCCAAAGCGAGAAGTAAGCGGCCATCGGATTCAAAAGCAACGATACGTACCAGCAGCAGCGAGCCCTCGGGGAGATTTTTGACCGTGCGTTCCGGACTGCGCGTCGGGGGGACCGTATTGCCGACAACCCGCAGGGTGCCGGCCCATTCTGCACCAGTACGCGGCAGGTGCCCGCTATAGGGTCCAATACGCAACTGCAGGTCGTCATTGTCGGCACCGATTAGCACGGCATCGACCAGATCGCCGACCTGAAACGGTTCTTCGCGCAGGGTCAAGGTTTGTTCAGCCAGAAAGGTTTCACCGTCGGCCGCATTCAGCACCCGTTCCGGACCACGGAAACCGTTCCGCTTGTCGTGGTCGTGCAGGTTGTCGCGAACCGCGGTTTGCGCCGCCTGCTGCATGTTGACGCTCATCGAGGTGTAAACGGTCAACCCTTCGGTTTCGAGGGCTTCTTTACCGTAGCTCTCTTCAAGATAACGGCGCACCTGCTCGGTAAAGTAGTACGCCTGGGCAATATGCGCATTGATGCGTGGGCGGATGGTCAGCTCTTCGGCAAAAGCGGCATCGGCCGCCTCTTGAGTGATATAACCCTCGTCGACCATGCGCTTGAGAACATATTTCTGTCTCTCCTTGGCGCGCTCGAAGTGTCGGAATGGAGAGTAGCGTGAAGGCGCTTGCGGCAACCCGGCCAGGATGGAGCATTCTCCCAGGGTCAACTCTTCGACGTTTTTATCAAAATAGTTCTCGGCCGCGGCTTGCACACCGTAGGCACGGTGACCAAGAAAGATCTGGTTGAGATAGAGATAAAGGATGTCGCGCTTGGTCAACGCTTTTTCCATCCGCCAGGCGAGAATCGCCTCCTTGAACTTGCGTTCGAATTTTTTCTCCGGGGTGAGCAAAAGACTCTTTGCGACCTGCTGGGTAATGGTGCTGCCACCCTGAACAATTCCGCCAGCTTTAAGGTTTTTCAGCGCCGCCCGGAGAATGGAGATAAAGTCGATACCGCTGTGGGCAAAGAAGTTGGAATCTTCGGCCGCGACAAAAGCCTGAATAAGCATCTCGGGCAGGCGTTCAACCGGTACGACAATGCGTCGTTCGCGGGCGAATTCGGCGATGACTGCCCCTTCATCCGAGAGAACCCGGGTGATGACTGGCGGATGGTAGTCGGCAAGGGTGTCAACCCGGGGCAGGTCACCGGCAACATAAAGATAAGCGCCGACCAGCAGGGTGATCGCCAGAATGCTGCCGGCGGCAAAGCTGATCAACAGCCAGCGTAGTAACCGACGCAGGATCCCGATGGGGGGGGAAGATAAAGGGGGTGTCGTCTCATCCATAACGCAGAAACGTAGCACAGCCGGAGCTTTTCAGGCAATGATTTTACTTGTACCGATTGGGTGCTGTGCTATATTTGAGCCCGTTAGACGGTAGCTTGTGAGCAATCTGGACGGAAAGGATCTGCCTTTGATTCGGTTTGCGCAAAAAATGGTAACAAGTGGAGTTGTTTTACTCGCCGGCTGTGCCATGTGGAGCGCCATGCTTGAGATCCCGACCCCGGAAGGGTGTGGATCTTGTCACCATCAAACCATTTCCGCTAACTGGCAGGTTGCCTATCAGCCGGTGGCTCTAACCGATGAAACCGGGCGAATGCCCTGGCAACAACCGTCTTCTGTCCTCCCGCCGGAGTCGGCACCCTATCAGCAGCAAAACGTGACCGAGCAAGCCTGTTTTCATTGCCACCGCGAGCCGGACCGTCGGCATCGTGATTTTTCCGGCACCTATCATCACCAGTCGCGTTGAGGATTTGCGCGGCGCGCGTCCGTTCGCTTACTTACGAAAAAGAGCCGAAGAGATCTATGCCGACTTATCGCCAGACCAAGATTGTTGCCACCGTTGGACCAGCCAGTGACAGTGAAGACCGCCTGGATGCACTGATGGCCGCCGGGGCTGATGTTTTTCGACTTAATTTTTCACATGGTGAGCAGGCACACAAGAGTGAAGTCATCCGGCGTATACGTGCAGTTTCGAAACGCCGGCAACAGGCGGTGGCGATTCTTGGTGATCTACAGGGCCCGAAAATTCGCGTTGGCCAGCTGCCGGGAGGCGCCCTGATTCTGGTCGCCGGTCAGAGGGTGACGATCACGCCGGACGAAAACCCGCAGGAAGGTTGGATCCCGACCACCTACCGCCACCTGCCGAACGATGTACGCCCGGGCGATCCGATTCTGCTTGATGACGGTCTGCTTGAACTGCGGGTCGAGTCTTGTGTCGGTGGTCAGGTGCAGTGTCTGGTCGTGGTCGGCGGAACGCTCAAAAACAACAAGGGGATCAATCTCCCCGGGGTTGCCGTCTCCGCGCCGTCACTGACCGAGAAGGACGAGGCCGATCTGGCTTTTTGCATCCGCGAGGAGGTCGATTATATCGCCCTCTCCTTTGTCCGCACGGCAGCCGATGTTGTTGAACTCAAGGCGCGACTCTACGCCGAAAAATCGGCTATCCAGGTTATAGCGAAAATAGAGAAGCCGGAAGCGGTGACCAATTTCGCCGCGATTCTGGCTGTTTCGGACGGGATAATGGTTGCCCGCGGCGATCTTGGTGTTGAGATTCAGCCGGAAAAAGTACCTTTGATTCAGAAGCAGATTATTCGTTTGTGCAATGCCGCCGGCAAACCGGTGATTACCGCGACCCAGATGCTGGAGAGCATGATTGTTAACCCGCGGCCGACCCGGGCGGAAACCTCAGACGTCGCCAATGCCATCCTTGATGGTACCGATGCCGTGATGTTGTCGGCGGAGACCGCCTCCGGTGATTATCCGATTGAGGCCGTGCGGTTGATGGTCCGGGTCGCCGGCGATGTTGAAGCCGATCCTTATTTACGGCGTGAGGTTTTTCAGGCACTGGCCGAGACCGCCAGTTTCAAGCGGCTGCCGGAGGCGATTGGTCAGGCGGCCTGCCGCGTTGCCGAGATGGTCGGTGCTACGGCGATTCTTGCTTTTACCCAGACCGGCAGTACGGCGGCACTGGTTGCGAAACACCGACCGAATCTGCCGGTTTTTGCCGTGACGCCGAGCCAGGCTGTTCGCCGTCGCCTCGCTCTCTACCGAGGGGTACGGTCGATTCGGGTCGACATTGAGGGGGATACCGAAGCCCAGATCCACGCAGTGGAAAAAGCCGTACTGGATGCCGGGGTTTTGCAGCGCGGCGATGTTGTTGTCATTACCATGGGCAGTCCGGTCTCCGATGCCGGTACCACCAACCTGATGAAGGTACACCGCCTCGGTACGGCCCCCTTTTTTGAGGTTTACGGGCCATGAACAAAAAAGCAGTGGTGCTCTACAGTGGCGGGCTCGATTCAACGACCTGCATGGCAATCGCCCGGCAGCAGGGGTTTATCCCCTATGCTTTAAGCTTCGATTACGGCCAGCGGCATGTGCTCGAACTTGAACGCGCCCGGTCTTATGCCCCGCAGATCGGCGCCGTGGAACATCGGGTGGTGCGTATTGATTTGCGCCAGTTCGGAGGCAGCGCTTTGACCGCCGACGTCTCGGTGCCGAAAGATCGTCCTGATGACGCCGAAATTCCTGTCACTTATGTCCCGGCGCGCAATACGGTCTTTCTCTCCTTCGCCCTCGCCTGGGCCGAGGTGCTCGGCGCATTTGATATCTTTATCGGGGTCAACGTCCTCGATTATTCCGGTTACCCCGATTGCCGGCCGGAATTCATCGCCGCCTTTGAGCAGCTGGCAAACCTTGCCCCCCGCGCCGGTGTCGAGCGCGGCGCGTTTCACATTCATGCCCCGTTGCAGCACCTGAACAAGGCGGACATTGTCCGCCGTGGACAGCAACTCGGGGTTGACTTTGCCTTGACCCACTCCTGTTACGATCCGACGCCGGCGGGGCTCGCCTGTGGGCGGTGCGACTCCTGTCGTCTGCGGCTGAAAGGGTTTGCCGAGGCGGGGAGCACCGACCCGATCGCTTATGCCGAGCGGGTCGACGGTTAGGTATCAAGATTCAGGCTTCCATAAACACAGGTAGCGGTAGCGCAGCCAAGGTCGAGAACCAGGCATCATAGCGGTTTGTTTACCTGAGACCTGCAACCTGAAACCTGTTTTTTCCGCAGGAAAAAAACATGTCCATGCCCGATCTGCAAAACAGTCGTGATACGCGCAACATTGCCATCGACAAGGTCGGGGTTAAGGATATCCGCTACCCGATTGTTGTTCAGGACAAGAGTCGCGATAAGCAACACACTGTTGCCCGCATCAATATGTATGTGGATCTCCCGCACCATTTCAAGGGGACCCACATGAGTCGCTTCATCGAGATTCTCAATCAGTATCATGGTGAGATCAGTATCGACCGCATGGATACCATCTTGCGCGAGATGAAGGATCATCTCGAAGCGAGCAGCGCGCATATGGAACTCGATTTCCCTTATTTCATCGAGAAGCAGGCACCGGCTTCGGGGGCGCGCAGTTTGATGGAGTATCAGTGCCGCATGGTCGGCAGTCTTGGCGAAACCGATGATTTTGTTCTCGGTGTGACCGTGCCGGTCACCTCGCTGTGCCCCTGCTCACGCGATATCAGTGAGCGCGGCGCTCATAATCAGCGCAGCGCAGTCAAGGTTGAAATCCGCTACCGCCAGCATGTCTGGATCGAGGATTTGATTGAATGGATTGAAGGGTGCGCCAGTGCTCCGGTCTACGCTCTGCTCAAACGCGAGGACGAGAAAGCGGTCACTGAACAGGCTTACGACAACCCGATGTTCGTCGAAGATATTGTGCGTGCTGTGACCGAGAAGTTGACCGCCTGTCCCGATATTCGCTGGTTCCGGGTCGAATGTGAAAATTTTGAGTCGATTCATAATCATTCGGCTTACGCCATGCTTGAACGGACCCTGATCTGAGCACTTGTGGATAAGCTTGTGGAAATAGTGGAAAACTGCCGGAATTCGCAGGAGGTTGGCACACATATCCTCGGCATTTTCGTCAAGGCGCCGGTGGCTGGTCAAGTTAAAACCCGTCTCTGCCCGCCGTTGACGGCGGAACAGGCGGCGGCGCTCTACCGCGCGGCTCTGCACGAAACGATTGTGCGGATGCAAAAAGGTCCTTGGCGGGTTTGCCTGTTTTTTGCCAGTGATGCCGACTATTTTGCTCGCCATTTTCCGGATCTGCCTCGCGTTGCACAGGCCAGTGGCGATCTTGGTAACCGGTTACAGCAGGCGCTGGAAACCCTGCTCACCGCCGGTACGGCAGTGGCATTGATCGGCAGCGACAGCCCGGATCTTCCCCTGCCGCAAATTGAAAATGCATTTGCACATTTGGCGGTGGCGCAGACGGTCTGCATCCCGGCCGCTGATGGCGGTTATGTGCTGATCGGCGCGCGCGATCTCTGCCCGCCGCTGTTTAGCCATATCCCCTGGAGTACTGACCAGGTGTTGGCAGAGACTCGCCGGCAGGCGGCTGCGGCGGGGATCGCTTATGTCGAAGTTGGTGGCTGGGAGGATATCGATGACGCCGCAGGTTTGCAGCGACTGCTACTGCGTTCACCGACTTCGTCAACAGCTTGCTACGTGCGCGAGCAGTTGTTGGGCTGCCTTGACCTTTCTCCGGTGATGGCCGATAATCACCGGCAAACTATTTCGAATAAAAACTAGGGAGGTCCCTTTGGATCTGATTGCTGGCGCCGGTCTGGTCGTCAAACTCGTATTGTTGGTTCTGGTCTACTTCTCTGTCGTCTCCTGGACGATTATCTTTTTCAAGCTGCGGGTTATCCACAAAGCGACGCGGGACTCCGAGCGCTTTCTCGATTTTTTCTGGACCAAGAAACGCTTTGACGTTATCCAGCAGGGAGCGGGCGATTTTGCTGCCTCGCCGCTGGTGGTCCTGTTTCGCGATGGCTATCACGAACTCGCCCGCAGTCAGAAACGGCTCGAAGGGGATGATGCCGAGCCGGCGGCTGAACTCGGCCGGGCGGAAAACGTTGCCCGTGCCCTGCGTCGCGCCACCACTCAGGAGACGCAACGGCTGGAGAAATTTCTCACTTTCCTCGCCACCACCGGGTCGACGGCGCCGTTTATCGGCCTGTTCGGCACCGTCTGGGGGATCATGGACGCCTTCCGTAACATCGGCCAGACCGGGAGTGCCTCGCTGGCGGTCGTCGCCCCCGGTATCTCCGAGGCGTTGGTGGCGACGGCCATCGGTCTGGTGGCGGCCATTCCGGCCGTCGTTGCCTACAATCACTTTGTCAACAAGGTCAATGTCCTCACCGGCGAGATGGATAACTTCTGTCAGGAGTTTCTCAATATTGTCGGACACATGGGAAGACGGGGCTGAAGATGGATGTCGGACGCCGTGATAGCGGGCGCAAGACCCTGTCGCAGATCAACGTCACCCCGTTTGTTGACGTCATGCTGGTGCTGCTGATCATATTCATGGTCACGGCGCCGATGCTCGATCAGGGGTTTGATGTCAATCTACCTGAAATCGCCGATTCGCCGGGGATTGCCAGCCAGGGTGAACCGGTGCAGGTGAGCATCGATCGCCGCGGCGGTATTCGCGTCGGGCGTGAACAGGTCAGTGACCCCGCCAAACTCGTACCATTGCTGCAACAGATCATGAAGGGGCGCAAGGAAAAAGAAGTGCTTCTAGAAGCCGATCGCGCCGTCGATTATGGTCGGGTGATGCAGGTCATGGCCGCGGTGCGCGCCGCCGGGATCAATCGGGTCGGCATGGTCACCCAACCGCCAAAAGAATAAACGGGACTCAAGAGCACCACAAATGACCGGCAATCGTTATACAGGCCGCGCCAAGCGCCCGGCACCCGAGCCGAAATTCGGCCGCATGCTGCTGGTATCACTGGCCTTGCACCTTTTTGTGCTGGTGTTGTTTACCGGGCTCCCCTCTTCCACCGATCCGCTGCGGCGACCGGTCTACTACGTCGATCTCAGTCGTTTGCCGGTGGCCGATCCGCAGGCCGGTCGCCCCGATGCCCGCCCGAAAGAAGACGTCAAGAAATCGACCCCCGCGGCAAAACCGACGGCAGTCAAGATTCCGACCACAGATCCGCAGCCAAAACCGGCGCCGAAGCCATCACCAACCGCAAAGGCGAAGCCGACACCGGTCAAGACCGGTCCCAGTGACGCCGACATTGCGAAAAAAATGGCGGAGATGCGCGTCAGGCAGCAACAACAGGATGAGCGGCAGGCGCTTAAAGATAAACTTGCCGCACTGGCCGCAGCAGATACGCGTGGCGCCGACGCCGGTCCGGTGGCGCCGCTGGGGATGCCGGAAGCAAAAGGAAAAGAAGCCGGGGTTTCGCAACTGACCTGGTTGCAGGCTTATCTCAAGGCGCAATGGAGTCTGTCCCGCTATCAGGTGCGACGTGCCGATCTCGAAGCAACGGTCCGTCTGGTCTATAACGACAAAGGGCGGATGATTGATTTAAAGTTCACCAAAGAGTCAGGTGATGGTGTGTTTGATGACTCGGTTCGGGCCGCAGTCCTTAAGGCCAGCCAGCTTGAGTTTACACCACCGGTCAGCCGTTGGGAGGTTGACGTGGTCTTCAACCTCAAGGAACTGTTAAACGAAAAGCGCTAAAGAGGCTAAAAACCCACCGGGTAAAAATATAAGTGTCGCGCCCCGCTCTTTTGCAAAAAACCCCTTGGCCCCTTTCATCGGGGAAAAACGATAAGGTGATCTCTTGTTGGCTAGTGTAAATAACGTGAAGGTCCGGTTCCTTATCCTATTAATAATACTCCTGTGCGCACCTGTCACTTCGGCCCTTGCGCAGATTGAGATCAGCTCGCCCGGCCGGCAGACCATTCCGCTGGCGGTGACCGCTTTTCTTCCCCTCGACGGCACCCTCAAGGATTACCGCATCGCCGCCGAGATCGACAGTGTGCTGGCCGGTGACCTGCAATTTTCCGGTATCTTTGATCTGGTCAACCCGGGCGCATTTCTGTCCGATGCCGGAAAACTGGGTCTGGTCAGTATCGATGTCGATTTTCCCCAGTGGCGTCTGCTGGGCGCTGAGGCGGTGATCAAGGGGGCCTACGCGGTGCGTGGTGATGAGCTGGTGATCGAGGCGCGGCTCTATGACGTCCCCCGGCAACGGTTAAGTGTCGGCCGGCGCTATGTCGGCCGGGTTGCTGATGTGCGGCGCATGGCGCACGCTTTTGCTGATCAGGTGCTTCTGGCGCTGACCGGACTCCCCGGCCCGTTCGACAGCAAAATAGCTTATGTCTCCGACCGGACCGGTCACCGCGAAATCTACCTGATGGACAGCGATGGCCACGGCGACCAGCGTTTTACCGACCTGAAGAATATTGTGCTCAACCCCGATTTCGCGCCGGACAACAAAGCCCTGGTCTATACCTCCTACAAAGGTGGCAACCCCGATCTTTATCGCAAGGAGATTGGCAGCGGTCGTGAAGTTTTGATCTCCAATCGTCGCGGTCTCAATGTCACCCCGCGCTTCCGGCCCGATGGCGCCGGGATGGCACTGGCCTTGTCGCAGGATGGCAATTCGGAAATCTATCAGATTGACAATGACGGCCGCAGTCCGCGTCGTCTCGCCAGTTCCTGGGGGATCGACATCAATCCGTCCTGGAGTCCGGATGGTGATCGGCTGGTCTTTGTTTCCGACCGCCAGGGGAACCCGCACCTGTTTATTGCCGCGACCGGCAGCGAATCGGCAACGCGTCTGACCCGGGAAGGAAAGTACAATGCCACTCCCGATTGGAGTCCGCGCGGCGACTGGATTGTCTTTTCCAGGCTCGAAGCCGGAGTGTTTGACATCTACATCATTCGTCCCGATGGGAGCGAAGAGCGTCGCCTGACCTTTGGTCCCGGCAATCACGAGCATCCGCGCTGGAGCAGTGATGGCCGCTATATTGTCTATTCCTACGAAAACGGCGGACGGAAAAGCGTGCAGATGATGCGGGCCGATGGCACCGGTAATCGGCAGGTATCGCCGGCCGGGGTGAACGCCGAACAACCGGCCTGGTCGCGTGGTTGGTAAAATGTCGGTTGTGTTTTTGTTTTTGATTAGTATAATGAATGTTCACTGAGTATCGCTGGCTCGTTGCCAAGGAACAATGGGTTCCGGGGCGCAGGCTTTGCAATAAAAGACCACTTTAGGTAAAGGAGCGTATCGATGAATAAGCAACTGAGTCTGCTGATAATGATTACACTGACCGCTTTTCTGGCTGTCGGTTGTGCCAAGAAAGCAACTGAAACTCCGGTTGAGGCGGCTCCGGCCCCGGTGGTGGCCCCGGCTGCGCCCGTCCAGCAAGCTGCTCCGATGACCGAGACCGAGGTCAAGGACACGTCTTCGATGGCGGTGGCCAACTTCACCCGCATTTTCTTTGAGTTTGATTCCTATGTGCTCAGCGCCGATGCGCGCACCACGTTGCAGCAGAATGCCGCCGTAATTAAGGCTGGCAAGGGTCTGAAGGTACGGGTCGAAGGGCATTGCGATGAGCGCGGTTCCGACGATTACAACCTTGCCCTTGGTGAGCGTCGTGCTCAGGCAGCGGTCGATTACCTGGTCTCTCTCGGTGTACCGGCGAGTCAGTTGTCAACTATTTCCTACGGTGAGATGCAGCCCCTTGATCCGGGCAAAAACGAAGCGGCTTGGACCAAAAATCGTCGGGCCGAATTTGTGGCGCAGTAACATAATCCGCAACACAAAAAAAGGCCGCGAAATTTCGCGGCCTTTTTTTTTCAAACCATAGAACTTAACCAAGCGTCGCTGTTGAGTTTGCACAGCCGCATCACCACCAATGAGTTGCAAAGTGAGGCCATGATGTATAAGCGCGTCGTTACGGTTTTGCCACTGATCGCTACCTTACTGCTGACGGGCTGCCTGCCCACCACTGTTCAGTCGTCAAACGATATGCGGGAGATGAAGCGCCGGCTGGAGGCGGTGGAACAGGTGACCGTTGCCCGTCGGTCTGGCGAGCAGGCGCAGGCCGAAGAGCGTCTGGCCGACTTAAGTCGGCGTCTGGCTGATCAGCAGGCGGAACTGTCGGCCTTGCGGGTTGAGTTTCAACGTCTGAGCGGCCAGTTTGAGGATTCGACCCACGAAAGTGCGCGGGTCAACGATCAGTTGGGACAGATGCGCAGTGAACTCGACATCCGCCTGGCCGGATTTGAAGAGCGGATGGCGGCGCTGGAGAAGGCGCCGACCGCGACGCCAGTGGTGCAGGGTGTCGAGGCCAGTTACGAGAAGGGGTTGCAACTGATTCAGAAAGAGAACCGTTATACCGACGGCCGCAAAGAGTTACAGGCTTTTCTCAAGGCGCAGCCGCAGCATGAACTGTCGGTGAATGCTATCTACTGGATTGGCGAAGCCTACTATGGCGAGAAGGCCTATGAAAAGGCGATTCTGCAATTTCAGGATGTGTTGCAGAAATATCCGAAACATGGCAAGGCTCCGGCAGCGCTGCTCAAGCAGGCTCTGGCCTTTGAGGCTCTCGGTGACCGGGAGACGGCAAAAACCTTGTTGAAAAAAGTATCGATAAATTATCCAAACAGTCCGGAAGCGGTTAAAGCGGCTGACAGGTTGAAAAAATAGCGGCATAAACGAGCTCGGGAGCAGTATGTCGGAAGCCAGGAAACAAAAACGGCTGAAAAAGGAACTGCGTCTGATCGATGTCTATGCCATCGCCACCGGCGCTACCTTAAGTTCCGGCTTTTTTCTGCTGCCGGGGGTCGCCGCCGCCCAGGCCGGTCCGGCCTTGATCCTTGCTTACCTGCTTGCTGCGGTACCCCTGGTGCCGGCAGCATTCAGCGTGATTGAGCTGGCGACGGCGATGCCGCGAGCCGGAGGCTTCTACTATTTTCTGGACCGTGCCTTTGGGCCGTACCTTGGCACCATCGGCGGTTTCGGCACCTGGTTGTCGTTGGTGCTTAAGGTCGCCTTTGCCTTGGTCGGCATGGGGGCGTACGTTGCTCTATTCCTGCCCGGTTTGCCGATCGCGCCTGTCGCCGTCGGCCTCGCCTTGTTGCTTGGTGTCTTGAACTATTTCGGGGCGAAAAAGGGGGGCGGACTGCAGGTTGTGCTAGTGTTCTTCCTCCTGCTGCTGCTCGGCCTTTTTTTCGCTGGCGGAAGTTTTGCTGTTCAGGCCCAGCACTTTGAAAACTTTTTTGCCGCCGGGTTCGATTCGATCATCGCGACCACCGGCATGGTCTACATCAGTTATGTTGGCGTGACCAAAGTGGAGAGCCTGTCGGAGGAGGTCAGTGACCCGGAGAAAACACTGCCGCGAGGGATTCTGCTGGCGCTGGTCACCGCCATAGTCGTTTACGGCGTTGGGACAACTATTATTGTCGGGCTGGTGCCGATGTCCGAGTTAAGCGGTAATCTGACACCGGTGGCAACGGCGGCGGGACATCTCCTTGGTCGACCGGGGGTGATTCTGATCTCCATCGCCGCCCTGCTCGCTTTTGTCTCGGTGGCTAACGCCGGGCTGATGAGCGCGTCGCGCTACCCAATGGCCATGGGACGCGACCATTTGCTCCCGAGTATCTTTCGTCGGCTGAGCCGCCACCGCACGCCGGTTTACGCTATCGTGCTGACCGTAACTGTCGTGATTCTGGTCATTACCTGTTTGAATCCGCTGCGGATCGCCAAACTCGCCAGTGCCTTCCAGTTGCTGATGATCGCTTTGGTCAGTTTGGCGGTCATTGTCATGCGCGAAAGTCGTATTCCCTCTTACGACCCGGGCTACAAATCCCCCCTTTATCCCTGGATGCAGATCGTCGGCATTTTAACTCCCCTCTATCTAATTTTTGAAATGGGGATGATCTCAATCCTTTTTTCGGCGGGGTTGATCGTTCTGGCGACAATTTGGTATTACACCTTTGCCCGCCATCGGGTGACACGCAGCGGCGCGATCTATCATGTCTTTGCCCGGCTTGGCCACTTGCGTTACGACGCCCTCGACAGTGAGCTGCGTGGCATCCTCAGGGAAAAAGGGTTGCGGGCCGAAGACCCCTTCGAAGAGATAATCCTGCGCAGTATGGTCCTCGATTTCGATACGCCGATGGAGTTCGAAACCGTATTAGGCAAGGTGGCCGCTCAGCTGCGGCGGATTATTCCGCTCACGGAAAAAGAGATCATTGCGCAGGTTATGGACGGCACCCGTATCGGTGCCACCCCGGTCTCGCATGGCGTTGCCCTGCCTCATTTTCGGAGTGATCGTCTTGAGCAGGCCGAAATGGTTCTGGTCCGTTGTCTGCCCGGGGTGACGATGATGCTTTACGATCCGCTGACTCATGCTGAGGAAGGGGCAACGAGGGTGCATGCCTTGTTCTTTCTCGTCAGCCCGGATGCGAACCCGGCCCAGCATCTGCGCATTCTCGCCCGTATTGCCGAGCGCGTCGATGAAGGTGGTTTCGCAATAGAGTGGAACCGGGCGACTGGCCGGCAGGAGATCAAAGAGAGCCTGTTGCACAGCGACCGCTTCGTTTCACTGTTGGTCAATGTTGTCGGTCCAACGGCAATTCTTGCCGATAAGGCACTGCGCGAGATCACGCTCGCCGAAGGTTGCCTGATCGCCGCCTTGACCCGGCAGGGTCATTCCTTCGTCCCCAATGGGAATACCGTATTGCAGTCAGGTGATCGGCTGACGATTATCGGTGCCGAAGCCGGGTTAAGTGAACTACGGCAGCGGTATATAGAAGGGGTTGTGGCGCAGTAAGGCAGGGGATAGCAAGAAATAAACGAAAAGCGGGTGGCCAGTTGGCCGCCCGCTTTTCGTTTGGACTATTGAGCCGCCGGTCCGGGATCTGTTTCGCTAATCTGCTGCGTATCGGCGAAGAATTGGCGCAGGGTGGCCATGACGGTGTCGGCCGGCGCAGTGAGTAAGGGGACATCGGGCAGCGAGCGTAGAAAGGTGCGGCCATAGTTGCGGCGGATGACACGGACATCGAGGATCAGCACGACGCCGCGATCGTTGCGATGGCGTATCAGGCGGCCGAACCCCTGTTTGAAGCGGATCACCGCCTGCGGGACGGTGTAGGCCATGAACGGATCGCCGCCGGCGCGCTCGATGGCTTCGGCGCGCGCCTCCAGTACCGGCTCGGACGGAACCTTGAACGGTAGGCGGGCGATGATCACCTGTTCCAGGGCGCGACCCGGTACATCGACCCCTTCCCAGAAGGAGTCGGTCCCGAACAGGACACTGCGCACATCGTCGCGAAACGCCTGTAGCAGGCGGTGGCGCGACATCTCCCCCTGACGCAGGCAGCGGTAGCCGCGGGCTTCGAGCACCGGTGCCAGCTCGGCGTGAATACGCTGCAGCAACGAGTTGGCGGTGAACAGGACAAAAGTCCGGCCATCGGCGGCGAGAATCGCCTCCTCGATGCGCTGGCTGAGCATCCGCGGGTAGTCGCGGTGGTCGGGTGCCGGCAGATCGTCGGGGGCGGCGAGCAGTGCCTGCCGCTGATAATCGAAGGGGGAAGCGAGCAGGAGCTCATGCAGACGCCCTTTTGGCACATTGCTCAGGCCGAGGCGCTGTTTGAGGTAATTAAAATTGGTGGCAACGGACAGGGTGGCGCTGGTCAGCACCACCGTGCGGCTGCGCTCGAACAGGGTTTCAAACAGCAGCTTGTCGACGGCCAGCGGGGCGACGCACAGTGCGGCGTGCTGACCACTGCTGCCGGCACGGATCTCGATCCAGGTGCAGCTGTTCGGATCTTCGGCGACAAAGCGCGTCAGATCGGTGGCCACCGCGTGCAGGCGCAGAGCGAGGCCATTAAGGTCAGTGAATAGCGACAGAAACGGACCGGCGGCGTTTTCCGGGATCGCTTCGCCGAGGGCGAGCAGGCCGTCAAGACCGGCCGCCAGCGCGGTGATTTGCTTCGTCAGGCTGGTAATGGTACTGACCGTCTCCTGCCAGAAGGGGGTGACGCGCACCTCTGGCACAATCCGCAGGCGCAGGTCCTCGCGCTCGGCCCGGGGGCGCGCCGAGCTTAACTGTTCAGGCAGGCGCAGGCCGAGGTCGTCGAGAACTGAGGTCGCCGTGTCGAGCAGTTGCTGGCGACCGGCAGTCAGCTCTTCAATTCGTACGTGCAGCCCGTGATAAAGATCATCCAGCCCTTGCGGCAGATGCTCGCCGAGCTGGTGCAGCAGACGTGGTAGCAGGCCGCGATCGGTTTTGCGCGGATGGCGCAGCCGACCGAGAAGCCGGGCGATGCTGAAACGGGTGGTGCGGGTGGAGAAGGAGCGGGTGGCGACATCTTCCAAGTGGTGCGCTTCGTCGAGGATCAGACGCTCGCAAGGCGGCAAAACAGCGGCGGCGGTGTAGTTGTCGGTGCTGTGGCGCAGGGCAAGGTCGGCCAGCAACAGGGCGTGATTGACCACCAGAATGTCGGCGTTGGCCGCCTGACGGCGGGCGCGATAAAAGAAGCAGTCGCTAAAAAAGGGGCAGCGGGCGCGGGCGCACTGGTCGATCTCGCAGCGCACCTCCTCCCAGAGATCCTCTTCCGGCGGTACCGGCAACTCCTCACGATCGCCATGGACGGATTGTTCCGCCCAGTGGCGCAAATCGGTCAAGTCAGCGGTCTGGCGTTGATCAAACAGCCCCAGTTCGGCTCCGGCCGCCTCCGTGCGCCGCCGGCAGAGATAATTGCCGCGCCCCTTGACCAGCACCGCCTGCACCTCAAGACCGGTGCTGCGCCGCAAAAACGGCAGATCCTTGCGGATCAACTGCTCCTGCAGATTGATGGTGCGGGTGGCGACGATGACCCGTTCCCGATTGGTTGTTGCCCAGAGCAGGGCCGGGATCAGGTAGGCGAGGCTCTTGCCGGTACCGGTACCGGCTTCGATGATGGCAATGCGATCATGATTGAAAGCTTCAGCAACCACTTCTGCCATCTGCAGCTGTTCGGGGCGGTCTTCGTAATCGGGTAGGGAGCGGGCGACGGAACCGTCGGGGCCGAGGTGGGCGGCGACCTGAGCGCTACTCAGCTGGCGCAGCGATTCCGGCGCGAAGGCCTCGATGACTCTATAAACACTTTCCACAAGGTTATCCACAATGTGGAAGCCGACCCCAAGAGCGCCAAGACTGGCAGCAATCTCCAGATCGGCGGCCGAGGGCTCGAGGTTTCCGGAGGGGTGATTGTGGATAACCACATCCCCATAACGGCAACTGCGTAGCAGCGCCGGGACCGCACGCCGGTTCCCCCGCGCCAGAACTTCGGCGCCAATAATCTGTCGCTGATCATCGACCGTGGCCCGGAAAAAGACTTCGCGGCCACTGGCGCCGGCGATGGCGGAGCGAATCAGATCAAGGGCGGGGGGGGTGTAATCAAAGGGCAAGGGGCTTTCTCCAGATTCAGGGCCGCAACATCATACGCCAAGGGGGGACGAAAAGGAATGTTTTGGACGATGCAATTTTTGACGGTGAGAAAGTGCCAGTCGTCGGGGGACAAAGACAGACACCAGTCCTGTTTCAGTTGTTGGCAGGGATCTGCTTGACCTGTATTACCGCTTGATGCAGCGTTTGATGCCATCGGCAAATATAATTGGTGTCAGGTCGAAGGTGGTCGCCCAGTGTGTCGGATCGCAGACGTTTCCGGCAAGGAGCATTTCGATCTGTTCGCTGCTGACCGGCCAGAGCGGAATCGATTCGAGCAGTGCGGTGGCCGCGCGCATCATAAACAGAGGTTGATGCAGCTTGGCGACGTGGTGTTTGCCGAGAGCCTGGCCGACAAGATCGAGCAGCTCGTCGTAGGTGTAGCTCTGGCCACCGCCGAGGTGGTAGGTCTGGCTGATCGTCTGCGGCCGTTGAAGGGCGCCAACGAAGCTGGCCGCTACCTGCTCCACCGCCACCGGTTGCATCCGGTAGCGACCGTTACCGATAACCGGCACCAGCGGCAGGCGGCGCACCAGATCAGACAACAGCTGGACGAATTCGCCGCCGGGACCAAAGATCAGTGACGGGCGGAAGATGGTCCAGTCGAGATTCGATTCATGTACCAGTTCCTCCGCTCGCCCTTTGCTGGAGAGATAGCCGCTACGGGCCGTGGCCTGAGCGCCGTTGGCGCTCATGTGCAGGTAGCGCTGAACCCCCTGCTCGGCTGCTGCAGCCAGGATGTTGGCCGTGGCGTCGACATGCAGGCGCTCGAAGGTAACCTGGTGGCGAGGGAATTCACGGATGATGCCGACCAGATGGACCACTGCTGTGCAACTCTTCAGAAGATCATTGAGGCTGTCGGGTTCGCAGACATCACCATAGACCACCTCGATACCCGGCAGCGTTTCGAGTTTTCCTTCGGAGCCGGGGCGGATCAGGCAGCGGGCGGTATGGCCGTTGGCGGTCAATTGGCGCACCACCTCGTGGCCGACAAAACCAGTGGCACCGGTGACGAATATCTTTTTATTCATGGTTCAGGTGCAACCTTTCCAAAAAAGCGAACAACGAGTACAGCCAGCTGTTCCGCCCGAAGTTGGCGGCCACAACCGGTGTGACCGGCCATCAATTCCAGCGCTCCCTAAGGGCGTCAACTCAGTATATCACTCCAGATGCCTTGCAGATGGAATCAAGCCTGTTAAAATCCATGAGAAAAAAGTAATCCTGTTTTAAATGCACTTAAATTAGAAAATCTCCTTGACAGAAACGGCATGATTTCCTTACTGTTTAAAACGCTGTTTAATTATTCATAGTACCACTTTCTGCTGATGTGTTGGTCAGAAGAAATAGTAATTATTGAATAAATCAGCGTACCCTACAAAATAAGCTTTGATTCCTTCTGTTGGCTGCACCAACTGTTATAGTTTGTCAAACGGTGTTTTTGACCGGTGTGCATGAAAGGAGAGAATTCCATGCAAGAGGATCCACGCTCCGACGCGCAGTCTATTCCGGAAGAGATTCTGCAGAAATGGGAAGCCCGCGGCATCAGCCGGCGCGACTTCATCAAGTTCTGCACGGCGACCACCGCCGCCCTCGCCCTGCCGATGACCTTCATGCCACGAATAGCGCAGGCGCTGGAGGATAACCGGCCGCCGGTGATCTGGCTTGAGTTTCAGGGTTGTACCGGTGATTCTGAGGCGTTTCTGCGTTCGAATCAGCCGACTGCAGCCGACATTATTCTCGATGTCCTGTCCATCGATTATCATGAGACGATCATGGCAGCCGCTGGTCATCTCGCCGAAGAGGCGAAAGCGGCAACGATCAAGAATTACAAGGGCAAATATATCGCTATCGTCGAAGGCTCGATTCCGGCGGACGGCGCCTACTGTTCCATCGGTGGTCGCAGCGCCCTCGACATCGCCCGTGAAGTCTGCGGCAACGCAGCGGCGACCATTGCCGTCGGCAACTGTGCCACCTTTGGCGGTCTGCCGAAAGCAGCACCGAATCCGACCAGTGCCATGTCGGTGCAGGAGGCGGTCCCCGGCGCTATGGTGCTCAACCTCCCCGGTTGCCCACTGAACGCCACTAACCTGACCGCCACCGTCGTCCATTTTCTGACCTTTGGCAGTCTGCCGGCCACCGATCGTCTCGGCCGGCCGCTGTTTGCTTATGGTAAGCGGATTCACGATAACTGCGAGCGTCGCTCGCACTTTGATGCCGGTCAGTATGCCGAAGGTTTCGGGGACGCTGGTCATCGGCAGGGGCACTGCCTGTACAAGCTCGGTTGCAAGGGGCCGGAAACCTTCCATAACTGCCCGACGGTGCGCTACAACGAAGGCGTGAGCTGGCCGGTTATGGCCGGACACGGTTGCATCGGTTGCTCAGAGCCCGGTTTCTGGGACACCATGAGTCCGTTCTACCGGCGTCTGCCGAACGTGCCGGGATTCGGTGTCGAGACCACCGTTGACCAGCTCGGCTTCGGCCTGGCGGCGGCAACGGCGGCGGCGTTTGGAGTGCATGCGGTGGCGAGTGCCTTCCGCAAGGGTGATGCCATGGAAGAAGACAAGGTTAAGAGGGAGGAATAAATAATGGCCAAGAAAATCGTCGTTGACCCGATCACCCGTATCGAAGGACATCTGCGCATCGAAGCGCAGGTTGAGGGGGGGAAGATCGTCGATGCCTGGAGTTCCTCCACCGCCTTTCGCGGCATCGAAACGATTCTTAAAGGGCGCGATCCACGCGACGCCCACCATTTTACCCAGCGTTTTTGCGGCGTCTGCACCACGGTGCATTCCATGGCCAGCATTCGCGCGGTGGAAGATGCCCTGAATATCCAGATCCCCGATAATGCGCGTCTGATCCGCAACCTGATCATGGGGATCCAGAATGTGCAGGATCACGTTATTCACTTCTATCACTTGCATGCCCTCGACTGGGTCGATATCACCAGCGCGTTAAAGGCTGATCCGGCGGCAACCGCAAAGCTGGCGCAGTCGATCTCGTCCTGGTCAAAATCGAGCACGACTTATTTCAAGGGGATTCAGGATCGGGTGGCGGCGTTTGTCGGTACCGGTCGTCTCGGTCCGTTTGCCAACGCTTACTGGGGGCACAGCGCTTACAAGCTGCCGCCAGAAGCCAACCTGATGGCGGTGGCCCATTATCTTGAGGCGCTGGAGTGGCAGAAGGAAGTTATCAAAATCCACGCTGTCCTCGGCTCGAAGAACCCGCATCCGCAGACCTTCCTCGTCGGTGGTATGTCGATACCGGTCGATCCCAACAGCCAGAACGCCATCAACGCCGACAAGATCGCCTACATCGGCAAGCTGCTCAAGCAGGCACGGCAGTTCGTCGAGCAGGTCTATATCCCCGATGTGCTGGCGGTGGCGCCCTTTTATCTTGATTGGGCCGGCATTGGCGCCGGGGTTGGCAACTACCTCTCCTACGGTGACTTTCCCGATGCCAGCGGCAAGTTTTTCATGCCGCGCGGCGTGATTATGGGCAAGGACATCTCCCGTCTGCTGGAGATGGACGAGAAGAAGATCGCCGAGTACGTCACCCACTCCTGGTACAACTACAGCAAAGGCGACGACAAGGGGTTGCACCCTTACGATGGCGAGACCACGGACAACTACACCGGGCCGAAACCACCTTACGAGTTTCTCGACACCGACGCCAAGTACTCCTGGGTCAAGGCGCCACGCTACATGGATCAACCGATGGAAGTCGGGCCGTTGGCCCGCATCCTGGTCGCCTATGTCGGCGGAGTGCCGGAAGTCCAGGCGGCGGTCGATCTGGTGCTGAATGCCCTCGGGGCACCGAAAACAGCCCTGTTCTCCACCCTCGGCCGCACCGCCGCCCGCGCCATCGATTGTCTGGTCCTGGCACAGAAGAACGAATCGTGGCTAAACGAGCTCGCTGCCAACATGGGGCGCGGCATTCTCGAAGTCCACAACGGTGACAAGTGGGATCCTTCCACCTGGCCGAAGGAAGAGGTGATGGGTTTCGGCTGGCACGAAGCGCCGCGCGGTGCTCTCGGCCACTGGATCCGGATCAAGGACGGCAAAATCGCCAACTTCCAGGCGGTGGTTCCCTCCACCTGGAACGCTGGCCCGCGCGATGCCATGGGCCAGCGTGGTCCCTACGAAGAGGCATTGATCGGCACGCCGATCGCCGACCCGCAGAAGCCGTTGGAGATTCTGCGCACCATCCATTCCTTCGACCCCTGTCTCGCCTGTGCCGTGCATCTGCTTGATGGCAATGGAACAGAGATCATCCGGGTCAAGGTCGTCTAGTCGAAGGAGGCTTGTCATGCTGGAAATCCGTTATGTCTGGCAATGGCCGCTGCGCATCTGCCACTGGGTCAACGCCCTGTGTGTGGTCGTGCTGTCGGTGACCGGTTATTACATCGGTGATCCCTTTAGCATAATAAGTACGCCGACTCCGTATGTCATGGGGACGGTGCGTTTTGTTCACTTTCTTTTTGGTTATGTCTTGCTGATCTCCTTGCTGGTGCGCATCCTATGGATGTTCATCGGCAATCAGCATGCTTCGTGGCGCGCCTTTCTCCCCTGGTTGACGCCGGGTGGTCGTCGCGGTTTCATCAAGATGCTACGCTATTACACCTTCACCGGTAAGCAGATTACTTACGAGGTCGGCCACAACCCGGTGGCGGCGACAGCCTACATCGGCATCTTTGCCCTGTTCCTGATTCAGGTGCTGTCGGGTTTTGCCCTTTACGGCCAACATGCGCCGGGTGGTCTTTGGGACAGCGCGGTCGGCTGGCTGTTACCGCTGGTCGGCAATCAGGAGTTGCGTCTGGTGCACCATGTCGTCATGTGGTTGTTGGCCGGTTTCATCATTAACCATATCTACAGTTCCTGGTTGATGGATATCAAGGAGCGGAACGGCACCATCAGCGGCATTTTCAGTGGTTACAAATATATCGAGCCGCGGGATATTGATACCTGATGTCGATTCTGGTGCTTGGTCTTGGCAATCTTTTGATGCAGGACGACGCCGTTGGCGTCCATGCTGTGCAACGTTTACAGCAGCAGTTTCAGTTTCCGCCGCAGGTGCGGATTCTTGATGGTGGTACCCTCGGTCTCGACCTGCTCCCCTATCTCGAAGAGGCCGAGCAAGTGCTGATTATCGACGCTCTGGAGATGCGGGCAGCGCCGGGCAGTATGCACAGGCTGGTCGGTGAAGAAGTGCCGCGGGCCTTTGCCGGTAAACTTTCTGTCCATCAGATGGGATTGCAGGATCTGCTCGCGGTCGCCGAACTGCAGGGGACGTTGCCGGCTGAGGTGGTCGTTCTTGGTGTGCAGGCCGTATCGATTGATATGGGGCTGGAGTTGACGCCAGCGGTGGCGGCGGCGCTTGATGGTCTGATCGACGCAGTGCTGGAGCAGTTGCAGTGCTGGGGGGTGACGGCTGAGGCGGCATAACGAGGTGATTTCAAATTGTTGACGCAAAGACGCAGAGGCGCGGAGAAAAGCAACAGGAAAAAAAGTCTGGTTAAGGTCTCAGCGCCTCAGAGTCTTTATGTCGAGGGTTACCAGGGCATTATCATCTGTCTGGCCCTTTTGTTCCTCACGGCCTGCGGCGATGGCCGGGCGAATTACCCGCCTCGGTCCATGCCGGCCGAACTGCTTAAAGACCCTTCTGCCCTGACCGTCGCCAAACAGATTTTTCAGCGCAACTGCGCCTATTGCCACGGTAAGGTTGATGAGGGGCGAACATCTCGTGCCGATAGCTACTACCCCCCCGCTCCTGACTTTACTGAAGCTCGATATCGCACCAGCGACCCGGCCTATCTTTACTGGCGCATCGAGACCGGGAAGAGTATCGAGCCCTATCAATCACAGGGTTCGGTGATGCCGGCCTGGGGCCAACACTTTAATGAAACTCAGATCTGGCAGTTGGTCGTCCTGCTCAAGCTGCGGGCCGAACACGGCGGCAACCCCCCTTAAGCTGAAACTCTCCACCCTCCTCAATGGTTGATTTTTTTCGCGATAATCTGGACAAACTTCTCCTTGTTTATGGTGAACCGTTCATGGGTTCCTTCGCCGATCTGGTCTTTCTCGTCTCGGGCAACGATCGACCATTTGGTCTTCGCGCCATTCACTTCCAGACACTTGACCCGCACTTCAACGTCCATCCCCGGCGGGGTTGCCGCCGAGTGTGAGACACAGATTGCAGTGCCAAGGCTGATTTCATCCGTCTCCATATGTTCACGCAGCGCTTCCATGCAGGCCCACTCCATCAGCCCGACCATAAATGCGGTGGCGAACACCGGCGGCATATGCTGAAACAGGTCCGATTCCTGATAAACGAAAGGGACGGTTTTGTTCACCGGTATTTTGTAGCGGTGGGTAAATTCCAGACCGGCGTGCAGTGATGATTTCATGGTCGACTCCTTTTATGTTGGTGCTGAAACTTTACCTGAAAATAAGGTGACTGCCAGTGGCTGGCAGAGGAAGCAGGATCTGCCGTGCTGTCAGGATTGGCTGAAGATAAACAAGGGGAGGGGCAAAAGAGCAATTGGACGCGGATCAAATCTGATCAAATCGGATTTACACGGATAAAACAAAACCTTTTAGACTGTGTGCTCAAGTCCATGATCCTTTGATTTGACTTAATCCTGGTGTTGAAGGCGGAGGTTTATACGTCATCAGTTGCTGCTGCTAAGTCTGAGAATCTACTTGCCCTCTGTGCGTCAAAAGTGTAACACCTTAGTCCCGTTAAACATCAACGAACAGGAGTAACAGATGGGTCTACTTAACAATACAGTCAGTATCTGTCAGTTTCAGGTGGTCGGTACGCCGCCGGTCACCGATCTCGTCGCCTGGGTCGGCGCAGGCCTCGCCCGTGACGGCTTTCGCTCCATTGAGCAAGGGAGTGAAGAGTTGTCCTGCGGCTGGGCGCAGCTCGACGATTTTCAAGAGAGTGCCTTTGCCGGTGTTCACACCTACCAGCGCGAGCGCTTCTTTGGTTTCTCTTTACGTCGTGACCAGCGAAAGCTGCCGACTGCTCTGCTCAAACCGTACATGAAAAAGGCCGAGGAGGATTGGCTGGCGGTCAACCCCAAGTTCAAACGGGTCCCGAAGCAGCAACGTGAAGAGCTGCGGGACGCGGTCCGCGGCAGTCTGTTTGCCAAGACGCTGCCGGTACCGGCAATTTTTGATGCGGTCTGGGATACACGCAGCAATCTGGTGACTTTTGCCAGCCTCGGCAGCAAGGCGGTAGAGCAGTTTATCGACCAGTTCAAGAAAAGCTTTGACGGTCTGCGCCTGGTGCCGTTTTATCCCATGGCCCGTGCCGGTCAGGTCATCGACGAATCTTTGCGGCCTTCCCTGACCGCCGCCAATGCCAGTAGTACCGATGCGGTGCTGGAGCAGATCGAAGCCAACCAGTGGCTCGGGCACGATTTTTTGCTCTGGCTGATGCACGAGACGATGAATGGTGCGTCGGAGTACAGTGTCAATCAGCCCGGTCCGTCGGTTGTCGGTGAAGGCTTCGTCGCTTATCTCAACGACCGGGTGCTGCTGTCGGTCAGCAATGAAAACGGCGTCCAGAAAGTGACCGTCACCGGACCGCAGGACAACTTCAATGAAGTACGTACGGCGCTGCAGGGGGGGAAAGCAATCTGCGAGTCGGTGCTTTATCTGGAGAAGCAGGAGAAGCAGTGGAAGTTGACCCTGAAGGGTGACACCTTCCACTTTGCTTCATTCAAAGCGCCGTCGGTGACCCTGGAGAAGGATGCGACCACCGATCCGGCCCTTGAGCGCGAAGCGGTCTTTTATGAGCGGATGGGTCTGCTTGAAGAGGGGTTGCAACTGTTTAACAGCCTGCTGGCGACTTTTCTCAAGCAGCGCCTTGCTGCCAATTGGTCAACCAAGGAGCAGGCGATTAGAGCCTATCTGGCAGCAGCTTAAATACCAGTTACTATAAAAAAACAGCCCGGCAGTGAATCGTCGGGCTGTTTTTTTAAATCTGGTGCAGTGCGGCACAAGGGAGTTTTAAAGCGGCGCGTCATCCTCGACGCCACACAACGTCTCCCAATCCGCATCATACCCCTCTTCCTCACTCCGGGCCTGCACTGCAGCCCAGATGCGGATTTTATGATCGGCATGAAACGGCCCCACAGGGTATAGCTGTGCCCAGGGGTAAACATCCAGTTCGTCGAGCACCCCTTCCCAGTTAGAGGCGAGGCATTCGGCATAGAGCTCTTCGGCGCTGTACTCTTCGGTCAGAAATTGCAACGCCGATTCATCGCGCACCAGGGTGTACTGCCACTGACTGGCGGCATCCTGGCGGCCAAGGACGGTCAGGGAACCCCCTTCCGCGCCGACTTTAAAGATAATCTGCCAAGACATAAAAGTGCTCCTTTATCAGTTTGAAAAATTTGCGTTTAAAAGTAGCCAGAGTGCCGGCTGATTTCCAGTTGATCGTACCGACTTTGGCTCGCTGCACGGAAGTAAAAGTCAGGAGTTTTTTAAGCTAACGGTGTGCAGTGTATCCCGGAGAGTAGCGAGGCGAAATGGTTTCTGGATAAATCCGGACAGGCTTTTGCTGTCGATCAGGTGGGATATCTCCTGTTCGGCGTAACCGCTGGTCATAATCACCTTGACCTTGGGATCAAGCTTGCGCATCTCCAGAAAGGCCTCTTCACCACTCATGATGGGCATGGTCAGATCCATCAATACCAGATCAATCGTCTCCCGGTGCTCCATAAACAGAGTTAACGCCTCGAGCCCGTTGCTGGCGGTCAGCACATCGTAACCAAGCTCTTCGAGCAGGGTTTTACAGACATCGCGCACCGTCTGTTCATCGTCGACCAGCAACACCTGACCACTCCCTTGCCAGTCTTTAACAGAATCAGCGGCCACGGTCTGGAATGATGGACCCGATATCGCCGGTAACAACACTTTAAAGGTGGACCCTTTGCCAACCTCGCTGTGAACATTGATCGCCCCTTTATGCCCGCGCACGATTCCCTGCACGGCCGCCATACCTAAGCCCCGTCCGGTGAATTTGGTGCTGAAAAAGGGTTCATAAATACGCCGGAGGGTCTCCTTGTCCATGCCGCAGCCGGTATCCTTGATTTCACAGTAGACATACAGCCCTGCACTTAAATCGGCGTCCAGCCACGATTCACTGAAAAAGTCGCGATCGCAGTTTAAGGTCCCGGTCGAAATGGTGATCATGCCGTTGACGTCGCTCAAGGCTTCAGAGGCATTAATAACCAGATTCATCAGGACCTGGCGCAGCTGGGTGGCATCCACTTCGACCGCTGGAAGTTGCTGTCCTAGATTGAACTGCAAGCTGGCATTTTTAGAAATTGACACCTGAAGTAGATGCATCATTTCTTCAATGACCCGGTTAAGGTCGAGGGTTTCGACGACAAACTTTCCCTTCCCTGAATAGGCAAGCATCTGGCCAGCAAGATCGGCCGCTTTGTTGCTGGCGAGTTGAATCTGCTGCAGGTGGTTGATGGCCGGAGACTCCGGGGGGAGACGCTTGAGTGCCAGCTCGGCATGGGCGATCACGGCCATCAGGATGTTGTTGAAGTCATGGGCAATACCGCCGGCGAGCACGCCGAGGCTTTCCAGTTTCTGGACATGCAGCATCTGCTCTTCAATCTGCTTTTTTTCTTCTCCCAGCCGTTTTTCTTCAGAGATATCCTGACCGATGGTCATCAGGTGCGGATGCTCCTCAACTAAAAAGCGGGCGAAAAAATAACGGGTCCCCAGGGCTTTACCAAAGGAGGTTGTCATCTCGGTTTCGATCTGACGCGGCTTGCCATCGGCCAGCACTTTTTCGGCCAGAGTAATCAGGCCGGATTCTTGCCACGATTTTAGCTGCCGGAAGTTTTGTTTCAGAAGCGCGTTGACCTCGCCCCCTGCAATATCGGCAGCGGCCTGATTAACCATCATACAGCCGCCGGTCGAACCGTCAAAGACCCGGATGCCGACCGGGGATTCGTCAAGCAGTATCTCGGTGAAGGTCAGTGCTCGCCGCAGGGCTTCTTCTGCCAGCTTCTGTTCAGTGACATCCTGTGCGGTGCCCGACATGAAGGCCGGATTTCCGTACTGATCATAGTGAAATTCTCCGCGACCACAGATGATACGCTGGTCGCCGTCAGGAGCAATAACGCGAAAGGTTATTTCGTCGGGACGTCCACCGGAGGTAAGGTTATCAATCCAGTCTTGCAGGGCTTTACGGTCGTCGTGATGAACCAGATTGAGGATGTTTTTTGTCGTTGGGTTGAATGTTTCCGGTGTCACACCAAAAACCCGGTACATTTCGGCGGACCAGCTGCGCTTGCCGTCAGGGTCCAGGGTCCAGCTGCCGATTTTTGCTATCTCCTGGGCTTTTTGCAAATTTGCTTCGCTCGTGCGCAAGGTTGTTTCAGCCGCAGTTCGGGCGGCGATTTCTTTGGCCAACTTTTTGTTTGAGAGCATGATGACGGCAATGATGGATAACAAAATACTGCCGACAGTGATGCCGACGCTCAATACGTCGCGTTGGCTGATGCCATATTCGTAACGGATCGGCGGTAGCCAGCGGTCGCGGATCGCAATATGGTCTTCCGGTGAAAAGGTCGCCAGAGTCTTGTTGATGATTCCGACAAGCTCCGGCCAGTCGTTGCGGATGGCCATGGCCTGATCGTGGTTACCAAAGGGGGACGGTGCCGTGACCTTGACATTGTCCAGGTATTTCGTGCGCAGGAAATAGGCGCCGGAGGTCAGGTCGCCAATGTAGGCGTCCCCTTCACCCTCGGCGAGAGACTTCAGGGCATCTTCCGTACTCTCCTTGATCAGTAGCTTCACTGGCGGATATTCATGCTCTAACCGTTGTTGCGTCACATAACCGCGTTCAACCAGAACGGTTTTATGGATCAGATCGTCGATTGAGCTGATAAACGGGCTGTTTTCCCGGGTAAAGATAACCGATGGGGCGTGCAGATAATTATCGGTAAAGAGCAGAAACGTCTCCCGCTCCGGTGAGCGGGCTGCGGTCAAAAGAAGGTCAATATTGCGATGCAGGCGAAGGTCGGACAAGCTTTGCGTCCAGGGAATGCCTGTCCGATAGTCAACTTTGAAGCCGGCCTTTTGTGCAATTGCGTTCAGATAATCGACCGACATGCCGTGCGGCCCCTGTTCGCTGGCATGAAAGGGCATGGCATTGCCAACGCGGGCACGGACGGTGATTTTCTGATTAAGCCAGGCCAGCTCGGCTGGGGAGAATTGCGGCTTATTTACATTTGCCACGGCTGGCGGGGCCATGCCGAACCATTTGTAGTAGGACTGGTTAAACTGCTCTACGGGGAGAACGGCAAGACCTTTGTTGATAATGCTGACGAGCTCTGGCCAATCCTTGCGAATCGAGTAGAGGAGATTCAGTGGTCTGTCTGTGGCGACGTAGGCAATCTGGATCGAGCGCGCAAAACTTTTGAAATATTTATCAAACGCAGTTGTTGACACAATGGCAGTAACCGCCTTCCCCTCAACAACGGACCGAACCGCCTCAGCTTCAGTCGGTTTTTCAAGCACGGTAATTTCCGGATGTTCAGCAAGCATTGTTCGATAAAATTTATGCCCGGCGAGAATGGCAACGGTCTGTCCGTTTAAGTCCTCGATTTTTTCAATGACCTGCGGATTGTCGACCGCAACGACAAAAGCCGGATAGGATGAAATGTATATGTTGGAAAACAGAAATGACGCAGCGCGATCCTTGTTGGCCACCGTCATGGATAGCCCGTCAAGTTCACGTCTCTCGGCCTGCTCTACCGTCTCTTTCCAGTGTCCGGCGACCAACTGAATATTCGCCCCGGTTGCCGCATGGATGTGCTGCAGCATGTCAACTTCAAACCCTTCCAGCTCACCGGATGGGCGTCGAATCACATACGGAGCCCAGTCTTCACTGATTCCGAAGCGAATGACCGGGTGGCCGCGCAAAAACGCCTGCTCTTCAGCCGTGAGCGTCACCACGCCTGAAAGCTGTTCCGACGGCGTCTCTGCAAACGCGGGTGTCGCAAGATGGCCGAAGAGGCAAAGGCAGAGGAGCAGGGACTGAATTATCAATAATGGAAGCTGTCGCATAAGGGACTTCCCGGCCAGAGAGAAAACTGCGTTTAATACTAACCCGCAGGCGGGCATTCGCAAACAGTTTTCACCGTTGGTTCTGGATGCATGCAGTCTCTGATAAGAACCCATTTTTCGAAAAGACGCAATACTGCTGTGATGAGAGTAGATCGCGCTGCGATTGAGATTTCGACGCAAAGTGCCAGATCAAAGATCTTGAGTGTTGCTCTGAAGAACAACCGAATGAGGAGACGGTAGGGGAAAATTGGAAAACAAAAGAAAAGGGCTCACAGCAAAAAAGCTGCGAGCCCTTATTTCTTATGGCTCCCCGAGCAAGACTCGAACTTGCGACAAGGTGATTAACAGTCACCCGCTCTACCGACTGAGCTATCAGGGAATGTAGAATACAGACGGTTTTATACAGCCCGACCGAGGCAAAGTCAAGGCTAAATTGCCAGCGGAGATAGCCGGCAAACCGTAGTCAATAAAAAAAGCTGGGGCGGGGCAACCTGCAGATTATGTCCGCAATTTCCTCCCGCATAGGCCCCGGAGGGGGGGTGGGGCCGACCCAGCGAGATTAATCTAGCAGAAGAAGCGGCGCAGGACAATCGTCTTTTTTGATTAGAAAGTAAAATTCTTGCGAAGAAACAAAGAATTACGGCAAATGACGCAGCTTCAGGGGTCGCGCTCGGCGAGCCAGATCATATGCAGGTCACCCTCATTTTCGTGCTCGCGTACCCGGCTCTGCCGAACTTTAAAGCCGACTTTGCGCAACCGCTCGGTGAAGTTGCGGTCCGGGCCGGCCGACCATACCGCCAACATCCCGGTCGGGCGCAGAGCGCGGTAGGCTTCGGTCAGACCGTCGATGGTGTAGAGCCAGTCATTTTTTTTGCGTGTAAACCCCTCGGGGCCGTTGTCAACATCGAGCAGAATAGCATCGTAAGCTTGCCGCTCGGCACGGAGCAGTTTGGCAACGTCACCTTCGCGTACCATGGTGCGGGGATCTTGCAGCGGATTACCGGCATGCGCCCCGAGTGGGCCGCGGTTCCAGGCGATGACCGCCGGCACCAGTTCGGCAACAACAACTTCGGCATCGGCGCCAAGGTGTTGCAATGCGGCGGCGAGAGTAAACCCCATGCCGAGGCCGCCGATGAGCACCCGGGCGCCGGGGCGGTTTGCTATCTTCTTGCAGGCAATTTCCGCCAGTGCATCCTCCGAGCCGTGGGCCCGGGTATTCATTAGAACCCCGCCGCCAAGAATGCTGATGGAGAACTCTGCATTGCGCTGGTACAGTTGCAGCTCGCCACCGTTGCCGGGGATCTGTGCCGTGTCGAGGAGTTCCCAGTCAGTCATGTCTACGTCTCGCATGGATGAGGCTCGCAAAAAGGCCAACCTGAATCGGGTTGGCCTTTTTTACACATTTGTTGTTGCGCTAAGAGGATCAGGCGCCGGAGCCGCCACCCGCCGTCCCTTTTTTCAACTCCATCAGGATCAGCTTCGCCACGGCTTTAAGGGTTTCAAACACCCCCTCACCGGTGGTGGCGCAGGCCTCGTACTCAGGGACGTTGTTGGGATTGAGCAGGCTGCGCAGCTCTTCCATCGATGAGACGTTCGGCAGGTCGCGCTTGTTGTACTGAACGACGAAGGGGAGCTTGTCGAGATTATAGCCCTGCTCCTCAAGGTTGACCTTGAGGTTCTCCATGCTCTCGATGTTGGCGTCGAGGCGCTCTTCCTGCGAGTCGGCGACGAAAACCACGCCATCGACCCCTTTGAGAATCAATTTGCGCGAGGCGTCATAAAAGACCTGACCGGGAACGGTGTAGAGATGGAAGCGGGTTTTAAAACCGCGGATCTCACCGAGGGCCAGCGGCAAAAAGTCGAAGAACAGGGTGCGCTCGGTCTCGGTTGCCAGAGAGATCATCTTCCCTTTGGCATCAGGAGAGGTTTTCTGGTAGACGAACTGCAGATTTGTGGTCTTGCCGCAAAGGCCAGGCCCGTAATAGACAATCTTGCAGTTGATTTCGCGCGATGCGTAGTTGATGAAAGACATGCGTGGTGGCCCTTCAGCTGAAGAGATTATCGATGTCGTCGTCGGTGATTTCGGCAAACGGACTCGGAGTGCCGTCTTTGTCTTCCTGCGCCGCTTTTTTGGCGAGGTCCTCAAAGATCTGCCCGTAGTCGTCGCTTGCTTTTTTCACCCGAAGACGCACCAGGCCGAGGGAACTGCGCTGGTCGAAGATGACAACAAGAATGACGCGACCGCCAACGATGGAGATATGGATGTTGTCCTTCTCCCCTTCGTGGAACAGGATGGAGAATTCTTTTTCGCCAATCAGTTTGGCCAGACCACCGGTGGCGGCGATGTTGCCCGCCGTCAGCGAGGCGAGGCTGGTGGTATCAAGATGCTCAGTCTCACCAACGGAGGTGATCAACTGCCCGTTCTTGTCGACCAGAAAAATAACTTTAGCATTCGCTTCACGAAGCAGTTTCTCCGAGACCAGATTGATCTTGCGGAGTTCTTCGTCATACATCACGAAGGTCGATGAGTGAGAACCCGACATACTGGAGCTCCTTTACGGTTATTGCACATCCGTGACTTTATAGCATTAAAGGGTTGAATCTTCAACCCCTATTCCCGCCGAGCATTCGTGCTGCCGGGGATAAGCGCAAAAAAGTGCCGGGTTAACGGAAAAGGGGCCCCCGACTGGAATCGGGAGCCCCTTTTTTTGTGCAAAGATCGGCAGGATTTACTTTTTCTTGCCGCAGTCGGCCTGCATATCTGCCAACTTCTGATACAGGTCAAAACGGGATGCGGTCTCTTTGGTCTGCTGCGCCATGAGCTGCTCGGCGACTTCCGGCTGCAGCTTCTTCAGAACCTGGTAACGATTCTCGCCGTAAGCGTACTCTGCAAAGGAGATGGTTGGCTCCTTGCTGTCGAGTTGCAGCGGATTTTTCCCTTCGGCCGCAAGACGCGGGTCGAAGCGGAACAGCGGCCAGTGGCCGCAGGCGACCGCCTTCTTGCATTCGTCAACAGCGGTCGTCATGTCGATGCCGTGAGCGATACAATGGCTGTAGGCGATAATGATCGACGGACCATCGTAAGCATCGGCTTCGATCATCGCCTTGACGACTTGAGCCGGGTTCGCCATCGAAACCTTGGCAACATAAATGTTGCCATAGGTCATGCAGATCATGCCGAGGTCCTTCTTCGGCATCCGCTTGCCGCCGGCAGCAAACTGCGCCACGGCACCGAGCGGAGTCGCTTTGGAGGCCTGCCCACCGGTGTTGGAATAGACTTCGGTGTCCATGACCAGAACGTTGACATTCGCACCGGAGGCGAGGACATGGTCGAGACCGCCGTAACCAATATCGTAGGCCCAGCCATCGCCACCATGAATCCAGACCGATTTTTTGACCAGGTAGTCGGCAACGGAGAGGAGGTTCTTGCTGTCGTCGTCAGGACACTGGGCGAGGGACGCCTTGAGCTTGGCGACACGATCGCGCTGCAGTTCGATCTCTTCCTGCGTATTCTGCGTGGCGGCCTTGATCTCAGCCATCAGACCGAGACTCTCCTTGCACCCTTTGCAGCTGCAGGAAGCAAGTTTATCGAGCAGCTCCAGCGCATATTCGTTGAATTTGTCGATGGTCAGGCGGTAGCCGAAGCCGAACTCAGCGTTGTCCTCAAACAGTGAGTTGCTCCAGGCCGGTCCGAGGCCATCCTTACGGGTGGTCCACGGTGTGGTCGGCAGGTTACCACCGTAGATCGACGAACAGCCGGTCGCATTGGCGACGACCATGCGGTCACCGAACAGCTGCGAGCAGAGCTTGACGAACGGGGTCTCGCCACAACCGAGACAGGCACCGGAGAATTCAAACATCGGCGGCAAAAGCTGGCTCCCCTTGAGGGTGGCACGATTGATCAGCGCCGGATCGGTGTCAGGTAACGACAGGAAGAAGTCCCAGTTGATCGCCTCCTGGGCCCGTAACGGCTCCTGGAAGGTCATGTTGATCGCCTTGTGTCCTTCTTCGGTCTTGCTCTTGGCCGGACAGTTGTGTACGCAGGCGCCGCAACCGGTGCAATCCTCAGGCGCGACCTGCAACGCATACTTCTTGCCGGCCATCTCCTTCCCTTTGGCATCACATGACTTGAAGCTGGCCGGAGCCCCTTTGAGGTCGGACGCTTCCACAATCTTCATGCGGATGACGGAGTGCGGGCAGACAAAGGAACAGATTCCGCACTGGATGCAGAGTTCCTGGTCCCAGACCGGAATGTTGACGGCGATGTTGCGCTTCTCGTACTTGGAGGTTCCGGTCGGGAAGGTGCCGTCGGCCGGCATCGCCGAGATCGGCAGATGCTCGCCGAGAGCATCGATAATCGGGCCGGTCGTCTGCTTGATAAAGGCGGGCGAATCGGACTTGACCACCGAGCTGATCTTGAACTTGCTGGTCACTGCCGCCGGAACCTTGAACTCCTCGATGTTGTTGGCGCCAGCGTCGACCGCTTCAAAGTTCATCTTGACAACCTTCTCGCCAGACTTACCGTAGGTCTTGACGATGGCGTCTTTAATCTCTTTTTCAGCCAGAGCAAAATCGATGATATTGGAGATTTTGAAGAACGCGGTCTGCATGATGACGTTAATGCGGGATCCGAGGCCTATCTTTTCGCCAAGATGGATGCCGTCGATCACATACATTTTCATCTTTTTGTCGATGAGCTGTTTCTGGGTCTCCATCGGCAGGTGATCCCAGGTCTCTTTACCATTGAACGGTGAGTTGACCAAAAAGGTCGCCCCGACATTCGCTTTGCTCAACAGGTCGTAGCGGGCAAGGAACGAAAAGTTGTGGCAGGCGATGAAATCGGCCGAATCGATCAGATACGGGGAACGGATCACCTGTTTGCCAAAACGCAGGTGCGAGGTGGTCATGCTGCCGGCTTTCTTCGAGTCGTAGACGAAGTAGGCCTGAGCGTTGTTGTCGGTGGTGTCACCGATGATTTTGATCGAGTTCTTGTTGGCGCCGACGGTACCGTCCGAGCCGAGACCGAAGAACATCGCCTCATAGGCGTTGCTGGTCACTTTGTAGGACGGATCATAATCGAGGCTGCGGCCGGTCACATCGTCTTTAATACCGACGACGTAATGGTTCATCGGCTTGGCGGCGTTGAGGTTGTCAAAGACCGCCTTGACCATGGCCGGGGTAAATTCGTAAGAACCGAGGCCGTAACGGCCACCGACGATGGTCGGGTAACCTTTGAATGAGAACAGGCCGTCGGACATCGCTTCGCCGATGGCGGTCCGCACATTAAGATAAAGCGGCTCACCCATGGCGCCGGGCTCTTTGGTCCGGTCGAGAACGGCGATCTTGTTGACCGTTTTCGGCAGAGCCTTGACAAAATCGGCGGTCAAAAACGGCAGGAAGAGGCGAATCTTGAGCAGGCCAACCTTTTCGCCCTTGGCGGTGAGGTGCTCAACCAGCTCGTGGGCGGTGTCGCAGCCGGAACCCATCATGACGATGACCCGGTCAGCATCGGGAGCCCCGACGTAATCGAACAGGTTGTACTTGCGGCCGGTCAGCTTGGCGAATTTATCCATCTGTGCCTTAACGATACCGGGAACCTTGTCGTAATAGGTATTAACCGTCTCACGCCCCTGAAAGTAGACATCCGGGTTCTGAGCCGTACCACGCATAACCGGACGGTCCGGCGACAGACCGCGGGCACGATGCGCACGCACCAGATCGTTGCTGATCATGTGCCGCATATCGTCCATGGTCAGCTCTTCAACCTTCTGTACTTCGGAGGAGGTCCGGAAGCCGTCAAAGAAGTGCAGGAAAGGGATACGCGACTCGAGGGTTGACGCCTGGGCGATCAGTGCAAAGTCCATGACCTCCTGGACATTGTTGGAGCAGAGCATGGCCCAGCCGGTGGAACGAGCCGACATGACGTCGGAGTGGTCGCCAAAAATCGACAGCGCCTGTGCCGCAATGGCGCGGGCAGCAACATGAAAGACCGTCGAGGTAAGCTCGCCGGCAATCTTGAACATATTCGGGATCATCAACAGCAGACCCTGGGAAGCGGTAAAGGTCGTGGTCATGGCGCCGGTCTGCAAGGCACCGTGCACGGCACCGGCCGCACCACCTTCAGACTGCATCTCAACCACCTTGGGGACGGTCCCCCAGATGTTCTTCTCGCCGACCGCACTCTTGGCGTCGGAGATCTCGCCCATCACCGAAGACGGCGTAATCGGGTAGATGGCGATCACCTCGTTGGTAGCATGCGCCACATGCGCTGCCGCGGTATTGCCGTCAATGTTGACCATTTTACGAGCCATGATTTTCTCCTTTTATGCTGCTAAATTTCCGATTTCACATCGGATGGATGCTGGTTTCGTTGGTTAAAGATCGCGCCGGCCTTCAACTGCGCGGCTGACCGTGGCTTCATCGACATATTCAAGATCGCTCCCCATCGGGATGCCATGCGCCGGTCGGGTCACCCGGATGCCCAAAGGGTGCAGCAGGCGGCTGAGGTAGAGCGCCGTTGCTTCGCCTTCAACCGTAAAGTTGGTGGCGACGATCACCTCCTGCACCGTATGACTGCGCAGGCGCTGAAGCAGATCGGCGATGTGCAGCTGTTCCGGGCCGATGCCGTCAAGCGGCGACAAGGCGCCATGCAACACATGATAGCGGCCACGAAAAGCGCGGCTGCGTTCAATAGCGATGAGATCCTGTGGTGCTTCAACCACGCATAAAACCTGATCATTGCGCGCCGGGTCGGTGCACAGTGAGCAGGGGTCGGCTTCGGTAATGTGATGGCAGACCGAGCAGAACCGGATGTGTTGCTTCAGCGCGCGCACCGCATCGGACAGAGCAAAGGCTTCCTCATCCGGGCAGCGCAACAGGTAAAACGCCAGTCGGGCGGCGGTCTTCTTGCCGATACCGGGAAACTTTGCCAGCTCAATAACCAGGCGCGCAAAAGATGGGACGGAGTCTAGCATGCAGCTCCCGAAAAACCAACCTGAATAAACCAGTGTTTCATTTTTTTAAGGCGACGAAATATTTTTATTATGCCCTAAAAATGCATAGATGCGGCGTTGTTGGCAGACACCAATCCGTGCCGCAGTCACTGCGAGGATTAATTTTAAAACATGCCCGGGATGTTAAAGCCACCGGTCAGTTTCGCCATCTCTTCCTGCATCATCTTCTGGCTTTTGTTGATCGCCTCGTTGACCGCAGCGAGGATCAGATCCTGCAACATCTCAACATCGTCGCTATCGACCACTTGCGGGTCGATCTTCAGCGACAGCAGCTTCTGTCGACCGTTGACCGTAGCGGTGACCATGCCACCGCCGGCAGTTGCTTCAACCTGACGACCTTCCATCTCTTCCTGCACGCGCCCCATCTTCTGTTGCACCATCTGCGCCTGCTTCATCAGATTCCCCAGACCTTTACCCATCTTCTTTCATTCTCCCTGAAAAGTAACTAAAAAAATTTAGCCCTACGAAAAATGTATCAGGACAGTTCTCAGACAAACCCCTTGTCGATCGGCCGCACTTCGACCACGGCTCCCTCTAAAACGTCCAGCGCGTTTTTGATTGCCGGATGCTCCAGGGCATCCTGGCGCAGGCGTTTGGAGCGATCACTCTCCTGTTCCTGGCGCTCTTCGACCAGCGATTTCGGCTGATCAACGCTATCGGCGGTTATTCCCACCACTTCAACCCGAACCGGAGCCCCGAAGTAGGCGTGCGCCAGCTCAGAAAGTTCGGCGATGGTCTCGGCATCCTCCATCTGATTACAGGCAAACGAACCTTTGGGGAGCCCGAAGCGCAGTTTGGGCAGGGCGATCTCCAGCGGGCGGGCCTGCTCCAGGATCGAGGCAATACGCGGTTTTCGCTTGGCGCGGACAAAATCGACCAGCCCCGGCCAGCCCCGGTCGCCGCTGTCGGTCGGCGGGGCGTCAAACTTTTTTTCCGGCGGCTCCGGTGGCAGTGGTGGCGATTCTGCTGCCGCCGATGGCGCCGGCTCTGGACGGCTCGCCGGGCGCGGTGTGGCGGCTGCCGGCAGGGCGCCGCCGGCCAGGCGCCGTTCCAGCTGTTCCAGTTTGCCGATCAACGTGGCGATATCGACCGCCGCCGGCAGTGCGGCGATGCGGATCAGCGCCATTTCGACAATCAGGCGCGGGAAAGGTGCATTGGCGATCTCGGTCTCGGCGCGCATGAGCAAGGTCAGCATCCGTTGCAGATCGTCGAGGCCGGTACTGGCCGCCAGTTGCAGCAGCTCCTGGCGCTCGTCGTCGGTCACATCGCTGACGCTGGTCGGGTCGTCAATCACCTTGAGCAGCACCAGAGCGCGAAACAGTTCAATCAGCTCGCGGCAGAACTGGCGGTAAGAGTGGCCAAGCTCGTCAACCCGTTGCAGGGTGTCGAGGGCGCGGCGGGTATTGCGTTGCAGCAAAGCCTCGGTGATGTCGAGCAGCAGTCGCCGGTCGACCATACCGAGCAGGCTCTGTACGTCGTCATCGCCAACCGTATCACCGCAAAAAGCGATGACCTGATCGAGGGTCGACAGGGAATCACGCATGCTCCCCTCGCCGTTACGGGCAATCAGGGCCAGGGCGCGGTCGGAGATTTTGATCGACTCGGCGACAACGATCTCCCGCAACCTCTGTACCACCTGGGTCAGGCCGATTTTGCGGAAATCGAGACGCTGGCAGCGCGACAGAATGGTGATCGGAATCTTGTGCGGTTCGGTGGTGGCAAAGATGAATTTGACGTGGGACGGCGGCTCTTCCAGGGTTTTCAACAGGGCGTTGAACGCGTTGATGGAGAGCATATGCACTTCGTCGATGATAATAATCTTGTAGCGGGCGCGACTGGGGAGATAGCGCACGTTTTCGCGCAGTTCGCGCACATCGTCAACGCCGGTGTTGGAGGCGCCGTCGATCTCGAACACATCGACATTCTGGCCGGCGACGATCTCGACGCAGGTCGGGCAGACGTTGCAGGGGGTGGCGGTTGGCCCGGTTTCGCAGTTGAGGGCTTTGGCCAGGATGCGGGCGGCAGAGGTCTTGCCGACACCGCGGGCACCGGTGAACAAAAAGGCGTGGTGAACCCGACCGGCGGCGATGGCGTTACTCAGCGTCCGGCTGATATGCTCCTGGCCGACCAGGTCGGCGAAGGTTTGCGGGCGCCATTTACGGGCAAGAACCAGATACGACATGGAGCGCTCCATGGGCTGGTCGGTTAAGGAAGCAGTGCGGCGCAAAGTTGCCGTCACAAGTGACAGCCAGGCACCCCCGCGGCACACGCAAGAACCGTTGCCGCTGCTCCCTTCCGGGCCTGACGGGGTTGGCGGCCTTCCGTTGCACGGGACCCGGCTGTCACTTCTGACGGTAACGCTGCCAGGGGGGCAGACGTGAAGGAATGAATACTGGCAAAAGCGGGGGGGATTCGCCCACTACGTCGTCAGCTTAAGCTGACTCCTGCGTCGGCTCCCCTTCGTTCGCTGCCGCAGCCCTTTGGGCTGCTCATCTGCCACTGGCAGCGCTCACTCCGCTTCGAATCCCCCAGGGGACTCATTGTTTAAGATTGATACTGGCGGAGAGGGGGGGATTCGAACCCCCGGTACCTTGCGGTACACATGATTTCCAATCATGCACCTTCGGCCTCTCGGTCACCTCTCCGCAGACTGGCTAAAATACATGAATGAGGTAGTGGTGTAAAGGGGTTTTCTGCGGGGTGTTTTGTGCTGGTAACGGTGGTGTTGTAGATAGGTGATAGATAGGTGACGGCTGGAAGTGTGGTTGGTCGGGAGCGGGGGAGCAGGCTGGTTAAGGGTGAGTTCGGTTGACACACCTGCAGAGGTCGTGACTTCGTTTCACAAACAGTGGATCATTCCGATGGTAGACCCATTTTCTGAAACATGGGTCAAACAGAGATCCGACGACCCCATTTCACTGGGCCAGCAAGATGGAGCGCGGACTTAAGCCGTCTGGCGAACGTCCGATCATCGTTTTTTATCGTAAGGCGCGGCCGGTTCATGCACGGTGGTGCAAGGCGGTTCAGTCTCCCCGCTCGTCAACAGTTCCAGCTCGACACGCAGGGTGGCAGCGAGTTTCTTCAGCAGGGCAACCGATGGCCGACGCTTGCCGGACTCCAGTTGTGAGATGGCGGCGGCGCTCACGCCACAGGCGGTGGCGAGCTGGGCGCTGCTCAGGCCGCGAAACTCGCGCCAGGCGCGGATCGGATTGTCGCCGTCGAGGAGGCGGTCGACCACCGCTGCCGGGATCAATTCTTCGCCTCCTTCGGCCAATGCCTTTTTGACGGCATCGTAGGCGATCAGGTCAACGAGCATTTCGGCGTCGGCCAGCAGTTTGCGGTAGTCGTCAATCGGTACGACGGCATATTCGGGTTTACCATCTTTGCTGATGATCTGTGGTTTCATGAGTAGATGCCTCCGCGGGGGCCGATGTCGAGCACCAGGATGACGAGCTCGTTGTCGGCAAGGTCGTAGATCACACGCCAGTCACCGACGCGCAAGCGATAGCCGGAGCGGCCTTGCAGCTTGCTGGCATTGTTGTTGGGTGCATAGGGATTCTCCGCCAGCAGCCGTAGTTTGTCACGAATCAGCCGGGCGGTGTCGCGTGGCAGCGACAGCAACACTTTTTGGGCGCGCCTGGTGTAGGTTAATTGATGCATGGACAACTATTAACTGATAGTTAATTTATTGTCAAGGCTGTCGTGGTCGTGGAGGTGGGTCAAAGGGGGCGAGAGGTGGGTGATGGGGAAATGGTTTGGGTCAGCCCGTGATAGTTGATGAATTCTGGAACCGTCCCCGGCTGATTAACCAGCGGCTAATTTCGATGGTAGATCCATTTTCAGGACATGACATGAGTCAAACGGAGATCCGACCCCTTTTCGACCCCTTTTCAACGGTGACACAACCCGTTTTGGCTCCTTTTCGATTCAGTTTGTAGGAGAGCAAACGATTGTGGAGCCAGTCTCTATTAAATTAGAGGACGACGAGCTTATATTCTATTGACGAGTTGAATTAAAGGAAGTAAACACATAGAGGGTTTAGCATGAAAGGTAAGGGTCTGGAGAAACAGGAAGTTAACATCAAGAGGGTATTTTTATTGATGGGGAGTTTCTCCTCTTTTTATCAGCATGATGATTGGTCGGGCGAGAGCAGTGCAAGAATGAATGAATTTTTTGTGGATTTTTGAATTTAACTCAGGCAGGGAGGAGAGAAGAAATGAAATTTTTTAAATTTTTTTTGATGGTAAGTGTTGCCTTTGTCATAAGCGGTTGTGCCGCGAATATGCCCCTCAGTAAAAGCCAGGATAAAATCGACGTTTCTACGGAGTCAATTGCGCTCGTTTCGGTAAAAATATCAAATCAATATAAACCAGGTTATCAACCCGGACTTACATATGCATTTTTATTTCCTGCATCTGAAGATGCAAAAAAAACGCACGTCAGTATAAAGAGCGATCCGGTAAGAAATGAAGAAGATAAATTCAATGAATATATTGTTAATGTCAGCCTGAAACCTGGTACCTATAATTTTGCTATGATCTGGGGGGATTACAAAGTGCCATTACTTATGAACGCAATGTGCGTAATCCCTTTGAACGCAACATTTGAAATCAAGCCAAACTCAGTCGTTTACCTTGGGCATATTGACGCGGTCATTCGAGAAAAAAAGGATGACAGTGAGCCAAGCGCTGGCTCAGTTGTACCACTTATTGACCAGGCTATTGCCGGTTTTTCTACTGGGACCTTTGATGTTGCCATCACAGATAACTTTGATGAGGACATGGGCTTCTTCCTAACTGAATTTCCAGCTTTGGCGACAGTGAACATTGGAAAAGAAATTCTTGTCATGAATGGCGTTGTCGAGAAAACGTTAGCAAAAGCGGATTGAAATTTTAATAACATCAGGTTTAATCCGTGAGGGTATTACACGGTGTAATTTGGATGGAAAATGGGACAGATCATATCGATCTGTCCCATTTTAATTGTTTAGGACAGCGGTCTTATGTTGCAAACAACGACAACGCCACGAGAGGCGTCTGATCAGATCGAGCTTGCCGTGGTGCGGTCGAGGCCCCTGTATAATCTTCCTTCAAGCGAACGATGAGTTATGCGGCTGGCTAATTTTTGCCAGTCCGCCTTAAACGATTTGGGCCTCGTTATTTTCCTTCAATGGAGAGAAGACTTTGTCGGTCAGCCCTAATCTTCTTTGCCAACTCAAATGCTATTTTTTTCCTCTGCAGTTCGTCTGCTTTATTGGATACTTCTCCGGTGTTTGCAGTCATTCCCCACTCAACCGTAGACGTTACTTGAACTGTGTAACGGCCGGCCTCACTTGCCGACTTGCTGACAACAGCTGTTACATCGTGCGTCCCAGTCATGCTTGGGCCGACAACAGTTCCGGCAAGTCCGAGAGTCAACCCCGTTATAAATCCTGCTCCTGCCCCTGAACCCTTCCAGTTCCCTGTAATTGTCATTCTCATGACCGCGTCCACCAAATCACTCTCACGATACGGATAGATTACAGATTCAAATAGTCGCATTTCATTCCATTCTTTGATTACGGCGGGCCCGTAGAAAGCTGTGGTTTGGTTATCTTCAAGAATGACCCCGACTTTCAATGGTATTGGAGCTTCAAGTGTATACTCAGGTGCGGCAGGGATACGCTGCCATGCGCAGCCAGATACCAACAACAGAATCAGTGATAAAAGAAAGACGCGATGTTTAAGCATAAATACCTCCTTATGTTAGTATCTCGGTATGCCCAACATACCGATATTGCAGAAATTATTCTAGAGCATCGTCATATAGCAGCGTATTATACGGATCCGTATAATACGCTGGGACCTAAAGGCATAAAGAGGGGCAGTTGTCCTTCAAATAAAATCGGGACAGGCTGCTTTCAAAAAGCGGCCTGTCCCGTTGATTGATTTATCGGTATGTTGTTCCCCTGCCCATCGCCCCGCTCCCTCACCTCACATAAGATGCCGCCAATTTAAACCGTTTGTGGCAGACGGTCAAGCGCCGTGCGTCAGGGACAGGCACCTGCGGAGCCAGTCCCTTTTTCAGTCTTCCCGCACTCCGTAGACCCCGCGATGCGCTTCGGTGTCGGCACGGTGGGCGGAGAGATCGGCGGCGACTCCATCGACCTTTGATTCAACCCGCTCCAATCGGGTTTCCACTCGTTCCATGCGTCCATCCATCCGGTCGAAGCGCTCGACCAGCATTTGGTGTCCCTCAGCAAGAATCTCGAACTTGTGCTGGGAATCTTCCATGGCGATTCCCCCATGGTGCGCCATCATTTTTTCAATTTTTTTGAAATCGTCTTCGGTCATTTTCCCCTCCTGTTTATTCTTCTCTGACCCCGTAGACCCCGCGATGCGCTTCGGTATCGGCACGGTGGGCGGAAAGGTCGGCGG
>Ga0209231_1000113_pt1 | contig 58790 bp, 54 predicted proteins | sample Deesub45470m_DNA_FD_188086 | JGI IMG/M metagenome (GOLD analysis project Ga0209231, IMG submission 188086) | Deep subsurface microbial communities from North Pacific Ocean - 450_OLKR46/470m Metagenome (SPAdes) (version 2) | ecosystem: Environmental > Terrestrial > Deep subsurface > Unclassified ... | reverse complement strand
ACCCGCGCCTGACCTGGAATACCATCGACCTGGTTGAAGCCAGCGGTGGCAGGGCCATCCAGAGCAAGACCGGGCATGCGTTCATCAAAGAGCGGATGCGGACCGAGGATGCAGTCTACGGCGGGGAGATGAGTGCCCATCACTATTTCCGCGATTTTGCTTATTGTGACAGCGGTATGATCCCCTGGCTTCTAGTGGCGGATCTGCTCTCGCGCACCGGTCGGCCCCTTTCGGATCTGGTCCGTTCGCGCATGCTAAAATATCCGGTCAGTGGTGAAATCAACCGTCGGGTGAATGACCCGGCCGCTTTGCTGGCGTCGGTCCTGACGGTCTATGGTCCGGATGCGCTACGGATTGATCGTACGGACGGTATCAGTGTCGAATACGACAACTGGCGCTTCAACCTGCGGATGTCGAATACGGAAGCCCTGGTCCGTCTGAATGTCGAGACCAAGGGGGACGTGGCACTGATGCAATCCAAGACGGCGGAACTCCTGGCGCGGATTGATCACGCATGACTTTGCCGCTTTTGTCTATAAGTGATAATTTTGACATGAGCGTTCAAATACAGAAAGAGATGAGATGGCGACCTATCTGGTAACAGGTGGTGCGGGGTTTATCGGTTCGCACCTGGTTGATGAGTTACTGACACTCGGGCATTCTGTCCGGGTCATGGACAACCTGTCGACCGGGCGCCGCGTCAATCTCGATGGCCGGTATTCGTCAATTGAGTTTCTCGAAAGCGACATTCGTGATCTCGATGCCTGTCATGTCGCCTGTGCCGGTATCGATTATGTCTTGCATCAGGCAGCGCTGGGGAGTGTTCCGCGCTCTGTCGAAGATCCGTTGACCACCCACGCCGTGAATGCCACCGGTTCGCTCAATATGCTGGTTGCCGCCCGCAATGCCGGGGTCAAGCGTTTCGTTTATGCCGCTTCCTCGTCGACATACGGTGATCACCCCGGCCTGCCCAAGGTTGAAGATAAGATAGGCAATCCGCTCTCCCCTTATGCCGTGACCAAATATGCCAATGAACTCTACGCACAGGTGTTTGGCCGATGTTACGGTCTGGAGACGGTCGGTCTGCGTTACTTTAATGTTTTTGGACCCCGTCAGGACCCGTTTTCGCAATACGCGGCGGTCATTCCGCTGTTCGTCAGTGCCCTGCTGCGCGGCGTCGCGCCGACCATCAATGGTGATGGTGAGCAGAGCCGCGATTTTACCTTTGTCGCCAACGTGGTTGAGGCCAATCTGCATGCCTGCACTGCCCCGGTTGCGGCGGTAGGGCAGGTGTTTAATGTCGCCTGTGGCGAACAGACAACGCTGAATCAGCTTTATAGTCAGTTGCAGGCGTTGCTCGGAACACAGATCACCGCTGCTTATGGACCGGAGCGCGCGGCAGATGTCCGGCACAGCCTGGCCGATATCAGCAAGGCCCGGCAACTGCTCGACTACAGTGGCCGGGTCCGGTTTGCACAAGGGCTGCAACGCTCAATCGCCTGGTATCGTAATAATCTCGGGTGAGACGATGGTGGATGATTTGATAGTCAGGCATCTGGCACAGCATCAGTACACCATGGTGGTGGTGCGCCAACGGTTGCAGCTGCAGATTGCCGCCTGCGCGAATCTGATCTGTGAGGCGCTGCAAAAGGGGCACAAGATCCTGCTCATGGGCAACGGCGGTTCGGCGGCGGATGCCCAGTATTTTTTCTGCCGAGCTGGGCGGATGCTAACGGCGTGAACAATCAGATCTGCCGGCGATTGTGCTGTCGACAGACAGATCAATCCTGACGGCGGTTAGCAAAGATTAAATCTGAAACTGTTTACAGGCGCTTCTGCCGCGACAAGCGGCTGAACGAGGCCGGGTTTCTGGTGATTGTGGGCACAAACCAGTCGGGAATGGCGCGCGGTTATTTCTTGCTCGCCGATGTCCGATTCGATGCTTTCTACGCCTGTCCACACCACCCGATCCATAGGCAGGGTAGTCCCGGGTCGACTGCAATTGCCGCAAGGGTGCTCCCGGTATGCTGTTGCAGGCGGCAAAAGAGTACGCTATTAGATATGTCCCGCTCGTTCATAGTCGGGAGCCTGCACCACAGATCGCCGGCCATATCGTGCGCTGGGCCGACTTGCCGGCGGCAGTCGATTACATCATTGATTCTGGATTGCAATAGTTGAGGAGAGTTCGTTTATGGTAACTGTCGATGATATTCGCACCAAACACGATGCAATCGCTCTGGTTGGTCTGGGCTACGTCGGCCTGCCGCTGGCGGCTGCGTTCGGGCGTCAGGCACGGGTGCTGGGTTTTGATATCAGTCAGAAAAAGATTGCCGAACTCAAGCAGGGGATCGACGCCACCGGTGAGTTGAGCCGTGACGAGCTGGCCTCTACCTCCATTGACTACACAGCTGATGTGTCGCGACTGCGCGAGGCCCGGTTTCTTATCGTCACCGTTCCGACCCCCATCGACAGCCACCGCCGCCCCGACTTGACGCCGGTGATCGCCGCCTCGACCAGTATCGGGCGTCATCTGGCGCCGGGGAGCATCGTTGTTTACGAGTCTACCGTTTATCCTGGCGTCACTGAGGACATTTGCATTCCGATCCTCGAAAAGGAATCCGGACTGACCTGCGGCGTTGACTTTAAGGTCGGCTACTCGCCGGAGCGGATCAATCCCGGTGACAAGGTGCACACCGTCGACAAGATTATCAAGGTGGTCTCGGGTCAGGATGCCGAAACCCTGGAGACGGTGGCGCAGGTTTATGAGATGGTGGTGACGGCCGGGGTGCACCGGGCGTCGAGCATCAAGGTTGCCGAGGCGGCCAAGGTGATCGAAAATACTCAGCGCGACCTGAATATTGCCCTGATGAACGAGTTGGCCATCATCTTCAATCGCATGGACATCCCGACCATGGATGTCCTCGAAGCCGCCGGTTCCAAATGGAATTTTCTCAAGTTCACCCCGGGTCTGGTCGGTGGGCATTGCATCGGCGTCGACCCCTACTACCTGACCTTCAAGGCCGAAGAGATCGGTTATCAGCCGCAGGTGATTCTTGCCGGACGCCGGATCAACGACGGCATGGGCAAGTATATCGCTGAGGTGACGGTGAAGAAACTGATTCAGGCCGGGAAGGCGGTCCGTGACGCACGCGTGCTGGTGCTCGGGCTAACCTTCAAGGAGAATGTTCCTGATATCCGCAACAGCAAGGTGGTCGATATTCTGGCAGAGTTGCGTGAGTACGGAGTCGAAACCCTGGTCTGCGATCCGGTCGCGCACCCCGATGAAGCCATGCACGAATATGGCGTCTGTTTGACCCCTCTCAACAAGGTCGGAACCGTTGATGCGGTGATTCTGGCGGTGGCGCACAGTGCTTTCCGGACTTTGACGCCGCAACAGTTGTACGATTTGTCTGCACATGGCAACGGCAGTGGGGTGGTGATTGATGTGAAGACTTTCTTCGACCGGAAAGCGATCGAGGCGGTCGGTCTGACTTACTGGAGTCTCTAGTCTGACGATAAACGGGCGAGACGCTTAATTCCTCATAGCGAAAAGAGTGCTTGATTGATGAAGAACATACTTGTCACCGGCGGTTGTGGTTTTATCGGCTCCAACTTTGTGCGTCTGGCACTGCAACAGCTTGCGGATTGTCGTCTGGTCAATCTGGACAAGCTGACCTATGCCGGAAATCCGCGCAATCTGGCTGATATTGATAACGATCCCCGTTACCGTTTTGTTAAAGGCGACATCTGTGACGGCGAGCTGGTCAACCGTCTGTTTGCCGAAGAGCAGATCGACACCGTGGTTCATTTTGCCGCTGAGTCGCATGTCGATCGCAGTATCACCGGCCCCGGCGAATTTATCACGACCAATATCATCGGCACCTTTACCTTGCTGGAAGCGGCGCGGGCAGTTTGGATCGGACGCAGTGATGTGCGCTTTCTCCATGTTTCTACCGATGAAGTTTATGGCTCGCTGGGCGACACCGGTTTTTTCACTGAAACCACCCCTTACGACCCGCGTTCGCCTTATTCAGCCAGCAAGGCTTCCTCTGATCATCTGGTCAGCGCTTACCATCACACCTACAACTTGCCGACCGTGATCACCAACTGTTCCAACAATTATGGGCCGTACCATTTTCCCGAGAAGTTGATCCCCCTGATCATCAGTAACGCTCTTCATGGCAAGGAACTCCCGGTCTACGGCGATGGGAAGAACGTCCGTGACTGGCTTTACGTCGTCGATCATTGCGCAGCGATTCTGCGCGTACTGCAGGGTGGAACCATTGGCGAAACCTACAATATTGGTGGCAACAACGAAAAACAGAATATCGAAGTGGTCGAGACCGTCTGCGACCTGCTCGACGCTCGGGTAGGGCTACTGGCCAATGGTCAGGGGCGTCGTTCGCTGATCCGCTTCGTCAAGGATCGCCCCGGCCACGATAAGCGTTATGCCATCGACGCAAGCAAGGTTCGTCAGGAGCTTGGCTGGGAGCCGTCGCTGACTTTCGAGCAGGGGATCGCGCAGACCATCGACTGGTATCTGGCCCACCCTGACTGGGTGGCCGAGGTAACAAGTGGTACTTATCGGCAATACTATGACGAGCAGTACGGCGCACGCTGATATGACAAAACGACGCCTAGCTCTGATCGGCTCTAGGGGGATGCTGGCACAGATGCTGTGTGAATCAGTTCCCGCCGGCTATGTGGTCGGCCACTACGATCTGCCCGATTTTAACTTGACGGACAGCGATCAGGTGCTGGAAGAGATACAGACCTTTGCTCCTGACCTGATCGTCAACTGCGCCGCTTTCACCAATGTGGACGGCTGCGAGGCACAGGAAGAGCTGGCCACCCTTGTCAACGGCGCCGGCCCTGGCTATCTGGCTGCTGCAGCCAAGGCAGTCGGAGCGCTGCTGGTCCATATTTCCACCGACTATGTCTTTGCCGGAGATCAGAAAGCTCCGTATCTGGAGACGGACCAAACCGGTCCGCTGTCGGCTTACGGACGGTCTAAGCTCGCCGGTGAGCGTGCTATTGCGGCCAGTGGACTTGAGCGTTACTACATCCTGCGCACCAGTTGGTTGTACGGCCCCGGTGGCGCCAATTTTGTCGAAACCATTCTGCGGCTTGCGGCTGAACGTGAGGAGTTGCGGATTGTCGCCGATCAGACCGGCGCTCCGACGTATACCGGCGATCTGGTGCAGGCGATTTTCAATCTGGTTGATCCCCGTCTGCCTGCAACTGCCGCACCGTACGGCATCTACCACTTCAGTAACGCCGGTGTCTGCACCTGGTATGAATTCGCATGCGAAATTGTTCGGTTGGCGCACGTTTATGGCCTGCCGGTGAAGGCCACACGGATTCTCCCTATCGCGACATCCGATTATCCGTTGCCGGCGCGCCGCCCGCAGTGGTCGGTTTTCGATAAAGCCAGGTATCGGCAGGCGACGGGGGGCGTCGAGCCGGAGTGGACTTCAAGTTTAAATACTTATTTTGCCCGGCGCATGCAGGGTAACAAGGAGCAGTAATCATGGCACAGATCAGAAAAGGTATCGTTCTCGCCGGTGGTGCCGGTAGCCGTCTTTACCCATTGACCCTGGTAGCCAGCAAGCAGTTGCAGCCGGTCTACGATAAGCCGATGATCTACTACCCCTTGTCGACGTTGATGATGGCCGGGATTAACGATATTCTTATCATCTCCACTCCGCAGGATACGCCGCGTTTTGAGGCTTTGCTTGGTGACGGCAGCCGGTTTGGTATCCGTTTATCCTATGTCGTTCAACCCGAGCCCAAAGGGATTGCGCAAGCGTTTCTGGTCGGTGAGGAGTTTATTGCCGGTGATCCGGTCTGTCTGATTCTTGGTGACAATATTTTCTACGGCAAAATGGGACTTGACCAGATTACGGCCGGATTTACCTCCGGGGCCATGGTCTTTGGTTATCCGGTAAAAGATCCCGAGCGCTACGGCGTCGTTGAGTTCGACCGCAATGGCACCGTTCTGTCGATTGAGGAAAAGCCGGCAAAGCCAAAATCGCATTATGCTGTTCCGGGGCTCTATCTGTACGATGAAAAGGTCGTCGAAATCACCAAAAAGATGAAACCATCGGCACGCGGCGAACTGGAGATTACCGACGTTAACCTTGAGTATCTTCGCCGTGGAACCCTGAAGGTCGAGAAGTTGGGCCGCGGGATCGCCTGGCTGGACACCGGAACCCACGAAAGTCTGCTCGAGGCGAGTCATTTCATCGGCACCCTTGAGGCACGACAGGGGCTGAAGATTGCCTGCCTGGAGGAGATTGCTTTTCACCAGGGTTTCCTTGACCATAGCGGCTTGTGTCGGGTCATTGAACAGACTCCAAAATCAGGATATCGCTCCTATCTGGAATTGGTTCTGGGTGGATCTATTTAAAAACAGCACAACAGGGTAGATGGCGTTTTCGATGAAAATTGCACAGACTGCTTTATCCGGGATTCTTCTTCTGGAACCGCGCGTGTTCACCGATGCGCGTGGCTGTTTTTTCGAGAGTTTCAATCAACGTGCCTGGCAGGAGCAGACCGGGTTGCAAACGGTTTTTGTTCAGGACAACCAGTCACACTCGACCAAAGGTGTGTTGCGTGGCCTGCACTATCAGGTGTCCCCCGCTGCACAGGGGAAGCTGGTTCGGGTTTTGTCCGGAGAAATTTTTGACGTAGCGGTCGATTTACGCCGCAGTTCTTCGACTTTCGGTCGCTGGCTCGGCATGACCCTGTCGGCGGAAAACCGGAAGCAGCTCTGGATTCCAGAAGGGTTTGCCCACGGCTTTTTGGTGTTGTCGGCGTCAGCCGAAGTGTTGTACAAGACAACGGCTTATTACAATCCCGCTGCCGAGCGTTCCATCGCCTGGAATGATGTGGAATTAGGGATTGAGTGGCCCGATACAGTGACACCGGTCCTTTCGGAAAAAGATGCCATTGCCGGCTCTTTTGCCGCAGCGCAGTATTTTGATTGATGGGCGTCTTTTGCGGCGCAGATTGAAAGGAAGAGCATGATCAGCAGTATGACAGGCTACGGCAAAGGGCAGGTGGAGACTCCAGCGATGATCGTCGGAGTTGAGATCCGTTCGGTGAATCATCGGTTTTGCGACATCTCCATCAAATCGCCACGTTTTCTGCTCGCACAGGAAAACGAGATCAAGAAGAAGGTCTCCAGCCAGTTGCAACGTGGCAAGATCGACGTGTTCGTTCAGGTGGAACAGATTGGGCAGGGCGGTGCAATGCCGGTTCTTAATCGCCCTCTCGTCGAGGCTTACCAGCGTGTCTTTGCGGAGCTGGGAGAAATATGCGGTCTGCCAGGGGATATCCCTTTGAGCTTGATTGCCGGACAAAAAGATGTCGTGATGGTGCGGGAATCGGTTCTCGATGATTCTTTAGCGCCGGAACTGGTCTTTCAGGCGCTTGACCTGGCCCTGAGTGCCATGCAGTCAATGCGACAGGTTGAAGGTGAAGCAATGCAGCGGGATATGGCGGCGCGAATCGTTCAATTACGTGAATTTGTTCGGCAGGTTTCCCTGCGGGCACCGGTTACGGTTCTTGAATGGCAGGCAAAGTTGCAAGATCGCCTTGCCCGCCTCCCTGATGGCGTCGCCTTCGATCCGCAACGGGTTGCTCAGGAGGTGGCTCTGTTTGCTGACCGTTGCGATATCTGTGAGGAGACGGCACGTTTTCTCAGCCATCTTGATCAGTTTGAAGCACTGTTTACCGTTGCGGAACCGGTGGGGAGAAAGATGGACTTTCTCGCTCAGGAATTGAACCGCGAGGTTAACACCATGGGCTCGAAATCGAATGATGCCGAGTTGACCGGGACGGTTGTTGCTATCAAGGCCGAACTGGAGAAGGTGCGTGAGCAGGTGCAGAACATCGAGTAAGCTTGAGAACCAGGTGACTGGTGTCTTGGGCGGGAGTCATTAATTGTCTATGAAAACCGGGACCAAACCACCGCATCGGGATGGAATTCTCTTCGTTATATCAGCCCCTTCCGGCGCCGGCAAGACGTCTTTGTTCAAGGAACTGATTGACATTTTTCCAGACCTGCGCCATTCTGTTTCGTACACAACCCGTCCCATGCGCGGCAAAGAGGTGGATGGTGTTGATTACCACTTTGTTACGCCGGAGCGTTTTACCCAGATGGTAGACTCGGCTGCTTTCGCCGAGTGGGCTCAGGTGCATGGTAATTATTACGGGACAGCATTGCAGACATTAACTGCTGCCCGTGATTCCGGTTGTGATATTCTGCTCGATATTGATTATCAAGGGGCGGCCATTCTCAAGCGACATCTTAAGAATGCTGTCTTTATTTTTGTGCTTCCGCCCGATTTTGATGAGTTACAGCGCCGGCTGGAAAAACGCAATAGCGACTCGGCGGCGGTCATTGCGATGCGCATTGAAAATGCCAGACGCGAGGTCGCTGAAGCACACTGGTATGATTACATCGTCGTTAATGACGTTTTTAGCGTGGCGCTTGAGCAGCTCAAATCGATTGTCATTGCTGAGCGGTGCCGTCGCGAAGTTATGTTGTCTCAGGTAAATATCATGTTTCAGTCCGATCAGGACTGCAACCAATAACAGGAGTTATGGATCATGGCACGCATTACTGTTGAAGATTGTCTGCATCAGATTCCGAATCGTTTTCTACTCGTTATGGTGGCGGCCAAACGCACCAAACAGCTGTACAAAGGGGCAAACGCTCTGGTAGAAAACCGTCTTGGCAACAAGAAGGTCGTTGTCAGCCTGCGTGAGATTGCTGCCGGCAGGGTTGAGTACGAGTTTCCGGTTCGCAAATCGGTCTGATCTTTTGATAGATTGTTTTCGCTTGTCGTTTTTGCGCCGGTGATCTACGTCACCGGCGCTGTTTCGTTTGCGCCCGGAAAGCTCTGACGCACATGATCACCCTTGAAACCCTGCTTGATGAAGTCCGCTCTTATTATCCTGACGCGGATGTTGACCTGATCCGGCGTGCTGAAGCCTTTGCTGAGGTTGCGCACAGGGGTCAGCTACGCCTGTCCGGACGCCCCTACCAGACCCATCTGCTTGAAGTTGCCTTTATCCTCGCCCGGTTACGCATGGATGTGCCGGTGATCGTCAGCGGCCTGTTGCACGATACTCTGGAAGACACCGGGGTAACGATTGTTGAACTGAATGAAAAGTTTGGCGAAATCGTCGGCCAACTGGTTGATGGTGTAACCAAGATCGGACGTATCGCTTTTCATACCAGTGAAGAGCGTCAGGCGGAAAACTTTCGCAAGATGCTTCTGGCCATGGCCCGCGACCTGCGTGTCATCCTGATCAAACTCGCCGACCGCCTGCATAATATGCGCACTCTAGAGTTTCTTCCGCCCGATCTGCAGCAGGAAGTTGCAAAAGAGACCCTCGATATCTATGCGCCGCTCGCCAATCGACTCGGTATCAGCTGGCTTAAGGGGGAACTGGAAGATCTCTCATTTCGCTATCTTGAACCGGATGCCTATCAGGATCTGTACGAAAAAGTCTCCTTGCGGCGCAAAGAGCGTGAATCGTACGTTGAGACAATTCTTGAAACGATCAATAACAAACTCAAGGAGCAGGGGGTATCCGGTGACGTCAGTGGTCGGTCGAAACATCTCTATTCGATCTATGTAAAAATGGATCGTCAGGGGATCGATTTCGATCAGGTACAAGATCTGTTTGCCTTCCGGATTATTGTTGCTTCAGTGCGTGATTGTTATGCCGCTCTTGGTTCGATTCATGCCTCATGGAAGCCAATTCCAGGCCGGTTCAAAGATTATATCGCCATGCCAAAGTCCAACCTTTACCAGTCGTTGCACACGACGGTGATCGGCCCGGATGGAGAGCGGATGGAGGTACAGATCCGTACCGAGGAGATGCATCGAGTGGCGGAAGAGGGGATCGCCGCGCACTGGAAGTACAAGGAAGAAGGGAAGTCGGTCGCGGCAGGTCGGGAAGAACATAATTTTCGCTGGTTGCGACAAATGCTGGAATGGCAGCATGAGGTCAAGGATTCGCAGGAATTTCTTGATGCGGTCAAGATCGATCTGTTCCCTGAAGAGGTCTATGTCTTTACGCCAGGTGGGGATGTCAAGGAGTTGCCGAAAGGGGCGACTCCGGTCGATTTTGCTTATCTGGTCCACACTGATGTCGGCAACCGCTGCGCTGGCGCCAAGGTTAATGGTAAACTGGTCCCGCTTAAAACCGAGCTGAAAAATGGCGATAGTGTTGAAGTCCTGACGTCAGCGCACCAGAAACCGTCGAAGGACTGGCTTAATTTTGTCCGGACCAGCAAGGCGCGTAATAAAATCCGTCAGTGGGTTAAATCTGAGCAACGTGAACGCAGCATCGAACTTGGTCACGGCTTGCTGGAGAAAGAGCTGCGCAAACATGGGTTCAGCTTTAGCCGAATCGTGGCCGGTGAGACCATGGCGCCGACTCTTGAAGATCTCGGGGTCAGTCAGCTCGATGATTTGCTGGCCAACATCGGTTACGGAAAGGTCACCATCGGCCAGGTGATTAACCGTTTGATTCCCAAAGCGCAGCAAAAGGCAGCACCTCCGACTCCCGGTCGACTGAGTCGGGTTCTGGAGAAAATTCGCGGCAAAGCACCGACCAACGCCATAAAAGTGCAGGGAATTGAAGATATTCTGGTCCGTTTTGCCCGCTGTTGCAGTCCATTGCCCGGTGATCCGATCGTCGGTATTGTCAGTCGTGCTCACGGCATAACGGTTCATACGACCAACTGTCCCCATGTCCTGGACGCAGATCAAGAGCGCAGGATTGACGTTGAGTGGGATCAGGCACGTAAGGCGACCCGAGCGGTTATGATCCGGGTGTTGTGCGCTGACCGTAAGGGGATGTTGGCGGCTCTTTCGGCGGCCATCACCGAATGTGAAGCGAATATTCTCAGTGCGCAGGTCCAATCCAGCGCCGCTCACGACGCGGTGAATAACTTTGAAATTGATGTCGAGAATCTGGATCACCTCAACCGGGTTATGGCAGCGATTCGTAAGGTAAAAGGTGTTCACCGCGTGACACGGGTTCAGCACAATTAGCTGCAGGAGGCAAAATGAAGTTTGAGCAGGTCACAACGGCAGAGGCGCCACCGGCCATTGGCCCTTATTCTCAGGGACTGCGTGCCGGCGATTTTGTCTTTTTTTCCGGGCAGATTCCGTTGCGGCCGGATGGGACATTGGTCGGGGGGGGGATTGTCGAACAGGCCGAACAGGTGATGCTGAATATGGCGGCAATGCTTAAAGCGGCCGATCTTGGATTTTCTGATGTGGTTAAAACCACAGTCTATCTGACAAATCTTGGCGATTTTTCTTTGGTTAACGAAATCTACGGACGGCATTTTGGCCAACCGGCACCGGCGCGAGCCTGTGTTCAGGTTGCCGCCTTGCCACGCGGAGTCGAGATTGAAATCGAGTGGATCGCCTGCCTGCAGCGCAGTTGAGAAAACTGTTGGCGAAAAAAAGCGCGAAGGTTGTTGCGGATGTGTGACGGATAGGCCGGTTGGAAAGCGCGTGTTACTTTGTCCATGGCCAAAAGCTGAGAGCTGAGCATGAAAACAGGCGGGTGAAAATGAATTCACCCGCCTGTTGCTTAAACGTGATTTGCTTGAATCAGACTGCTTTTTTAACCGCGCCACTGCGGATACAGCGCGTGCAGACCTTAACCGAGCGGATCGAGCCGTTATTGCCGATCGCCCGTACCTTTTGCAGGTTGGGTTTGAATATTCTGCGGGTCTTGTTATGGGCATGGCTGACATTGTTGCCAGTCATCGGTTTCTTGCCGCACACATCACATACGTTTGCCATGGTTAAGCCTCCTGTCGTTTCGAACGGCAACTTCTATCACAGTTTTTTCGGGTATTGCAAGCCTTTTTTCTGCGGGCTCAATCCTTTCTTGTAGTTGACGGCGGTCCTTGGGTTTTGTTAGTTTCTCAACACTTTTGCCAGCTACGTGTTTCGGAAGGCTTTTAATTTATGACTCAGGTGCATTTTGTCAAACTGGAAAAGGCCGAAAGGGCAGTCCATCTTTGCACCCTTGCCGAAGAGTTTCTTTTGCTCAATAAGCGGGTTCTGGTTACGGTTCAGGATGACAATCAGGGGGTAACCCTGGATCGTTTCATGTGGGCCTGGAAAAAAACCTCTTTTGTTCCGCATGCCTATAATAACGGTACGGTCGATTGTCTTGATGAGCCGGTTGCTATTGTCACTGGAGAAGTCAATCCAAACGGAGCCCAGGTTCTGATTATGGCACACCCATGCAGTCTTGAATTCATCAGGCGTTTTGAAACGGTTATCGATTTTGCCGAAGTTTACGATGCAACGTTGGCCGATCAGTCACGGAGTCGGTTTGCTGCTTACCGTACAGCTGGTTTCAGTCCCCGGATGCGGGACTGATTTTAATCTTACGCAGGAGTTGTTAAGTCACGATATGTTGGATTCCTTGAAGAAAATCTCTGTGGTTCTTGTTGCCCCGCAAGGTGGTTTGAACCTCGGTTCCGTTGCCCGCTGTATGGCCAATTTCGGGTTCTCCGATTTACGTCTGGTGACTCCAGAGGCCGATCCAAATGGTGATGACGCGCGGCGTATGGCCGTCAGGGCGGTAGGACTTCTTGAGCAGGCAACCCACTTCCCGGACCTTGCCAGTGCCTTGGCTGATTGCCATCTGGCGTTAGGGACGACCCGTCGCTTCGGTAAGTACCGCGAAGATTTTATGAATCCTGATGAAATCGGTCCTTTTGTCGCCCCTGCTCTTGCCGCCGGACGTATTGCCCTGGTCTTCGGGCGTGAAGATAAAGGTCTGTTTACCGAAGAGCTCGACCTTTGCCAGCGCTTTATCACCATCCCGACCGATGACGCGTTGCCATCAATGAATCTGTCGCATGCGGTTGGTCTTTGCCTGTACGAAACGTGCCAGGGGCTGCGTGTGGCGTCAGGGCAGAGTGGCCGCAAGCGCCTGGCTTCAGGCGCTACTCTGGATGGTCTTTATGCGCATATGCGGCAAAGTCTGCAGGAGATTGATTTTCTCGATGAGCAGAATCCCGATCATATCCTGCACGCTTTTCGCCGGATCTTCGGTCGGGCGTTGCTCAACGATCGTGAGGTCCGCATTCTTCGTGGTCTGCTCAGCCGTATTGATTGGCTTGAGCAGGATCGGCGCAAAAAGAGCCCCGGAGGGCAGGATGCCTGAACCGGTGCTGCAGCGCATACTCCTTGATAACGGTCTTGAGCTGATTTTTATTGATCAATCAAACCGCTATTTCGGCGATTTTTATCGGATCCATATCCTCGCTGTTTGTCGTTGTCTCCTCACCCCTGAATTATTGGCACGATCCGGTCTTGATCCGGTTGCCCAACAGCAACTGCTAACCGTCTGTGGCGGGACACTTGAGCAGACAAGAGTTCTTTCGCGCATGGGTGTCGCCGGACCGGAAACCGATGCAGTCAAGGCGGCTCTGGTGGCCGATTTTCTGACCAGCACTCGATCCTATCTGGAGGCAGATGACTTTCCGATCGCCTTAATCTTGAGCAAGAGTCGTGAACGCAAGACTGGACGCACCTACTATGACCCTAAAGCCGATTGAACTGACGATTGAGCGTCTGGTGCATGGCGGTCGCGGTGTCGGTCGTTATGAAGGGAAGGCGGTCTTTGTCCCGACGACCGCAGCGGGCGACGTTGTGCGCTGCCGGATCGTGCAGGAAAAAAAACGTTATGCCGAAGCGGAGTTGCTTGAAGTGCTGGTACCGTCGTCTCAGCGCCGGCAACCGCCTTGCCCGCACTTCCCGGTGTGCGGCGGTTGCCAATGGCAGCATCTGACTTATCCGGCACAATTGCAGGCTAAAGAGGCAATTTTTCGTGATGCGCTGGTCCGTACGGCCCAGATTGATCCGACCCGGATCAGGTCGATTTTGCCCTCAGCCGATGAATGGCATTACCGCTGCCGGGCGCAGATCAAGGGTCTCCAGACCGCCGCGGGCTTCGGCACCGGTTTTTATCAAACCGGCACCCATACGGTTGTCCCTTTTGACGCCTGCCCGGTGCTGGCTGATGCCCTTAACGATTTGTTGCCGCTATTGCGCCGCTGCTTGAGTTCTTTTGCCCGAGCAGACCGGGTGCCGCAATGCAATTTAGGTGTTGATGCCGATGGGCAGGTTGTTTTGATTGTGCACCTCGATGGTGGACCGGTTGCCGATTTGTCCTTAGCGCTTTCGCCTTTGCGAGCAACCGGTGTCGCCATCTACTGCCAATCTGGCCGCAATGACACCCCGCAACTGTTAACGGATTCTCGACAGCAGCGGATTCGCCCGGAAGAGGATGGTGTGTTGGCGCTGGAATTTCCTCCGGGCGGTTTTGTGCAGATCAACTTGAAGCAGAACCAGCGACTGGTTGCTGCGGCCCTTGACGGCTGCCAGCTCACCGGTGATGAATCGGTGCTCGATTTATACTGTGGTGTCGGTAACTTCTCTTTGCCCCTGGCCAGACACTGCCGTCAGGTGACGGGGGTTGAAGAGTTCGCGCCGGCGATTGAAGCGGCGCGGCGCAATGCCTCCTCCAACGGTCTGCATAATCTGCAGTTTCATGCCCGGTCAGCCGAGAGCCATGTCAAAGCACAATCTCCCGGTACGTTTGATCTGGTTCTTCTCGACCCTCCCCGTAACGGTGCGTCCGGCGTGGTCACGGAACTGGTTCGATTGCAACCGGCGCGCATTGTTTATATCTCTTGTGATCCAGCCACGCTGGCGCGCGATTTATTACTCTTGCAGCAAGGCGGTTACCGGCTCGATTGGGCCCAGCCGGTCGACATGTTTCCACAGACGAGTCATATCGAGGGGATTGCGGTTCTGGTCCACACGAAAGTGGCCGGATAGTGGCTCTCTAACTGGAGAATTGACTTGCATCACCCTGGTCATTGTGGTATCAAGAGGATGCTTTTCCATGGCAAGCCTTAGAAAAGTGGGCATCACGCTCACTTTTTTTTGTTTCCGGAGTCTGGTGGATGGTCATGCAGCAAAAGCCTTTCGTTGAAGAACTGGTCGCAATCATCACTCCGTGCCTGTCTGACCTCGGATTTGAACTGGTCGACCTTGAATTTCAACACGAAGGGCGCGAACATTTTCTGCGCCTGTTTATTGATACGCCGACCGGTGTGACTCTCGATAATTGTGCTGAGGTCAGTCGCGAAGTCGGGGCTCTGCTGGAAGTCGAGGATGTTATCTCTCAAGCGTACCGGCTTGAGGTCTCGTCGCCGGGAATCGACCGCCTGCTGAAACGCCCCGCCGATTTCGAGCGTTTTGCCGGGCAGAGGGTCAAGATCAAGTCGCACGAAGCGCTCGACCCGGATGGTCGTGGTCATACCCGTAAAACCTTTACGGGGACCCTGATCGGGCTGCGCGATGGTCACGTTGTTGTGCAACAGTTAGACGCAAAAGGGGGAGAGGTCGCAATTTTGCTGGCCGATCTGGTGCAAGCGCGTCTCGATCCCGAATTTTGAGAACATTCGTCGTATAAACGACGCCAAAACTTACAAATTTAGAGAACCGCATAAAACCGCGAGGGAGAGTACAGAAAATGGTCTTCAATCTGAATCATGTCATAGACCAGGTTGTCAAGGACAAGGGGATCGATCGTAAAATTCTCGTCGAGGCCCTTGAGGCGGCTGTTCTTTCAGCTGCCAACAAGAAATATCGCAATACGCGTGAGCTTGAGGCGCACTTTAACGACGCACAGGGTGAAGTTGAACTGTTCGAATTCGTTACAGTGGTGGAAGAAGTTTTGGACTCCTATCGGGAAATTTCCGTCGAGGAGGCCTGCGAGATCGATCCGGAAGTCGAAGTTGGTGACTCTCTGGGGATGAAACTCGATGCAAGTAACTTCAGCCGCATTGCTGCCCAGACCGCAAAACAGGTTATTATTCAGAAAGTGCGTGAGGCCGAGCGCGAAGGGATCTTCAACGAATTTCACGGGCGCATCGGTGAATTGCTTAACGGCATCGTGCGCCGCTTTGAGCGTGGCGATCTGATCGTTGATCTTGGCCGTGCCGAGGCTCTGCTGCCGCATCGTGAGCAGGTGCCCCGCGAAAATTTCCGTCAGGGTGATCGTGTTCGGGCCTACCTTTCGGATGTTAAAATGTCACCGAAGGGCCCGCAGCTGATTCTGTCTCGTACGCATCCCGGTGTGGTTATCTCCCTGTTCCGCTCGGAAGTTCCTGAGATTGCAGAAGGAATTGTCGAGATTATGGGTGTTGCCCGTGAGCCGGGCAGCCGGACTAAAATTGCTGTTGTTTCGCATGATTCCGATGTCGATCCGGTCGGCGCCTGTGTCGGTATGCGCGGTTCGCGCGTTCAGAATGTCGTCTCGGAATTGCGCGGCGAAAAGATTGACATCATCCCCTGGACACCGGATGTTGCGCGCTTTGCCTGTGCCGCACTGTCACCGGCTGAAGTCACCCGGGTTTATGTCGATAATGAAGAACGGTCGCTGGAAGTGATTGTGCCCGATGACCAGCTGTCGCTGGCAATTGGCAAGAAAGGGCAAAATGTCCGCCTTGCGGCCAAGTTGACCAACTGGAAAATTGATATCAAGAGCGAATCCCGCGCCGCCGAAGCCGATCTGGATGAGCAGGCGGTCGATGCAGATGAAACGCACGTTACGGAGGTTATTACGACCGAATCGTTACTGGCGACACGTTCCAAGGATGAACTTTACCAGCTGGCCAAGGATCATGATATTTCCGGGCGCAGCAGCATGAGTAAAGAAGAGCTGGCCGAGAATCTGGCGGTTATTCTGGCATCTTTGGCGGCGCGTGCGGTTGAGGCCGATGCGTCGGCGTCGCCGGATCAGGACTAGTTTACGTCGCCAGTAAACGGGAAGAGGGAAGGCGTGGCAGAACGGACCTGCATTGGTTGTCGGCAACCTCAGCCGCAGGATGAGCTGATTCGCTTCGTCCTCGATCCTGTTGGACGGCTGATGATCGATTATCGGCGTCGTTTGCCCGGACGTGGGGCCTATACCTGTATCGATAAAGAATGTATCAGTGTTGCTTTGCGTCGCGGAGCTTTTGCGCGTGCGTTTAAGAAACAGATCGAACTGCCGGATGTCGACGGTCTGCTACAGGAGCTTGGCAATCTGTTGCAGCAACGGATTTTGAACCTGATCGGGATGGCTCGCAAATCACGTTCACTGGTCTCCGGCAGCAACACGGTATTGCAGGAACTGGCGCGGCCTGATGCATGTATGCTGATTGTCGCAAAGGATGCTGCTGCCGGAACAGCTGACAAAATCGTACAGAAAGCGCAGGGGCATGATGTCCCTTTCGTCCGGATGTTCGATAAAGGGATACTCGGTCGCGCCGTGGGTCGCGATGAACGAAGCCATATCGTGATTACAGATGTGGCGTTCGCTAGAAATCTCACACTGGAAATGAACAGGCTGAGTAAGATAGCAGGGGAGAATTGATGGGTAAGATGCGCGTTTACGAACTGGCCAAGAAGCTGGGGATGGACAATAAGGACCTGCTCGACAAACTGCAGGCTTCCGGAATTGAGACGGACGATCCGATGTACACGCTCGATGAAGATGCGGTACAACGTCTTGAGCGGGGAGAAGCGCCTCAGGATGTCAAGGTCGATGAGGAGCGTATCAATCCCGGCATTATCCGGCGCCGTAAAAAAGCTGAGCCAGTTGCTGTGGCCGCTGAACCGGTTGTTGCGGTAGAGCCTGAACCGATTTCAGCCGCTGCGGTTGCACCATCAACTTCGCCTGCGGTCGAAGCGCCGATTACGCCCGTTGCTGAAGCACCGGTAGAAAAAACCAAGGTTGTTTCTGAGCCGGTGGTGGACACACCCCTGGTTGCTGTTGTGCCGACACCGACAGCCGAAAAACCTGTAGCTGATTCTGCAACTGTGGCTCCTGATTCCGGGGTCACTGCGGCTCCTGTTGTCGAGACACCGCCGGCACGCGTCGAAAAATCAAGTCCGAACCGGGCGCGAATTCTTGGCCGGGTTGAGCTTCCGGTGGTTGTCGAGCGCCCGTCACGTGGTTCCGCTGGCGACAGCCGTTCGCGACCAGCCCCCGGTCGTGATCAGCGTCCGGCACGACCGGCAGGACCGGCAGGAGACCAACGCCCGGCGCGACCGGTCGGTGATCAACGCCCGGCGCGACCGGTTGGCGAGCAACGCCCCGCACGTCCAGGGAATGAACGGCCAGGCGGCTTTACCCCGACTCCAATTGAAGCGCCCCAGCCGGATAAAGAACAGCGTGGTGGCAAGAAGCGTAAAAAAGGTAAAGAGAGGGTCGATCTTGAGGTCGGGGATAAGGCTCGGCGCACTGGCCGGCGGGAGGTTTTTGAGCCCGATCGTCAAGGGGCTCGCCGCGGCAAACGGGCCGCTAAACCGCTGCGTAAAACCGAGATTACGGTCAGCAAGGCGATCAAGCGTATTATCCGTATCAGTGATGTTATTACGGTCGGCGAGCTTGCCAAGCGCATGGGCGTGAAAGCCAACGACCTGATTCGTGAATTGATGAGTCAGGGGCAGATGGTGACCATTAACCATCCTCTTGATTTTGAAACTGCAGCACTTCTGGCAACCGAGTTTCAATATGAGGTCGAGAATGTCGCCTTTGACGAAGAGACGATGCTCGACGTGGTCGATGGGAGCAAGAGCGAAGAGGATGTTGCCGCTGCTCTGGAAACCCGTCCTCCGGTAGTCACGATCATGGGTCACGTTGACCACGGTAAGACCAGCTTGCTTGATGCCATTCGGACAACGAATGTGACCGACGGCGAAGCCGGCGGCATTACCCAGCATATTGGCGCCTACGATGTCGAAATCGACGGCCGCAAGATTGCTTTCCTCGATACCCCTGGGCACGAAGCGTTTACCGCCATGCGTTCCCGTGGTGCGCAGGTGACCGATATTGTCATTCTGGTGGTTGCTGCCGACGATGGGGTTATGCCACAGACGCGTGAAGCGATTAATCACGCCAAAGCGGCCGGTGTCCCGATTATTGTCGCCATTAACAAAATGGATAAGCCCGGGGCGAATCCTGACCGGGTGAAGCAGGAGTTGACCGAGTTTCAGTTGACTCCTGAAGATTGGGGCGGCGATACAATTTTCGTCGAGGTTTCTGCCAAGCAAAAAACCAATATCGATCAGCTGCTGGAGTTGATTCTGCTGCAAGCTGAGGTGCTCGATTTACGCGCCAATCCGAACAAGCGCGCCAAGGGCGCCGTTATCGAGGCTCGCCTCGACCGCGGTCGTGGTCCGGTGGCGACGGTTCTGGTACAGGAAGGGACGCTTAAGATTGGCGATCCGATTGTCACGGGTATGCACTTCGGTCGCGTACGGACGATGGTGGACGATAGTGGCAGAGCGGTGACAGAGGCCGGTCCATCCTGTCCGGTCGAGGTGACCGGGATGTCTGGTGTTCCGGCGGCCGGCGACAGTTTCCATTCGGTTGATGATGAAAAGGTCGCAAAAGATATCGCTCAGCATCGGCAACAAAAGATGCGTGAAGCTGAAATGGCCAAGCATAGCAAGATCTCCCTTGAGCAGCTCTTTGCCCGGATTCAGGATGGAGATGCCAAGGAACTCAAAGTTATTATCAAGGCTGACGTGCAAGGTTCAGTGGAAGCGGTCAAGGATTCGCTCAGTAAACTGTCCACCGATTCTTGCCGGTTGGTCGTGTTGCATACCGCTGTCGGCGGGATTATTGAAAGCGATATCACCCTGGCTTCAGCATCCGACGCGATCGTTCTTGGTTTCAATGTGCGGCCAGAAAGCAAAGCAGCATTGCTGGCCGATGTTGAAGGGGTTGATATCCGCCTCTACACCATCATTTATGATGCGGTGGAGGACATCCGTAATGCTATGGAGGGTCTGCTTGCACCGACCTTCCGGGAGAAGGCCCTCGGCCGGGTGGAGGTGCGCAACACCTTCCACGTTTCCAAAGTCGGGACCATCGCCGGTTGCTTCGTTCTCGAAGGCAAGATCGTGCGTAATGCCAAAGCGCGACTGGTGCGGGACAATGTTGTGGTCTGGGAAGGGACGATGAATTCCCTGAAACGCTTCAAAGATGACGCCCGCGAGGTTCAGGCCGGTTATGAATGCGGTGTCGGCCTCGAGCGTTACAATGATGTCAAAGTCGGCGATATTATCGAAGTCTTTGAGATGGAAGAGGTCAAATCGACTCTCTGATGAAAGACGGTCATGGTGGTTGGAGTTCTTCAGCTCGAGCTGCAGCTCTATTCTCCACAGAGTCTTAAAGAAAAACGGTCTATTGTCCGCAGCCTGCTTGGCCGCTGTCGAGAACGTTTTCCGGTCTCCTGTTGTGAGTCGGGTTTGCACGAGGCCTGGCAGCGTTCAGAGATCAGTTTTGCGACCGTTTCTGCCGAGTCGGCAGCGGTTATTGAAACCCTTTTTGCCCGGGTTGAAGACGAAATTGAACGCTCCGGCGCCGCCACCATCTGCCTGCGCCAGAGCGAGATTTTGCATTATTGAAAATCAATAGATAGAGGTTTTTTTTGGAATTTCAACGTTCACATCGAGTCGGCGAGGCAATTCGCAAAAGTGTGTCTGAGTTGCTTTTGCGTGGCTTGCGCGATCCACGGGTCGGCTTTGTGACCGTGATGTCAGTCGAGGTGACGTCGGACATGCGTCTGGCGCGGATCTACTATACGGTCGTCGGCGATGATAATAACCGTCGTGATACGGCCATCGGCCTGGAAAAGGCGGCTCCATACATTCGTCGTCAGCTTGCCGGTCAGTTAAAGCTGCGTTACATGCCTGAATTGACTTTCGTTTATGACGCCTCTGTAGAATATGGAGTGCGGATTGAGTCCCTGTTGAAGGAAATTGCTGATGGCCGAGAGTCTGATTCGGAAGATCCTGAAAAAGATTGACGCGGCGCAGCGGATTCTGGTTACGGCACACACCAGTCCGGACGGGGACGCCCTTGGCTCAACCCTGGCTCTGACCCTGGCTCTGCGCGAGATGGGTAAAGACGCGATCGCTTTTAATCTGGACGGTATTACCTCTCCCTTTAATTTCCTTCCCGGCGCCGAGTTCCTGCTGACAAGCCTGGATGGACAACATCCGTTTGACCTCGGTTTTGTGCTTGATGCCGGAGAGTTGAAACGGGTTGGTGTCGACCTGATTCCGTACTGCCGTGAATTGATTAATGTCGACCACCACCCGTACTCCGAACAGTTCGGGGTGGTCAATTATCTTGATGAAACCGCCTGTGCGACCGGGGTTATCGTTCGTCGTATTCTCCAGGAAAAGGGACATCCGCTCAGCCTTTCTGTTGCAACCTGTATTTATGTCGCCATCCTCTCCGACACCGGCTCATTCCGCTATTCCAATGCCAACCCTGAGGCTTTTAACACCGCGGCAGAAATGATTGGTATGGGTATCGATGCCTGGGACGTGGCTTCCCGGCTTTACGAAACCCAGCCTGTGCAGCGGTTACAACTTCTTGGTGCGGCATTACAGACTCTGACCTTGTCCCGTTGCGGGCGTTTTGCTTCGCTTGCTGTGACCTCGGAGATGTTTCAGCGTTTTTCGGCTGATGCCGGGCATACGGACGGATTTGTGAATTACCCGCGTTCCATTGAAGGGGTGGAGGTTTCCATCTTTTTTCGGCAGACGGCGGAAAACACCTTTAAGGTTGGGTTCCGTTCCAAAGGCAAGATCGATGTTGGTGCTCTGGCGCGTGAACTTGGCGGTGGCGGCCACCACAACGCTTCCGGGGCGACGGTCGAGGGCGATTTGCAACAGGTTCGGGCCATCGTAACCAGTCGTCTCGGCATTGCCTGAGTTCTCTGACTGATGCAAGGTTTTTTACTGATTGATAAGCCCGCCGGGGTGACCTCGCACGATGTTGTACAACGTGTTCGCCGTTTAAGTGGTGTCCGTCGTGTTGGTCATGCCGGGACCCTCGATCCGATGGCAACCGGTCTTTTGCCGGTGGCGATTGGTGATGCGACCCGCCTGATGGAGTTTCTGGCTGACCGTGAAAAAGGCTACCAGGCGACAATGTGCCTTGGTGCGCAGACCGACACTCAGGACGCCGAAGGGGAGGTGCTGCTCTCCGCTCCATGGGATGCAGTCACAATTGATTCCCTGCAGTCGGTCCTGACCTGTTTCCGCGGTCGCATTGAGCAGGTACCGCCGATGTACTCGGCCCTCAAGCGTAACGGTGTCCCCCTTTATCGCCTGGCCCGGCAAGGGATCGAAGTCGAGCGTAGTGCCCGGCAGGTTAATATCTTTGCTCTTGAGTTGCTGCACTTTGCTCCACCTCTGGTCGAGATCAGCGCGCTCTGTTCCAAGGGGACCTATATCCGGACTTTGTGTCATGATATTGGCCTGCGTCTTGGCTGTGGGGCTCATATGACGTCGCTGCGCCGTTTTCGTCATGGCTGTTTCGATTTGACCCAGGCCGTTCCCCTTGCCAATGCCGAGGCAGCAGGGCGCGATGGTTTGCCAGGTCTGCTGTTGTCGCCCCTTGATGTTCTGAGCGACATGCCACTCGTTCTGGCAGGGGATACCGCCCGGGCGCGACTGGCGGACGGAATTCCCCCACTCCTGTCAGAGGTGGTCTTTCCCGACACTGAATGCGCCGCTGGAACCTTGGTCCGTCTTGCTTTTGCCGACCGTTTAATTGCTGTTGCCCGCTTTGCCCCAGAACGGAAGAATGACCCACGCGGGGACTTTGAGCTGATCAAGGTTTTCCATTCTTCTGCAGATATAAATACAATAGTTTGATTCTCTCCTTTACAAACGACATATGTCGTGTTAAATAAGCATGTTTCTGAGATAAGAATAAGTAAGCGCCGGAAAGGAAGCGAAAGAATGCTGGCTACAGATCGTAAGCAAGAAATCATCGAGAAATTCAAAAAGCACGAGAGTGATACGGGTTCCCCCGAGGTGCAGATTGCTCTGCTCTCGGAGCGGATTACCTATCTGACCGAGCACTTCAGAAGCCACGCCAAGGATCATCATTCCCGGCGCGGCCTGTTGAAGCTGGTTGGCCAGAGACGGCGATTGCTCGACTACCTCAAGCGCAAAGACGTCGAAGGCTACCGAGCCATCATCAAGACGCTTGGTATCCGCAGGTAGAAAGTAGTGAGGGCAGCCGATTCATTCGCCACGAGCGGATCGGCTGCCTTTCAGTTTGTTCACGAGGCGGCGTTGGAGGTTGTCCGGAGAGAAATCCTGTCACTAGACAGGGGTTGTCTCAGGCCTTCCTCCTTTGCCATTTTCGCTCCAGCCATCTGCTGGCGGGCGAATGTTGATTATAGGCAGTCAAGCAAAGAAGGAGTCGATCATGGCTTATCAAAAAGTAAGTGTAGAATTCAACGGACAACCGTTCACCATCGAGACGGGTCAAGTTGCCCGTCAGGCTGACGGCGCCGTTATCGTCACCTACGGCGAGACCAAGGTGCTTTGCACGGCCGTCTCCGCCCGTAAAATGCGTGAAGGCCAGGGTTTTTTCCCCCTGACGGTCAACTACGCGGAAAAGTTTTACGCCGCCGGTAAAATTCCGGGGTCTTTTTTCCGTCGTGAGCGCGGTTCTTCCGAGCGCGAGACCTTGATCTGTCGTCTGATTGACCGGCCGATGCGTCCGCTCTTCCCCAAAGGTTACATGTTCGAAACCCAGATCATGCCGACGGTTATCTCCGCTGATTTGATCAACGATCCGGATACCCTCTCCATGGTCGCCGCTTCGGCTTCCGTGGTGATTTCCGACATCCCGTTTGCCGGCCCGATTGCCGCCGTGCGTGTCGGTCGCGTTGATGGCAACCTGGTTGCCAACCCGACCCGTGAGCAGATGGCGGTCAGCGATCTGGACATCGTCGTCGCCGGTTCCCGCGATGCCATCATGATGGTTGAAGGCGAGGCCGATCTGATTTCTGAAGACGAAATGCTCGATGCGATCTTTTTTGGTCATGCGTCGATGCAACCGTTGATCGATCTGCAGGAGAAGCTGGCTGCCGCAGTCGGCATGGCCAAGCGCGAGTTTATCGTACCGGCACCCGATGCCGAGCTGTTGGCCAAAATTGATGGTCTGGCAGCTGCCCCTCTTGACAAGGCGGTTCGGATTCAGACCAAGCAGGAGCGCTACGCAACCATCGATCAGGTTCATACCGATGTCAAGGCGGCACTGGCTGCGACCTATGAAGGGCGTGAAGGCGAGATCGACGGTCTTATCGATAAAGTTCACAAGCGCATTGTCCGCCAGATGGTCGTGAATGATCGGGTGCGTATTGATGGTCGCAAGATGGAGACTGTCCGACCGATCACCTGTGAAGTCGGTTTCCTCCCCCGTGCCCATGGCAGCGCCCTGTTTACCCGCGGCGAGACCCAGGCTCTGGTCGCCGTAACCCTCGGTACGTCATCTGATGAGCAGCGTATGGATAATATCCAGGGGATGGAGTTCAAGAAATTCATGCTCCATTACAACTTCCCGCCGTTCTCCGTCGGGGAGACCAGCATGCGTCTGTTTCCCGGTCGCCGCGAAATCGGCCACGGTATGCTCGCCGAGCGCTCGGTGACCAAAGTGCTGCCGGCACACGATGCTTTCCCGTACACCATGCGTATCGTCTCCGATACTCTGGAGTCGAATGGTTCCTCGTCCATGGCCAGTGTCTGTGGTTCTTCTTTGGCCCTGATGGAAGCCGGCGTGCCGGTGAAGGAAGCTGTGGCCGGGATCGCCATGGGCCTGATCAAGGAGGGCGACAAGTTCGCCGTTCTCTCCGATATCCTTGGTGACGAGGATCATCTCGGCGATATGGACTTCAAGGTGACCGGCACCGCCACCGGTGTTGCCGCCTTGCAGATGGATATCAAGATCATCGGCGTCGACAAGGCGATTATGAAGCAGGCTCTGTCACAGGCTCGTGACGGTCGCGTTCATATTCTCGGCAAGATGGCCGAGGCCATTGCCGCACCGCGGGCTGACCTCTCGCCCTACGCACCGCGTATTACCACGATTTACGTCAAATCGGATCAGGTGCGGACGGTTATCGGTTCCGGCGGCAAGAACATTCGCGGCATCATTGAAGCAACCGGCTGTTCCATCGATATCGAGGACGATGGCCGGATCAATATTGCTTCTGCCGATGGTGACGCGGCGAAAAAAGCGATCAAGATGATTCGTGACCTGACCCAGGAAGCTGAAGTTGGCAAGCTCTATCAAGGGATTGTCCGCAAAATCATGGAGTTCGGCGCTTTCGTCGAAATCTACCCCGGCACAGATGGCCTTGTGCACATCTCCGAGTTGGCTGAAGAGCGTGTCCGCAATGTCAGCGATGTCCTTAAAGAAGGGGACGAAGTGCTGGTTAAGTGTATCGGCATCGACAAACAGGGCAAGATCAAGCTGTCACGTAAAGAGGCCCTTGGTCAGCCGCCTGCAGGCGCCTAAGCGGTACGAATGATTCAATCAACGACCCTGGATAATGGTATTCGGGTCATCACCGAACAGATACCGGCCGTTCACTCAGTCGCCTTAGGCGCCTGGGTGACGGCCGGTTCCCGTCATGAACCCGGCCCTCAAGCCGGCATTTCTCATTTTATCGAACATATGCTGTTCAAAGGGACCAAGCGTCGCTCTGCCCTGACAATTGCCCGCGAACTTGATGCTGTGGGTGGGTGCCTCAACGCTTTTTCCAGTACGGAAAATTGTTGTTATTACGTCAGGCTCCTTTCCGACGAAGTGCCTCTGGCTATCGACCTTCTCGCTGATGTGTTCCAGCACTCCCGTTTTGATGCCGATGAACTGGAGAAAGAGCGTCGTGTCATTCTCAGCGAAATTTCCCAACGCGAAGAAACTTCAGACGAGCAGGTCAATAAACAGTTCAATAAACTGTTGCTGCGTGGTCATCCCCTGTCACGATCAGTCTGCGGTTCGGAAAAGACTTTGTCCGGTCTTGGTCGTGCCGCCCTGGTTGCCTATTACCGTCGTTATTACAGCGGCGCTAATCTCGTTATTACGGCTGCAGGGTGTCTTCAACACCAAGTTATTGTCGATCAAATTCAAAATGCTTTCTCTGATCTTCCTGCGGGAATCGCCCTTGAACCGGATCAGGCGCCTTTGTATCAGCGGGGTCTGGGCCGGGTCGAAAATCAACTTGACCAGATTCATTTTTGTCTTGGGACAAAGGGCGTGGCGCAAAGCAGTGCCGACCGGTTTGCATTCCATCTGTTGAATAACTTACTTGGTGGCGGCATGAGTTCACGTCTGTTTCAATCGATTCGGGAAGAACACGGCCTGGCCTATTCGGTTTATAGCTATGCCCGCTGTTATTCCGACGCTGGCAGCCTTGTCATCTATGCAGCGACTGCTCCGGATGACGCAGCACCTGCTATCCACTTGGCACTCGACGCGTTGCGGGCTTTACGCAGCGATCCGGTGCCGGAAGAAATTTTGCGGTCTGCACGCAATCAACTCAAGGCGAGTTTATTGCTGAATCTGGAAGGGACGGAGAACCGGATGATCCGCCTGGCGCAAAATGAGCTCTATCTGCACCGCATTGTCCCGGTTGACGAGGTGCTGTTGGCCATTGATCAAGTCACCGCAGCCGATTTGCAACGTCTGGCAAACACATTGCTGACCGACGATACGCTCTGTTTGCAACTGCTCGGTCCGGTGAATCAGGTCAATTTTTCCGAGCTGGACCTGACTGTCGAACCTTGACCCATTCTTGATAAAGGAGAACCATGTCGCAGAATCTGTCCATTCCCGTTTGTCGCTTACGCCCTGAGGCTGTCTTGCCGGCGTATATGACCGAACATGCCGCCGGTATGGACCTGTGTGCTGCGCTGGAGACCCCGCTGATTCTTGTTCCTGGTCAGCACCTGCTGGTGCCGACCGGTTTAGCTCTTGCCATTCCGGCCGGGTTTGAAGGGCAGGTGCGGCCACGATCCGGTCTGGCCTTCAAGTATGGCGTCACCTTGCTCAACTCTCCGGGAACGATTGATGCCGATTATCGGGGTGAAATCGGTATTCTTCTGGTGAATCATGGTCCAAAGCCGGTCACGATTACCGGTGGCGATCGTATCGCCCAACTGGTGATTGCGCCGGTGCTGAAGGTCCAGCTCCAGTTGGTCGAAGAACTCGATCTGACGGTACGCGGTTCGGGTGGGTTCGGTCATACCGGAGGCAGCGCTGGTCAACAGGGGGGAGTATGACGTCACCAGAAACGCTAGAGATCGTTTTCCCTTGTGATTATACGTTTAAGGCTTTTTGTGCAGTTGAAATGGCGACCGAATTCAACACGCTGGTTTTGCAGGCGGTGAATCGTGTTGTCCCTTGTAGCGCGGATGCTCTTCGCGACCGGTACAGTTCGACCGGCCGTTACAGTTGCGTCTCGGTGTTGGTGCGCCTGCATAACCGCCAACAGCTGGAAGCGATCTACGCGCAATTACGCCTGATTGACGGTCTGGTTTATCTGCTTTGATTGGCAAATTCTTACGCTTTTGTGCTATGAATGAAGGCATCGAGGACTGGGACAAAGAGGGAGGTGTGGCATGCTGATTTCTATTGATCCGAATCATCCCCAACCGCGACTGATCAGTCGTGTGGTCGATATGTTGCGTCAGGGAGGGGTGATTGCCTGCCCGACCGACACCATATACGGTCTGAGCTGCAATATCTTTAACCGTAAAGGGGTCAAGCGCTTATACCAGATAAAGCAGCGTGATCCCCGTAAACCGTTCTCTTTTATCTGCGCCGACATCTCTGATGCCGCCAACTATTGTCAGATCAGTAATAACGCCTACAAGATCATGAAACGGCATCTCCCCGGGCCTTATACTTTTGTCCTTGAAGCCACCCGGTTGGTCCCCGAGGCCCTGATTACGAAGCAGAAAACTGTCGGTATCCGGATTCCGGACAATCCGATTGCCCTGGCGATTGTTCGCGAGTTGGGACATCCGCTCGTGACCACCAGTGTCAACGCTTCTGGCGAAGAGCCGATCCACGACCCGGTGGAGATTCAGCGTCAACACGGGCATGCTCTGGATGCGGTGATCGACGGCGGTTGCCTGCTTGGTGATCCCTCTACGGTGATCAGTCTGTTGAACGATCAGATTGAGGTGTTGCGGCAAGGCAGCGGTGACACCTCGTGGATTCGTTCGGCATGAGTTTTTCATTTACAAAATTGGCGGTACTGCTGCTCGCTCTTTTGACCGTTGCCGGGTCAGTCCTCGCCGCTGAGCAAACCGTCGGGGTCGGGATCCAGGTCGTCCCGGTTGCGACCGGTGAGTTGACGGTTATTGCCGTTGTCGATGGATCGTCGGCGGCAAAAGCCGGGGTTCGACCTGGCGATTTGCTGACCGAAATTAATGCCAGACGTCTGCGTGGCAGTAACTTCACCGAAGTGGTGCGTACTCTATTGTTGGGGGAGCCTGGATCGTCTTTGCAACTTGTCTGGCTGCGGCCTGGCGAGGCAGGGGGGCATTCGGCAAGCCTCATCCGTGAGCCTCTGGACGTAAAACACATACCGGTATCGTCAGTCCCCATCTCCCTGCCGAGATAAAAAAAGGGTTTCGAACGTGAAAGAATTGACCATTGTTGTCTATGCGCGTCGTTTCCAGCGTGCCGATTGGCATCAGGATCTCGATGTTGAGTCAGTCAGGGCCCTGGCACAAGCCCTCGACCGTGAACTCGTTGCGTTTGGCTGGCAGGTGCGCTGCCTGGTCGATGACTCGGTCAGTATTGAAGTAAAGGGGTACAAAGATCTGCTCAATGCGGTTCGTTTGCGGGTGTCCGATGGCGGGAATCCCTGTCTGGGCCATGTGATTGGTGCCAGCGCTGCTTGTGATCCACTTGCCGATATTCGTCGCGGGGTCAATCGATTGATTTTTGCGCCGGAGACCATTGAGCCGGAAGGTTCCGACAAGCGCGTCTGCCACAACTGCGGATGCGGCTGCTAGGTTGTGATTGGTCAGTAGGTCTGTTTGGCAAACGGGGAGAGTGCCGATGCCTTGATCGCTTCACCGAGGGTGAAAATACCCTCTGATTCGAGCAGCGGGATCAGGCGTAACATGATTTCGGCAGTGACAATCGCATCACCAATGCCGGTGTGCCGGCCGGTGATTTTCAGATTCATCCGCTCGGCGATACCATCAAGCGAGTGGTGATCCTGATGCGGGTGAACCAGGCTTGACAAAAGCAGGGTGTCGAGCACCGGATTTTTAAAGCAAATCCCGGTTTTTTCTTCCAGCAGTTGCAGAAAACGCATATCAAATGCGGCATTGTGTGCCACCAGTGCCGCCCCTTCAGCAAACTTGTAAAACCCCGGTAAAACTTTATCAATCGTCGGCTGTCCAACCAGCATTTCCGGAGTTATACCGGTAATCTGGGTTGCAATGGCGGGCAGATAGCGCAGCGGATCAACCAGCTGGTCAACGATTTCATTGTGCAAAAGTCGTCCGTTAACCACCCTGATGGCCCCGATCTGGATAATCTCGTCACCGTCTGACGGATTAAGTCCGGTGGTCTCCGTATCGAAGGCAACAAAGGTAAGCCGTCGCAACGGAATATCGGCCATTTTTTCGTAAAGGGCACTCTGGAAAAGGTTGAACTCGTAGAAGAGTGGGCGCGGTCCGTAGTCATTGTCACTGCGGTTAGCCGTTGCGGGAGTCAACCCGGCTTCGGGGAAACTGATTTTGATGCCATCGCAACTGGCGGCATCCGCAGGGAGTAAAGACAGGGAACCGCCTGAGCTGGCAATGAAATCGGCAAAGCAAAACGTGTGACGGAACCGGTCCGTCACCAGTGGGGTCTGTTTCCAGTCGATCACTTCGGCCCGGGGGATGGCGTCCGATGGCCAGTTGAAGCTGATGCTCGGCTGCCCCTCAACCAGGTGGAGAGACATGCGTAGATATTCAACAGCACCGCGTTTGTTCAGTCTTCCTGCTAAAAATGCCAGTCCCTGAATCGTGATGTAGGTGTCGAGCCGCAGCCAGCAATCGGTTTCAATGCAGGTTGTGGTGCGGATTCCGAAGCGCCGTGCCAGATGTTGCGTCAAAATGGAAAGGAGGTCGGCACCCAGTACCTGCTCGTTATGAGAAGCCGAGCGGATGTGCCGCGCAGACTCCTCACGGGCCTGCTCAAGGCGGGATTCAATCGCATCGGTGGCGATCCGGATCTGTTGACGGCGCAAATCACGCTCAGCCGCTGGAAGTTCCGGCGTTTCGATGATCTCGGTGATTGCCTGACGGATTTCAACCAATTGGTCGTGTAACTCGTTATTCAATCCCTGCAGCCAGACCTCGCGTCGATTGTCGGCATTGATTTGTGGAGCGATATCTTCGAGGGTCAGCACATAGCTGATAATCCGCTCCGAATCGATGCCGTGCTCAAGGACCGGAGCCATGGTGACCCGTAAATAGCGTTTGCCGGCGACAATCATGAAGCCGGTGGTCGGTTGGTCATGTCCGGAATCGATGCGCTGCTGCAGAACATCGAGGCCGTGCTGAATCGGATTTTTTTCCAGAAGTCCGAAAATCGAACGGCCAAGGCCAAGATGGGCACCGGTTCCTGATCCGGGATCACTGTCACTCAGGAGCCGTTTTGCCTGTTGATTGTAAAGCAAAACCTGATTGTCAATATCACAGACAATGACTCCACTGGGCAGCTCGGACATAAGGGCTGAAAGACGTTCACGCTCGGCAATCAGGGCTGCGTGCGCCTGGGTGATTTTGCTGTCAACAGTCGTTGTCAACGCTTCATAAACCGCTGCCGATTCATTGATGATTTCGATGAGCTGCCGGACTTCTGCAGCTCCACACGGTTCGATGCGGTGCTTGGCATTGACTGCGGTGATCAACCGGGTCTCTTCCGCCAGTTGCAGAATCGGGATGATGTAGTTGCGAAATAAAAAGCTGACCATGCCACCGACGATCAGAAAGATGACCAGGCCGCCAAGAAAGGGGAAGGGGATTAGTTTGTGTGCGAGACCCTCAGCCTGAAGGCGGTCGCCGGCATTCAGGCTGAGCCAGGAGGCTTCAAAACTGATGCCAATGGCAGCGAAAATGGCCAGAGCGATGATCAGCAGAAAAGCCCAGTATTTAAACGTCGGTTTCATCTTTAGGGAGACTCCTGTTTGTTCCCCCACATGATAAGGCAAGAGGTACGATTCGTCCACCACCCGCTACGTCAATTGTGTATTTTTCAGAGTCATAATTTGATTTCGGACTTATAGCCCAAACAAAGGTTTGACATCAAGGCACCAAGACACGAAGAAAGGCAAATAGCAGGATTGACGCAGAAGCGCCGAGGCGCAGAGAAAAGCTAGTCTTCGGTGGGTCAGGAAATCAAACATTTTGTACTTTCTCCGCGTCTCCGCGCCTCTGCGTCAATTCGGTTTTCTTGTGGACTTGGTGGCCAACATGACCTTCTTTTCGTTTATAGAACCGAAAAGTTACAGTTGCTGATGAGCGTTTGTTGAATTTAGATAAAAAATGGGTTAATGTTCACAAGTTATTGAAACTTCGGGCAAGGAGCCTGTTTTGATGTCGGTTCGTATTCTTTCAGTGCTGTTGTTACTGGCCGGACTCAGTCTTCCGGTCGATTGCCGTGCTGATATTTACAAGTACGTCGATGCCAACGGCTGCATTCATTTTACGAATACTCCGACAACATCAAACTTTAACATTTATATGCGGGAGGATGGCGACCACTTCTCTTTGGCTGACATCATCGAGCGTTATGCCCGTCATTTCAATCTTGAAGAGGCTCTGGTTCGCGCCGTGATCAAGGTTGAGAGTGACTTCAATCCCAAAGCGGTTTCGCGCAAGGGGGCTTTGGGGTTGATGCAGCTTGTGCCACAGACTGCCCGTTTACTCGAAGTTAAGGACCCTCTTGACCCGGAGCAGTGTGTGCGCGGCGGTAGTCGCTATTTACGAATGATGCTCGATCAGTTTGATGGCAATCTCGACCTGGCCCTTGCTGCCTACAATGCCGGCCCAACTGCGGTTAAACGTTACGGTGGCGTCCCGCCCTATGCCGAGACCGAAGGCTATCTGGTCAAGGTTAAGCATTATCTCCGTTATTACCGCAGCGCCAAGGATACGGTACTATGATCAATATGCGCGATGGCGTACTCAACCTGCCAAACTTGCTGACTCTGGCCCGTATTGCCATTATCCCGATTTTTGTTCTGTTATTGTTCTTCGACAGCAAAACTGCCTGTATCTGGTCGGCCGCCCTGTTCAGTGCCGCAGCGATTACCGACGCGTTTGATGGCTGGCTGGCCCGGCGCTGGGGCGTGGTCACCGTCCTCGGCAAGTTTCTTGACCCTCTGGCCGACAAGCTGATCGTCACCGCCGCCTTGATCATGCTCATCCCTTTCGGCCGGGTTCCGGCCTGGGCGGTTTTGTTGATTCTGATCCGGGAAATGGTGGTGACCGGTCTGCGCTCCATTGCCTCATCGGAAGGGATCGTCATCGAGGCAAGCGACCTCGGTAAATACAAAACCATCTTCCAGATGGTGGCGATTATCGGCTTGCTGCTGCACTACGATTACTACTGGTTTTTTGGTGTGCAGTGGGAGATCTTTCACGTTTCGATGCACAACGTCGGCATCTTCTATTTTTACATTGCCCTGATTCTCACCCTCTGGTCAGGGGCTGAGTATCTGACAAAATTTTTCAAGGTTTTTGCTAAAAAGTAATTTTTAATCAGGCGCATTATTTTCAGATTTTTTGTTGACTTGACCAGGACCTTCTGTTATTTATATCGACGCTTCGCACGGAACAGCCCCTTAAGCGGGAATAACTCAGTGGTAGAGTGCAACCTTGCCAAGGTTGAAGTCGCGAGTTCGAATCTCGTTTCCCGCTCCAGCTTAATCATCCCCCGACAGATTCTGTCGGGGGATTTTTGTCTTTAAAGCTTTTTAGCAGTTAACGGTGGTCTTAACCTTCAGGAACACCTCTAAATTCTATTGTATTTATCAAACCCATCACTTAACCTTCAGCATCTTCCATTTAAAAAAGGTGCCATCATGCCGGACCAGAAGGACTGTAATCGGGTTGACTCTTTTTGGGCATGGGATGGTCTCTTGAAGCCATTTTTTTTATTGAGCGGGGTGATGGTCTCTGTTCTGGTCGCCTGTACCCCGGTCGGCCCTGATTATCTGCCGCCACAGCCGGAGTTGCCTTCCTCGTGGCAAGAATCCAGTTCAAACAATATGGTATCAATCGGGGCGCTGGAGCACTGGTGGACGTTATTTAACGACCCGCTGCTTGACTCGCTGATCAGTCGCGCAACTGAATCAAATTATGATTTACAGATTGCGGTTACGCGCGTCGTTCAGGCGCGAGCCCAGTACCAATTTGCCAGCGGTTTAGCTATGCCCACGGCCGATATCTCGGCCGGTTACACCCGAGCCCGAGACAAGGATGGTTCAAAAAGCCTTTTTCAGGTTGGATTTGACACCGTCTGGGAGCTTGATGTTTTCGGCGGCGCCCGTCGGGCAAAAGAATCCGCATCCGCCACTTTTGAAGCGGCCAACGAAAATAGCAACGATGTACTGCTCTCCCTGCAAGCTGAAGTCGCCCGTAATTATTTTGAACTCCGCAGTAATCAGCAGCGATTAAAAACTGCTGAAAACAGTCTTGCGGCACAGCAAAAATCTTTGGAAGTGGCCCGTGGTCGACAGGCGAGTGGCTTTGGCGCCGGACTTGACGTCGCCCAGTCGGAAACCCAGCTGGCCTTGACCAAGGCTCAGCTCCCCGCGCTTATGAACGGTGCCGGTCAGGCCGCGTATCGGCTTGATCTTCTTCTTGGACTCCCCCCTGGAACCCTGTCTGATGAGCTGTCCGAGCGTAAAGACCTGGCTGCACCCTCAGCCCAGCTTCCAGATCTTCTCCCCTCGGACCTGCTGCGTCGTCGCCCGGACATCCGGCGTTCCGAACGGCAACTGGCGGCAGCAACGGCTGACGTTGGGGTCGCTGTGGCCAATCTGTTCCCTCGATTTTCACTCACCGGCCTGATCGGGCTGCAAAGTGCCAATTTTGGCGATCTGCTTACCAGTAGCAGCCAGTACTGGGCGGTCGGCCCTTCTATCAATTGGTCACTCTTTAATGGTGGTCGTGTTCGGGCCGGTATCGATTTTAATAAAGCACGCCGCGATGAGGCCCAGGCTGTCTATGAAAAGAGTGTGCTGGGCGCTTTGTCGGAGGTTGAGAGTTCCTTGATGGCACTCAGTCGTGAAGTCGAGGTCCATCAATCGCTTACTGCCGCTACCGTCGCTGCACAGCAGGCATTGAAACTGGCCTCGGGACGTTATAAAGCCGGATTGAGTAGCATGCTCGATCTTCTGGTCAGTGAACGCGCCCTTTATCAATCACAGGATCAACTCATATTGAGTTGCCAGCGACTGAATATGCATCTGGTCGCCCTGTACAAGGCTCTTGGTGGTGGTTGGCAAGTGCCAAACTCTGCGGATGCTGCAACCGGAACCGGAACTTAACCAGATATCAGGTTAAAGGATAGCTATCATGCACCGATTTACCCCGCGGGTCAGAATCTATAGCAGCCTTTCCCTCTGCGCATTGCGAGCAGGTAGTGGTCTTTTTGGCCTGCTTTGCCTGTTTTTTGTTTTATCCGGATGCACTGAAAATAAAACCGATCAAGCCAGTGCCAAAGGGAAGGGGGGCTCGCCCCCGCTGCCGGTTAAAGTTGCGACGGTTGTCCGTAAAGATGTTCCGGTCGAACTGCGCGCAGTCGGTCTTGCCGAGCCCTTTGCCAGTGTCGAGGTTAAATCACAAATCAGTGGACTGCTGGAGAAAGTCGGTTTCCTGGAAGGGGATCAGGTTAAAGCTGGAGATATCCTGTTTCGCATCGATTCACGTCCTTATGTCAGCCTGCTGTTGCAGGCGGAGGCGACCCGGGATAAAGACCTGGCCGCGCTGGAAAACGCCCGTAAACAGGCGGAGCGCTATCTGCCAGCCGCCGAAAATGGCTATGTGTCGATTGAGCAGTCTGATGCGGCACAAACTAGCGTTGCAACACTGCAAGCTCAGGTCAAGGCTGATGAGGCGCAGGTCGTCAGGGCGCGCATCGATCTGGACAACTGCACGATTCGCTCGCCGATCTCCGGTCATACCGGGGTACTGTCTGAGGAGTTTGGTAACCTGGTCAAGGCCGCTGCCGATCTGCCGCTTGTGACCATTAATCAGATCTCGCCGATCAAGGTCAGCTTTACTCTGCCTGAGCAGATGCTGAGTGAGGTCAAAAAACATCTCGCGGCGGGTGATATGGAGGTGGTAGCCACCTCCGCAGAGGGAGCTTTGACCGGAAAACTCTCTTTTTTTGATAACAAGGTGAACCAGGAGAATGGCACCATCCGGCTCAAAGCGATCTTTGCCAATGAAGCGCAACAGCTCTGGCCCGGCCAGTTTGTCAATATCGGCTTACGCCTGACGGTGCGTAAGGATGCAACAGTCGCCCCGACCCGGGCGATTCAATCGAGCCAGAATGGTGATTTTGTTTATGTCGTCGCCCAGGATCAGATCGTCGCGGTGCGTCCGGTTGTCGTGGCATTCAGCGATGAAGGGCAGAGCGTGATCGAATCGGGTCTGGACGTTGGTGAGATCGTGGTTACCGATGGTCAGCTGCGGCTACGGGCGGGTGCTGTGGTCAAAACGGTCAGCGAACCGACCACGAGCTCTGAACCAAAGGCGGCGCAATGAACCTCTCGGCGCTGTTTATCCGCCGGCCGGTCATGACCAGTCTGATCATGCTGGCCATTATGATCTTTGGCACCTACGCTTATCAGCTGCTGGCGGTCAATGACCTGCCGAGTATCGATTTCCCGACCATTCAGGTGCGGGCCAGTCTCCCCGGCGCCAGCCCTGAGACCATGGCCAGTGCGGTGGCGACACCGCTGGAGCGGCAGCTGTCGACCATTGCTGGCATCGATTCACTCAGCTCCACTAATGGTCAGGGGTCGACCATTATCACCATCCAGTTTGCCCTCGACCGGAATATCGATGCCGCGGCCCAGGATGTACAGACCGCCATCTCCCAGGCGGCGCGACGCCTGCCGCGCGAGATGCCGAGCCCTCCCTCGATCCGCAAGGTCAACCCGGCCGATTCCTCGATTCTCTACCTGGCCATGACTTCTTCGACCCTGCCGTTGTCCGAGGTCAATGAATTTGCCGACACGGTCATCGCCCCGCGCATCTCCATGGTCAACGGTGTGGCGCAGGTCAATGTTTACGGCTCGCAGAAATATGCGGTGCGGGTCGGCCTCGATCCGCGCAAACTGGCCAGCCTCAATATCGGTCTGGACGAGGTTGAGCAGGTTCTCGGCGAGTGGAATGTCAATCTGCCCACCGGTGGGCTGCAGGGGGAGAGCCAGTCTTATACCATTTCGGTCAGTGGCCAACTGTTCAATGCTGAGGCCTTCCGGCAACTGGTCGTTGCTTACCGGGGCGGGGCTCCGGTGCGCCTGTCGGATATTGCCACTGTCAGCGACAGTGTCGAGAATACCAAGGTTGCCGCCTGGTTCAGCACCAAGCAAAAGACCACGCGGGCAGTCATCCTGGCTATTCAGCGCCAACCCGGGACCAACACCATTGCGGTGGTCAACGATATTACCCGGCAGCTCCCCAGTCTCCGGCAGCAGCTGCCCGGTTCGGTTGAACTGGATATCATGTACGACCGCTCCAACTCGATTCGTGAATCGGTCTCTGAGGTCAAGTTCACCCTGGTTTTGACCATCGGTCTGGTCATCCTGGTCATCTTTCTGTTTCTGCGTAATCTCTCGGCGACTATCATCCCCAGTCTGGCACTACCGCTTTCGATCGTTGGCACCTTTGCCGCCATGTACCTGCTCGGCTTTTCGGTCAATAACATCACCCTGCTGGCCTTGACCTTGTCGGTCGGTTTTGTCGTTGATGATGCCATCGTCATGCTCGAAAACATCGTTCGGCACATGGAGCAGGGGGATAGCGCGCAGGAAGCGGCGCTCAAGGGTTCAAAGGAGATCGGATTTACAATTATCTCCATGACCCTTTCTCTGGTTGCGGTCTTTATCCCGGTGCTGTTCATGGCCGGTATGCTCGGTCGGGTTCTGCACGAGTTTGCGGTGACCATCGCGGTGGCGATTCTGATCTCCGGGTTTGTTTCGCTGACCTTGACCCCGATGCTCGGTAGCCGTTTCCTGCGTCCGTCCGCCAGCAAGCAGCATGGTCGTCTTTATAACTTTATGGAGCGCTTTTTTGCCGCCTGGCTGGAGCTGTACAAGAAATCGCTGGACTGGGTCCTGCGTTACCGCCGGGCCACGCTGGTGCTGACCATCCTCTTGACTTTCGTGACGTTGTGGTTGTTTACCCGGATCTCGACCGGACTCTTTCCACCGGATGATGTCGGCGCGCTGCGGGGGATGACCGAAGGGGCTCAGGGGGTTTCGTTTGAGGAGATGAAGCGCAATCAGGCGCAGCTGGCGGCGATTATTATTCAGGATCCGGATGTCGAGGCCTTCATGTCCTCGGTCGGCGCTGCCGGCTCGCGGGTTGGCTCCAACAGCGGCTTTCTGTTTATCAAGCTCAAGCCGCGCGGGGAGCGCAAAGCCAGCGCCGATCAGATTATTCAGCGCCTGCGACCGCAGCTGGGCGGCGTTCCCGGTATCAGAATCTTTCTGCAGAATCCGCCACCAATCCGGCTTGAGACGGTCAGTAGCAAGGCCCAGTACCAGTTTGTGCTGCAGGGCCCCGACAGCGTCGAACTGTATGCCAATGCCGAGGCATTCGAAGAGCAGTTGCGCAAACTGCCGCAACTGCAGGATGTCACCAGTGATCTCGAAATCAAGAACCCCCAGTTAAACCTGACCATCGATCGTGATCGGGCGGCCGCCCTCGGGGTCACCGCTGAGCAGATCGAAAGTACCCTGTATTCAGCTTACGGCACCCGTCAGGTCTCGACCATCTTTTCGCCGACCAACCAGTACCAGGTGATCATGGAGCTCGATCCGCTCTACCAGACCGACCCGGCCGCCCTCGAACTGCTTTATGTCCGCGCCAAAACTGGCAAATTGGTTCCACTGAAGTCGCTGGTCACCCTGAGCCGCGGGCTCGGGCCGTTGTCGGTCAACCATCTCGGCCAGATTACGGCAGTGACCCTGTCGTTTAATCTGCGCCCTGAGGTGCCCCTCGGCACGGCGGTGGCCGCCATCGAACTGCTGGCGCGTGAGCTGCCGGCGACGATTACCACCGGTTTCCAGGGTGCGGCCCAGGTTTACCAGGCCTCGACCAAAGGGCTGGCTCTGCTGCTGATTCTGTCGATTCTGGTGATCTATATCGTGCTCGGCATCCTTTACGAAAGCTACATCCACCCGCTGACCATTCTTTCCGGGCTTCCTTCTGCCGGATTCGGGGCGCTGATCACCCTGATGGTGTTCGGCAAGGATCTCAATCTTTATGCTTTCGTCGGCATCATCATGCTGGTCGGTATCGTCAAGAAGAACGCCATCATGATGATCGATTTCGCACTTGAGGCTCAGCGTACCGAAGGGAAGGCTCCGCTTGAGGCGATTTACCAGGGGTGTCTGGTCCGTTTCCGGCCGATCATGATGACCACCATGGCGGCGCTGATGGGCACCTTGCCGATTGCCATCGGAATCGGTGCCGGCGCCGATTCCCGCCGGGCTTTGGGCCTCGCTGTTGTCGGTGGTCTACTGGTGTCGCAGTTGATGACGCTCTACATCACCCCGGTGATCTATTATTATCTCGATTACCTGCAAACCGCGCTCAAGCTCCAATTCTCTCGCCGCAGAGATGAGGCAAGGGCAGATCAGGTTTAGAGGTTTTCTGCCAGGATGACTTTTAGGTTCGGCGCATTGCTTAACGTCACTCTGGTTGACGCCATCCCGCCCATCTGCTAATCTTGCGAACCTTTCTGTGCCAATTTTGTTGACGTCGAGGAATCTAATGTCTGCCAACCGCATCGAGATCGACCCCATTTACTGCAAGGGCTGTGGACTGTGTACCATCGCCTGCCCGCTGAAACTGATTGAAATGAGTGATACGCTCAATGAACAAGGCTATTTGCCGGCCGTAATCAGCCCGGCCAATCTGGCGCGCTGTACGGCCTGTGCCCTTTGTGCGCGCATGTGCCCGGATGCGGCGATTCGGGTCTACAAGGCGGCGAAGCCGGACGGAGGCCAATCATGAAGCGGCTGTTTGTCAAAGGCAACGAAGCAGTGGCGATGGGCGCGCTGGAAGCCGGTTGCCGTTACTATTTCGGCTACCCGATCACGCCCCAGAGCGATATTCCCGAGTATATTTCGCGCGAGATGCCGAAGCTTGGCGGCACCTTTATCCAGGCCGAGAGTGAGATCGCCTCGATCAATATGTTGCTGGGCGCCAGTGCTTGCGGTGCCCGCGCCATGACCTCGTCGTCGAGCCCCGGTATCTCCCTCAAGCAGGAGGGGATCTCCTACATGGCCGGCAGTGAACTGCCGGGGGTGATCGTCAATATCTGTCGCTCTGGTCCCGGCCTCGGCGGTATCGACGCTTCGCAGGCCGATTATTTTCAATCGGTCAAAGGTGGCGGCCACGGCGGTTATCACATCATCGTTCTGGCGCCGCACACGGTGCAGGAGATGTACGACCTGACAATTCTGGCCTTTGATCTGTCGGATCGCTACCGGATGCCGGCGATGGTGCTGGGGGATGCGGTGATCGGCCAGGTCAAGGAGGCGCTGGTTCCCCATCCCTATCAGGCGCCACTTGATCTGCCGGCGAAAGACTGGGCGGTGACCGGTAAACTGGGGCGCAGTGACCAGCGCATTGTCAAATCACTGTTTCTCGGCGATGGCGAGCTCGAAGCGCACAACTGGCGCCTGCATGCCAAGTACAAGCAGTTGCAACAGCATGAGGTGCGTTGCGAGACGGAAAATATCGACAACGCCGACCTGGTGGTGACCGCTTTCGGCTCGGCGGCCCGCATTGTCAAAACGGCGGTACGCATGGCGCGTGAGGCGGGGCTCAAGGTTGGCGTCATCCGGCCGATCACCCTGTTCCCGTTTCCGACCGCGATCTATCAGCAGGCGGCCAGCACGGCGCGCAAGCTGCTTTGTGTTGAACTGAATACCGGTCAGATGGTCGAGGATGTCCGTCTGGCTGTGAATGGCAAGGTTGACGTGGCTTTTTACGGCCGCCCGCCGGGAGCCGGTTCGTTGCCGACGCCGGAAGAGATTCTCGACCAAATCCGAACACATTGTGGGTGAAACGATGACCACTGCACTGAAAAACGTTTTCGATCGTCCGGTCTCCCTTAAAGACGTGGCGACGCATTATTGTCCGGGATGCCAGCATGGCACCGCACATCGGCTCTGCGCTGAAGCGATGGATAAGCTCGGTGTACAGCAGCGTGCCATCGGTGTCGCTTCCGTCGGCTGTAGTGTCTTTCTCTACGGCTACTTTGATATCGATGTGGTCGAGGCGCCGCATGGTCGGGCGCCGGCAGTGGCCACCGGGGTGAAACGGGTGCGCAAAGATGCCTTTGTCTTTACCTATCAGGGGGACGGCGATCTGGCCGCCATCGGCACCAGCGAGATCATCCATGCCGCCAACCGCGGTGAGGCGATCAGTGTCATCTTCGTCAACAACACCACCTACGGCATGACCGGTGGCCAGATGGCACCGACCACCTTGCCGAAGCAACAGACCTCAACCTCACCCTATGGGCGCAACACCGGCAACGACGGCTACCCGATCCGTATGGCCGAACTGCTCTCCGGCCTCGCCGGGGTCAGCTATTCGACCCGGGTAGCTCTCAACAGTCCGAAAAATATCATTGCCGCCGGCAAGGCGATCGAGAAGGCGTTCCGTCTGCAGATGGAGCAGGGCGGATTTGGTTTCGTTGAGGTGCTCTCCACCTGCCCGACCAACTGGGGGATGAACCCCTTAGCGGCCAACGAGCGGGTGGCAGAAGAGATGATCCCTTACTTCCCGCTTGGGGTGTTCAAGGATGTTGCGCCGCTGGCACAGGAAGGTTAATGTGATGACGACGGATGTATTTATGGCCGGTTTTGGTGGCCAGGGGATTCTGCTGGCCGGTAACCTGCTGGCATATGCGGCGATTGAGCAGGGGCTGAACGCTTCTTTTTTTCCGGCTTACGGCGTTGAAAAACGCGGCGGTGCTGCAAACTGCACGGTGATCGTCACCGATGGTGAAGTCGGTTCGCCGGTGGTCGGCGCCCCCGGGCAGGTGTTGTTGTTTAATCAGCTGTCGGTCGATAAATATTATGCCCGCGTCCGCAGCTGTGGTCTTTGTCTGATCAATTCATCGCTGGCGAAAGTCCCCGACGGTGCCCGGCGGGATGATATCGATACCGTATTGCTGCCAGCGACCGATATGGCGGTGGAGATCGGTGATTCCCGGTTGGTGAATATGGTGTTGCTCGGCGCGCTGATCGCCCGCACTCAGGTTGTGCCCATGGCGGCGGTCAAGACCGCCCTGACCGGCGTGTTGCCGGAGCGCAATCACCGCTTTATTCCGATGAATCATGCCGCTCTTGATGCGGGGGCGGCTAAGGTCTGATCTTCATTATTGATGATAAAAAAGGGGCGCCCAGATGTCGGGCGCCCCTTTTTTTTACTCTGTTGCAGCTCTAATTGTCGTGCCTGCAATCAAATCCGCACCAGCGCATCACTGAGTTGCGTCAGCTTGACCCCGCCATTGGCTGTGACGACAAAGGTGTTTTCGATGCCGACGACCCCCAGGCCGGGAAAGACAAATTTTGGCTCAACGGCGACGGTCTGGTTGATCTGCAGCGGAACATTGAAACCGCGGGCCAGCACCGGCATCTCATCAAGCTCAAGTCCAACGCCGTGGCCAACGAATCGCGCCTGCTCGCCGGGAGCCCCCATGAAATTGCCGCCGAGGCCGCCGGCTTCGGCCATCTGGGCGGCAAGCTCGAACACTTCCGTACAGATCGCCCCCGGGCGCATGGCGGCAGCGACCTTTTCCTGGATCGCCAGGGCGAGGGTGAAGGCGGCGGCGAGCTCGGGAACAAGATCGCCGACGACAAACATCCGCGTCATATCAAGGACGTAGCCGTCAAAGACGCCGGTGTAGTCGATCAGGATCGGCACATTGGGCTGGATCACCGCCGTCGATGCCCCCTGCGGGGCGGCCGCCGACAGGCCGCAGCCGGTCACGGCACCGTCGAAAAAGCCGGGCTGGCTGGCGTTGTCACCGGATACGGTCAGACCGAGAAACAGTTCCTGATTGAAGGCGCGCATCCGCACATACCCCTCGCCGCCAGCCTTGCGCAGGCGCATTTCAAACTCGGCGGCGACATCAACCTCGCGCATGCCCGCCTGAAGAAAGGTCGGGATTTCGGCAAAGACACCACAGAGGCGGTCGGCGCCGCGGCGCATGGTCGCCACCTCCCAATCCGATTTGACCGAACGCAGATCACGGTTCAGCGCCGAGATATCGGCAAATTCGCGCCCCGGCAGCAGCTTGCCGTAGTACTGGTGCTGCTGCACCGGCAGGACATCGAAGGTCATGCCGATTTTAACTGCCAGTTCTGGCAGCACGGCGGCAAACTCCTTGCTGGCGGGGAAGGGGTGGATCCGGGCAATAACCGCCTCTTGCTTGGCCCGCATCAGACTCTTGCGGATCAAAAGCTGGGCTTCGCCGATCGCCGGGGCCCAGAGGACGCCGTTTTGCCGGGTGCCGGTGAAGTAGTACATATCGATGGGGTGGGTCAGCAGGGCTCCATCCAGTCCTTGTTGTCTGAGCCGTGCCTGCAGTTGGTCGATGCGTGTGGCACATTCGTATTTTGTGGTCATACGTCTCCCCAGTGGTTATGGAACATGATGTCAGATAGCGCTTTGCGCGGCCTTGGTTTCGGTTCCTGGTCCGGATAGCCGAGGGGGGTGATGCCGACGACCTTGATGGTCTCTGGAATGCCCAGCGCGGTGCGGATTGCCGTCTCGTCAAACCAGCCCATCCAACAGGTGCCGAGGCCCAGGGCATGGGCGGCAAGACAAAGGTGCTCGAAGGCGATGGCGGTGTCGGCGATGAAGTAGTTGATGCCGTTTTCCACTCCCGACTCCTGCGGATCGGCGCAGACGACAATCAGCACCGGCGCGCTGGCAATTGCCTTGTAGCCCGGGTTCTCCTCCGGGAAGGCTCGCAACAGGGCGGCCTTGCGCACCGGGTCGCTTACGACCAGAAAACGCCAGCACTGCATGTTTTTCCACGACGGCGCCAGACGCGCAGCGTCGATGACCTGGTCTATCTTGTCCGCTTCCACCGGCGTGTCGCGGTACTTGCGGATGCTGCGCCGGTCACGAAAGACCTGAAAAATATCCATGCGTATTCCTCTCTCTGCTGCCGGCCTTGATTACATGTTGCGCCGGTACTGGCCGCCGACTTCGTACAACGCCTTGCTGATCTGGCCGAGGGAGGCGACCTGAACGGTCTCCATCAACGCGGCAAAAATGTTGTCACCGCTGGCGGCGCTTTGCTGCAGGTGTTGCAGGGCGCCGGCCGCTTTTGGCTGGTGGCGCTGCTGGAAGGCCCGCAGGTCGGCGAGGCGCTGATCCTTCTCCTGTTTGGTTGCCCGGGCGAGGGTGTCGGGGATCCGGTAACCGTCGGCATCGGCCTTCGGGTTGAGGTAGGTGTTGACACCGATAATCGGCAGTTCGCCGGTATGTTTCTGGTGCTCGTAGAGCATCGATTCTTCCTGGATCCGCGTCCGCTGGTACTGGGTCTCCATCGCTCCGAGAACGCCGCCGCGCTCGTTGATGCGGTCAAACTCGGCCAGGACCGCGGTCTCGACCAGATCGGTCAGTTCGTCGATGATAAAGGTTCCCTGCAGCGGGTTCTCGTTTTTGGCCAGGCCGAACTCTTTGGTGATAATCATCTGGATCGCCATGGCACGGCGAACCGACTCTTCGCTCGGGGTGGTGATCGCCTCATCATAGGCATTGGTGTGCAGCGAGTTGCAATTGTCGTAGATGGCGAGCAGCGCCTGCAAGGTGGTGCGGATGTCGTTGAAATCCATCTCCTGGGCATGCAGTGAGCGGCCCGAGGTCTGGATGTGGTATTTGAGCATCTGACTGCGGGAGTTGGCGCCATATTTGTCGCGCAGTACTACCGCCCAGATGCGCCGCGCCACCCGACCGATGACCGAGTATTCTGGATCGAGTCCATTGGAGAAGAAGAAGGAGAGGTTGGCCGCGAAGTCGTCGATGTGCATGCCGCGCGACAGGTAGTACTCGACAAAAGTGAAGCCATTGGCCAGGGTGAAGGCGAGCTGGCTGATGGGATTGGCGCCGGCCTCGGCGATGTGGTAGCCGCTGATGGAGACCGAGTAGTAGTTGCGCACCTTCTGTTCAATAAAGAACTGCTGGATGTCGCCCATCATTTTCAGGGCGAATTCTGTAGAGAAGATGCAGGTGTTTTGCCCCTGATCCTCCTTGAGAATGTCGGCCTGTACGGTGCCGCGCACTGTCTGCAGGGTGCAGGCCTTGATCTCGGCCTGCTCCGTCGTCGAGGGCTCACGCCCCTGTTTGGCCCGGAACTGGTCAACCTGTTGACGGATGGCGGTATTGAAGAACATGGCGAGCAGAATCGGTGCCGGCCCGTTGACGGTCAAGGAGACGCTGGTCATCGGATCGCAAAGATCGAAACCGGCGAACAGCTTGTCCATGTCGTCCTGACAGCAGATGGAGACGCCGCTCTCGCCGACCTTGCCGTAGATGTCAGGGCGCTCGTCGGGGTCTTCGCCGTAGAGGGTGACGCTGTCGAAAGCGGTGGAGAGGCGTTTGGCCGGATCGTTTTCGGTCAGATAGTGGAAACGTCGATTGGTCCGCTCCGGCGGCCCTTCACCGGCAAATTGGCGCTTGGGGTCCTCGGCGGTGCGCTTGAACGGAAACAGGCCGGCGGTGTAGGGGAAGAATCCCGGCAGGTTCTCCTTCATCGTCCACTTGATGATTTCGCCCCAGTCTTCGTAGTCGGGGACACAGACCCGCGGAATCTTGCTGCCGGACAGGGTGGTGGTGAACAAACTGGTGCGAATCTCCTTGTCGCGCACTTTGGTCACCATCTCTTCCTGCCGGTAAGACTGCTTCAGCGCCGGCCACTCCTGCAGGGTCTGCCGGGTCAGTGGTGTCAGGCGCGGTTCGCGTTCGGCAATGGCCTGTTCCAGGCTTGGCGTGGCCGGGCTGTCACCGAGCAGGGTGCGGGCTCCGCTGAGCTGGAACAGCTGCCGGGCCAGCTGCGACTGGCTGGTGATCTGCTTGCGGTAGGTGCCCATGGCCCGGACGATCTCGCCAAGGTAGCCGGACTGCTCCGGCGGGATGATATGGTGGCGACGGCTTTTGGTTTCATCGATGTTCAGCACCGATTGCCAGTCCAGCTTCAGTTTTGCGTTGAGGCCGTCGATCAGGGCCCGGTAGAGGACGTTGGTGCCGGCATCGTTAAACTTGCTGGCGATGGTGCCGTAGACCGGAATCTCGGCTTCCGGCGCCTGGAATAGGTTACGGTTGCGCCGGTACTGTTTGCGGATGTTGAGCAGGGCGTCCTCGGAGCCTTTTTTCTCCATCTTGTTCAGGGCGATGACGTCGGCGAAGTCGAGCATATCGATCTTTTCCAACTGGGTCGGCGCGCCGAATTCGCTGGTCATGACGTAGAGGGAGAGGTCACAGATGTTGACGATGCCGGCATCACCCTGGCCGATACCGCTGGTCTCGACGATGATCAGATCGAAGCCGGCGGCTTTAAGCACGTCAAGGGCTTCGTTGATGGCGGCGGAGAGCTCTGATTTTGATTTACGGGTGGCCAGCGAACGCATGTAGACCTGGGGCGAATCGATGGCATTCATGCGGATTCGGTCGCCGAGCAGGGCGCCTCCGGTGCGCTGCCGGGTCGGGTCGACGGAGAGGATGGCGATGTCCTTGGCCGGGAAGTCGCGCAAAAAGCGGCGGACCAGTTCGTCGGTCAGTGAACTCTTGCCGGCGCCGCCGGTGCCGGTAATGCCGAGAACCGGTACAGGTTTCGCTGCGGAGCGGAGTTTTTCGAACAGGGCGAGAGTCTCCGGGCTGCGGTCGTTCAACGATAATTCGGCCCAGGTGATCATCCGGGCAATGGATGCGTAGTCCTTGCGCAAAACCCCATCCAGATTTTCTTCCGGATGTTTCGGTGTGGCAAAATCGCAGGCCTCAAGCTTGAGGTTGACCATCCCCTGCAACCCCATTTTACGACCATCTTCAGGGGAGAAGATCTTGTTTACGCCATACTGATGCAGTTCACTGATCTCATCCGGCAGGATGACACCGCCGCCACCGCCGAACACCTGGATATGTCCGGCCTGACGCTCCTTGAGCAGGTCGATGATGTACTTGAAAAACTCCATGTGCCCGCCCTGATACGAGCTGACCGCAATCCCCTGGGCATCTTCCTGAATCGCCGCGGTGACAATTTCATCAACCGAGCGGTTGTGGCCGAGGTGGACCACCTCGACCCCGGAGGACTGCAGCAACCGACGCATGATGTTGATCGATACATCATGGCCATCGTAGAGGCTGGTCGCGGTGACAAAGCGGATCGGATGGTTTGGTTTGTAGGCGGCGACGTCCATGTTCTGGTCTCCTTGTGTATTGCATGCGCTGACCTGTAGGTTGCGCGCAAATAAGATCGGCATGACGGTTTTAAACCGCGATTTAATCTAACGCTGTTTTAACAAGTCTACGTTTAGCAAGCGCCGTGCCATGCAGTCAGTTTTGGCGGATTGCGTGGTTAATCGCTGGCTGGTGTTTTTTTTAGGCTTGGTGTTGGCTGAAAGTGCCCATGAACGTGACGGTATTGATCCGGGTTGTTTACGTTTGTTTACACAAAACTATGAGTATGGTTTGTCGCTGGCCGCGAGGCCAGCAACCAGAAGCTGCAATATCTATCTTATTATGCGACATGGCTATAGTTAGGATGCGTCGTTTTATTTGTCGTAATAAGCCTTTGTGTAAACAATCTGTTTATTTATGGCGGGCAGGCACTGTGCGTCTGAGCAGGCCATTAACCGAGTTTCGTGTCACGAAATTTTTGTTACGAAAATACTAAAACAATGTTATCTTTTATTCGACATTTCGGCTGATATTGTATTTTTTTCCAGCCCGGTTTGTTTGGATGTTCCCGGTTCAAGATTGATTGTTTCAGGAGTTGATAACCGTAATGAAATCGGATCAGTTACTCCGTCGGATCAAGGTAAGCGGTCATCCCGATGGGCAGTGGAGTCTCTGTCTTGACCGGCAGCAGAAGATTGTTTCTGTTGGCAATCAGGGGCCGTTTGCCAGCCAGGATCTGGCCAGTTATGTCGGCAGGAGTCTGGAGCAGGTTGCCGCTTTACAACATTTCCATGCCCTGCTGGTCAAAGGGTTCTGTTTTCGGGCGTTGCCGGTCCTGATTGACCAGCGCTGGTATGTTGCAGAGTATCTACCGGAAGACAGCGGTGGGACCCTCTCTCTGGCTGCCCTACGCGGAGGCGACGAAGCCGCCATTACCCTGCATGATTTCGTTCAGGCCATCGACCCTTATTCCCTTGATGCCAGCGGTGGCATTGTGTTGGTCGATCGCGATGGGATTATTCTGATGGTCAACCAGGACTTCGCCGCCATTCTTGGAACGCAGGCGGTGGAGATGCTGGGACGTCATGTTAACGAATCCTATCCCGACGCGACGCTCTCCCGATTGCCGAAGGTGATGGAAACAGGCAAAGCTGAAATTGGTGAATCTCACCAGTTCAATGGGCGGCCGATTGTCGCCAGCCGCTGGCCACTGATCAGAAATACAATTGTTTACGGCGCTTACGGCAAGATGCAGTTGCGTGAAGGACCGGACGGGTCGCGTTTCTCCGGCAAAATTCCCCCGGTCGAGGGGAAGTTAGCTCAACGGACGACGACCCGCTTGCGTCCGGTCGCCCAGTATGGTCTTGAGCAGATTGTCTGTCAGGGGCAGTCGATGCAAGATCTGAAAGGGCGCCTGGTCCGGATTGCCGATCGCTCGTCAACCGTTTTGCTGGTCGGTGAGAGTGGAACCGGCAAGGAACTGTTTGCCCACGCCATCCACCTTGAAAGTCGGCGCAAGGACGGCCCTTTTGTTCGGGTCAACTGTGCTGCAATCCCGGAGAATCTTCTTGAAGCCGAGCTGTTCGGTTATGCCGAAGGCGCTTTTTCCGGCGCCCGTCGCGGCGGTCAGATCGGCAAGTTCGAACAGGCGCATGGCGGCACTTTGTTTCTTGATGAAATCAGTGAGATGCCACTCTCAATGCAGGCCAAGTTGCTGCGGGTGCTGCAGGAGCGCGAAGTCTCGCCACTCGGTAGCCAGGAAGTGCGTTACGTTGATGTCCGTTTCGTCGCGGCAACCAACTGCGATGCACAGGCTCTGGTCAAAGAGGGGAAGTTGCGCTCCGATCTGTACTACCGGATCAATGTCGTCACTCTGGTTGCACCGCCACTGCGGCAGCGGCAGGAGGATATTTTCTGCCTGACCCGGCATTTTATTAACCTGTTTAATGCCGAGTTTGAGCTCAATGTGCAGGGGCTCAGTTCGCGGGCCTGGGCGGCTCTTCGTGCGTATCCGTTCCCGGGGAATATCCGTGAATTAAGGAGTGCCATCGAGAGTGCTTTCAATATGGTCAATGGGCCATTTATCCGCCTGTACGATCTCCCGCCACATATCGGCGATTGTCAGTCGCCGGATGCTACTGCCATCAGTCACAGCAATTCAGGGTCCACCTTGCAGCCAAGTCTTGACGGGCGGCCACTTCAAGAGGTGGTTGAGGGGATCGAGAAGGAACTGATTGTCGGAGCTATGGAGAAGGTCGGTGGCAACAAGTTGGCCGCGGCCAACCTGCTCGGTATTTCCCGTCCGGGGCTGTACAAGAAGTTGCAGAAATATAACCTGTTTTAGGTTTCCATCTGTTTCGCTCTTTAAGCCGGTGAAAAAAGCCGGAGCGCTGTCAGACAGTCGTTCCGGCTTTTTTTTTCCTCTGTCATGGCTCTTAACAGTCGTTATAATGTTGTTAACAGTGCTGGTTGAAAATCCGGCGTCAGAAGTTGCTTGGATGTTTTTAATTTCGATGCCTTGTTCATTAAGATCGATAGTTTAGAGAACTTCTCCCTTGATTTAGACTTCTTAAAACAACGTTTGGTATTTGTTTTGCAGATCTAAAACGTATATGCTGCATTTCGCGGGATAGGCCATTGGCGTTGTCCCGGTGAAAACAAGAACTCCTTGGAAGGACGGCGTCATGAGCGAAAGCCAGCCCCTGTTGAAAGTTGATAATATTTTTCTCTCCTTTGGCGGGGTGCACGCTCTGCGCGACGTTTCGTTTGAAGTGAATCCGGGAGAGATCTACTCCATCATCGGCCCCAATGGCGCCGGCAAGACCTCGATGCTCAACTGCATCTCCGGTCGCTATCAACCGGGGAAGGGAGACATTGTCTTCAAGGGGCAGAGCCTCATCGGCCTCAAGCCGAATGATCGCTGCAAACTCGGCATTGGCCGTACCTTTCAGAACCTGGCCCTGTTCAGTCACATGTCGGTTCTTGACAACATCATGGTTGGCCGCCACCACCTGATGAAGAACAATTTTTTGACCGGTCCGCTCTACTGGTTCTCCGGCGCCCGAAAAGAGGAACTCGCGCACCGGCGTGAAGTCGAGGATATTATCGATTTTCTTGAGATTGCCCATATCCGCAAGGAGGTTGCCGGGACTCTCTCCTATGGTCTGCGCAAGCGGGTGGAGCTGGCGCGGGCGGTGGCCTTACGCCCCGACCTGATCCTGCTTGATGAGCCGATGGCCGGCATGAACCTGGAAGAGAAAGAGGACATGGCTCGGTATATCATTGATCTCAATGAAGAGTGGGGGATGACGGTGATCATGATTGAACATGATATGGGTGTGGTCATGGATATCTCGCACCGGGTGATGGTTCTCGATTTTGGCCGCAGCATCTGCTCCGGTCTCCCAGAAGAAGTGATGGAGAATGAGCAGGTCAAGACCGCTTATCTCGGCGTCGGCTTCGATGATGAAACCGTTCAGCAAGCCGGGGAGGTGGCATGATGGCTGTGCGCACCGCGACTTACCCGGATGTCAAACTACTCGACACCTTTCCGAAACTGCTCGCTCATAACGCCGCCAACTGGCCGCGCGATATCGCCCTGCGGGAGAAGGAGTTCGGTATCTGGAACGCCTTTACCTGGGCCGATTACAACCGTTCGGTCAAGCTGCTGGCTCTCGGCATGCATAAACTCGGGGTTGGTCATCAGGATTCAGTCGGGATTATCGGCGATAACCGGCCGGAATGGATCTATGGTGAGGTGGCCGCCCATGCCCTGCGGGCGATGATTTTCGGTATCTATCAGGACTCCCTCAACGAAGAAGTGGCCTACCTGATCAACTACGCCGGGGCGAAGATCATCATTGCCGAGGACGAAGAGCAGGTCGACAAGGTCCTCGAAATCACCGAGCAGTGTCCTTGCGTCAAACACATCATCTATTGCGATCCGCGTGGCATGCGCAAGTATGACGATCCGCGGCTGATGAGCCATATCGATTTGATTGCAAGTGGCCAGCAGCTTGATGAAGAGCAACCCGGTCTCTACGACCAACTGGTCAGCCAGGGGCAGGCGGCGGATGTGGCGATTCTCTGCCCGACCTCGGGGACGACGTCCAATCCAAAGCTGGCCATGCTGCAGGCCGGACCGATGCTGGAGCATTGCGTCGCCTATCTGGAAGCTGACCCCAAATTCCCCAACGACAATTATGTCTCGGTGCTGCCGCTGCCCTGGATTATGGAGCAGGTTTATGCCGTGGCCCAGGCTTTGATCAGTCGGATTATCGTCAACTTTGTCGAAGAGCCCGAGACCATGATGTCGGATCTGCGCGAAATCGGTCCGACCTTTGTCCTGCTGGCGCCGCGGGTCTGGGAATCGATTGCCGCCGAGGTCAAGGCGAAGATGATGGACTCAACCCGCTTCAAGCAGGCCATGTATCGCTTTGGTATGAAACTGGCCGCAAAGGCGGCGGCTGAAGGTCTCGGCCGGCAGTCAAAGCTGGCTTACTGGCTACTGTTTCGCCCCTTAAAGGATCGCCTCGGCTTCACTTACCTGCGTTCGGCCGCCACCGGTGGCGCCGCTTTAGGGCCTGACACCTTCAAATTTTTTCTGGCCATGGGAGTTCCGCTACGCCAGCTCTACGGTCAGACCGAACTGGCTGGTGCTTACACCATTCACGAAGCGAACGATGTTGATTTTGACAGCGTCGGTATTCCGTTTCGCAACGCTCAGGTGCGCATTGACAAGCCCGATCATAACGGCGTCGGTGAGGTGGTGGCCAAAACCTGCGGCATGTTCCTCGGCTATTACAAAAATCAGCAGGCAACAGACGATTCGCTTGAAGATGGCTGGATGCATACCGGCGACGCCGGTTACTTCAAAAAAGAGAACAACCACCTTGTGGTTATCGACCGGATCAGTGATCTGGCCGTGACCGCCAACGGCGATAAGTTCTCGCCGCAGTTCATCGAGAACAAACTCAAGTTCTCCCCGTTTATCGCTGAGGCGGTGGTTCAGGGGGATGGTCGCTCCTACCTGTCGGCCATCATCTGCATCCGCTTCGAGATTGTTGCCAAATGGGCCGAGCAAAGGGGTATCGCCTTTACCAACTACATTAATCTATCGGCTCAGGATCAGATTTATGACCTGGTGCAAAAAGAGGTCGAAACCGTCAATGCCAGTCTGCCGGAGCCGCAGCGGATTAAAAAATTCCTGCTCCTCTACAAGCAGCTTGATGCCGATGACGGCGAATTGACCCGCACCCGCAAGGTTCGCCGCGGGGTGATCAAGGAGAAGTATGCTGAGATTATCGATGCCATCTATTCCGGCCAGAAAACGATTCATATCGATACGGTGATCACCTTTCAGGATGGGAATAAATCGCGAATCCGCACCGATGTCCAGGTGGCCGACACCAGTGCGGCAGCAGGTTGATTCGGCTGGTCCATTTCTAAGTGTGGCAGCCAACAGCAGTTTAAGCCCAGGGAAGGTTTAACGATGAATTTTGAATTACTGACCCAGATGGTGGTGAACGGAATTATTGTCGGCACTCTTTACGGCGTTGTCGCCATGTGCTTTGTCCTGATCTACAAGTCGACCCGGGTGGTCAACTTCGCTCAGGGGGAATTTCTGCTGATTGGTGCCTGGACCTGCTGGGCGATGCTGGTCAAGTTCGAGCTGCCGTTCTACGTCGGGTTCCCCTTGACTCTGGTTTTCATGCTGGTATTCGGGATTGCGCTGCAGATGCTGGTGCTGCGGCCGATGATCGGTGAACCGATTATTTCGGTGATCATGGTCACCATCGGTCTGTCGATGTTCTTTCAGTCTCTGGTCTCCTGGATCTTTGGCGGCTACACCAAGGCGTACCCGAAGGTCTTTGATACCGAGTCAGTGAATATTGCCGGGCTGCAGATTGAAACCGCCTATATCATGAGCTTGGTCGTTTCGGTGATCATCATGGTCGGTTTTTATGTCTTCTTCAAATACTCGCGCATGGGTCTGGCGATGCGCGCCACCGCTTTTAACCAGCAGATTGCCCAGAGTCTCGGCATTTCGGTCAAGCATGTCTTTGCTGCCGCATGGGCGATTTCCGCCGTGGTTTCAGCGTTGGCCGGGGTGGTGATTGGTATGGTCAACGGGGTCTCCTCGGCACTCTCCTTCATCGGTATCAAGGTCTTTCCGGTCGTCATCCTCGGCGGCATGGATTCGATCGTCGGCTCGATTGTCGGTGGACTGCTCATCGGCGTGCTGGAAAATCTGGCCGAATTTTGTGACAGTCAGTGGCTGCATCTTGGCAACATGTACAACATCGCCCCGTTCTACGCCCTGGTCATTATCCTGATGATCAAGCCCTATGGGCTGTTCGGCACCAAAGACATCGAGAGGATCTAAGACATGGCCTCTGCTCATTCACGGATGCGTTGCGGAGAATTTCGCACCACTTACCAGTCAGATATGACCATCTTTCCGACCCCTCTGGCGCGGCGGGTCGCCATCGCTTCGGTCGGTTTGCTGTTGCTGGCGCCGCTGGTTCTCAATCAGTATTATCTCAATCTGTTTATCCAGATCGGTTACTACGGTATTGCCGCCCTCGGTTTGAACATCGTCGTCGGCTTCACCGGTCAGATCTCTCTCGGTCACGCTGCCTTTTTTGGCCTTGGCGCTTTTACCTCGGCCTGGATCAATAATAATTTCGGCATTCCGGTCTTTTTCTGCATCCCTCTGGCCGGTCTGTTGACCATGGCTGTTGGCCTTTTGGTCGGGATTCCGGCCGGGCGGATCAAGGGGCTCTATCTGGCCATCGCCACGTTGGCCTCCCAGTACATACTTGAAGATTTTTTCGCCCGCGCCGACTGGTTTACTGGCGGTTCCGCCGGAGCTATGGCCAGTCCGTTCACCATTTTCGGTTATGTCATGAACAACGACCGCTCCTATTTCTACGTTGTTCTGTTTTATGTCATCATCATGTATCTGGCTGGCAGCAATCTGCTGCGCACCCGCGACGGACGGGCTTTTATTGCCGTTCGTGACCATTATCTTTCAGCCGAGATCATGGGGATCAATCTCAACAAGTATCGGATTCTCTCCTTCGGTATCTCCTCTTTTTACGCCGGTATTGGCGGGGCCCTGTTCGGACATTACCTCGGTTTTGTTTCGGCTGAAGGCTTTACCCTGCTGTTGTCGATCCAGTTTCTCGCCATGGTCATTATCGGCGGTCTCGGCTCGGTTATGGGGGCGATGTTCGGGACTGTCTTCATGGTTCTGTTGCCGCAAGTGATGGAGTTCGGTGTTCACCTGGTCGGTAGCAACAACAGCGCCTTGACCCAGGCTCTGGCTTATATCAAAGAGATCTCTATCGGTCTGGCGATCATCCTGTTTTTGATTTTTGAGCCGGATGGACTCGCCCATCGCTGGAAAATGATCAAGAACTACTGGAAGCTCTACCCGTTCTCTTATTGACCATTGACGATCAATCCCGGGTCGCAACGGTCCGGGACGCGCGTTGTACCGCGGGAGTTATTCCCGAAGAAGTCTATCGAGCGTCATCAACAATGAAAGGGAGGAAAAAAGTCATGCGCAAAACGTTACTTTGTGGGACCGCCATTCTGGCCATGTTTGGTCTTGCCACCGTGGCCGCCGCAGCAGAGACCATCCCGGTCGGTCATCTGGCCTGTTATACCGGACCGACCTCGGACGTCGGTGTCCCCTATGGCAATGGCGTTGCCGATGCGATGAACTACATCAACGCCAATGGCGGCGTCAACGGCAAGCAGCTTAAATACGAGACCATCGACTACGCCTACAAGGCGCCTGAGGCCGTCGCCATCTACAAGAACTGGATCTCGGGTCTCAAGCCGGTTGCGATTCAAGGTTGGGGGACGGCTGACACGGAAGCCCTGGTTCAATTCATCGCTAGCGATAAAATCCCCTATTTCTCCGCTTCCTATTCCGGCCACCTGACCGACCCGACCGGAAAATCACCCAAGTCCAAGGCACCGGCGCCCTACAACTTCTTTTATGGTGCTTCTTACTCAGATACTTGCCGTGGCCTGGTGCAGTGGGCGGCCAATGACTGGAAAGCCAAGGGGAACAAGGGGAAGCCGAAGTTCATCCACATGGGCGCTAACCACCCGTATCCCAACGCTCCGAAGGAAGCCTGCGCCGAGTACGCGACCGAGCTCGGGTTCGAAGTTCTTAATCCGATCGTTTACGATCTCAAACCGGGTGATGCCAAGGCACAGTGCCTGACGCTGAAAGATTCCGGAGCCAACTATGCCTACATGGGCAACACCGCCGGTTCCAATATCTCCCTGCTCAATTCCTGCGGTACTGTCGGTGCCAAACCGCAGTTTTTGGCCAATGTCTGGGGTTGGGATGAGAACTCGATCAATGCCGCCCAGGACTCAGGTAATGGCGTTGCCGTTCCTCTAGGCTCGCCGTCCTGGAAAGATCCCGCACCGGGGATGAAGATGGTGCGTGCCATCTCCAAGATGTCTGATCCGGCCGGTGAGACCTACCGCAACCTGCACTATATGCGTGGTGTCTGCGCGGTCAACTTCATGAAGGATGCGATGCTGGCTGCCGATAAGATGGAAGGTGGCATCACCGGCGTCAATATCAAAAAGGGGATGGAGCAGATGAAGGACCATGTCCCCGCCGGTCTGGAAGGGGTCTGCAAGCCCTCGACCTGGACCAGTGAAGATCATCGCGGCACGACGGAGGTTTCGGTCTATACCACGACCTACAACGGTGGCGATTTCAAGTTCAACCTGAAGGAGAACGTTGTTGTTCCGCGTCGTCCTGAATGGCTTGGTTGGTAAGTGAAAATCCGGCGGGACGGCGCACTGTGCCGTCCCGCCGGTACCGATCGTTACAGCTTCGGGGTGGCCGGCTTCAAGAAGACCGTCCAGGGCCTGCCATCCGGAATTTGTAGCCAGCTTACAGAGGAGTTTTGCCCATGGGTGAAGCAGTGCAAAAAGTCGAAACCAAGGAATCGATCCTGTCGATCAACAACATCGAAGTCGTTTACGACGATGTGATCCTGGTCCTGCGCGGCATCAGCCTGGAGGTTCCGAAAGGCGAGATTGTCACCCTGCTCGGGCCAAACGGTGCCGGCAAGTCGACGACTCTCAAGGCGATCTCCGGCCTGCTCAAGACTGAAGACGGCGAGGTGACGCGCGGCAGCATTCTGTTCAAGGGAGAGTCGATCAGTAACCGTGAGCCGGACGATATTGTGCGGCGGGGTATTTTTCAGGTCATGGAGGGGCGGCGGATCATCGAAGACATGACCGTGATTGAGAATCTGCGCCTCGGAGCCTATACCCGCCGGGACAAATTTATCAAGGACGACATCGACAAGGTTTTTCATTATTTTCCGCGCCTCAAGGAGCGGACCGGCATGGCTGGGTACCTGTCGGGCGGCGAACAACAGATGCTGGCCATCGGTCGTGCGGTTATGGCTCGTCCGGAGATGATCCTGCTCGATGAACCATCCATGGGACTGTCGCCACTGCTGGTCAAGGAGGTGTTCAGTATCATCCGCAACATCAACCAGGAGCAGGGGATTACCATGCTGCTGGTGGAGCAGAACGCCAACATGGCGTTGCACTGTGCTTCCTATGGCTATGTTATGGAATCGGGCAAGATCGCCCTCGATGGTCCCTGTGCCGATTTGCTGAATAATGAGGATATGAAGGAGTTCTACCTGTCGGGGGGGGACAAAGACCGTAAATCGTTTAAAAACCTCAAGTCGTATAAGCGACGCAAGCGCTGGATGTAGCGGTCGGCGGCCGCTAAGGGCCCGTCTGCGGCGTTATGCTCGGCTCTCGGAGTTCAACGTAGCTCCGCTACGCTTTCACTCCTCGTTTCTTCGCAAGCCTTGCATCCGGACCCTTATCGGCCGCCTCCGGCATTTGTGTTGTGACAAAGCGACAGGCGAGGGTGGGCTTTTACGCGGAGGCGCAGAGACGCTGAGAAGAGTAAAACTTTTGTTTAGATCAGTAGTGGGTCCTTAATGCCTTGCGATTAAAACCAAGAAGGTTCTCTCCGCGTCTCTGCGCCTCTGCGTCAATAAATTCTTAGGTCTTCTTGGTGTCTTGGTGACTTGGTGGCCAACTGACTTCTCTTAAGTTTCCCCGCGTTTTTTTGAACCCGCTGTTGTGATGTGGATGGAGCGTTATGAGCGATTTTTACGATAGTCAGGAAACCCGCGAACCGGCGTTGCGCGAAGCGGAGCAGATGCTGGCGCTGGCGCGACAGGTGGCGCATGCGCAGCAAAAGGCCCCGGCTTATGCCAAATTGCTGGCCGGCATCGATGCGACCTCGCTCAACAGCCGCGCCGCCCTGGCTAAACTGCCGTTGACGCGCAAGGAGGCTCTGGTTGAGCAGCAGCGTCAGGCCCCTCCTTTCGGCGGTCTGGCCGCGGTGCAGGCACCGGAGCTCAACCGGGTGTTCGCATCGCCGGGGCCGATCTACGAACCGGGGAGCTCCCGGCCCGATTTCTGGCGCTTTGCCCGGGCCCTGCATGCCGCCGGTTTTCGCAGCGGGCAACTGTTGCACAACTGTTTTGCCTATCACTTCACGCCGGCCGGGGCCATGGTTGAGTCCGGGGCGCATGCGCTGGGTTGTACCGTCTTTCCTGCCGGTCCCGGTCAGCTCGATGGTCAACTGCAGGTCATTGCCGATTTACGCCCCGCTGGTTATGTCGGGACGCCGTCATTTTTGAAGATGATCATTGAAAAAGGCGAAGAAAATGGCATCGCCATCGATTCGCTGCGTCAGGCCCTGGTCTCCGGCGAGGCGCTCCCCGCAACCCTGCGTCAGTGGTTTGAACAGCGAGGGCTGCAGGTTTTGCAGTGCTATGCCACCGCCGACCTCGGCGTGATCGCTTACGAATCGTCGGCGCGCGAGGGACTGATTATCGATGAAGGAGTCATTGTCGAGATTGTCCGTCCCGGCACCGGCGATCCGGTGGCCGAGGGTGAGGTCGGTGAGGTGGTGGTGACCAATCTGGCCCCTGAATACCCCCTGATTCGCTTTGCCACCGGCGATTTGTCCGTGTTTCTGCCCGGGGTCAGTCCCTGTGGCCGGACAAACCTGCGCATTCGCGGTTGGCTGGGGCGGGCCGACCAGACGGCCAAGGTCCGCGGGATGTTCGTGCGCCCGACCCAGGTTGCACAGGTTCTGCAACGTCATCCACAGATCAGCAAGGCGCGTCTGGTTATCGACCGCATCGATGAGAACGACCGCATGCGTTTGCACTGCGAGTGTGCCGGCGCTGAAGCCGGTCTGGATGTCGCCATCGCGACCAGCCTGCGCGAAGTGTGCAACCTGCGGGGCGAGGTGGTCTTCGTCAGTGTCGGTCATCTGGTCAACGACGGTAAGGTGATCGACGACTTGCGCCCCGTCGAGACTTGACCTGTGATGCTGCGGCAGATTCCATGCGCAGGAGAATCCCATGCTAGATGATGCCCTGCGCGGTTGCCGGGTCCTCGACCTCAGCCAGTATCTGCCCGGACCCTACGCCACCCGCTTGCTCGCCGACCTTGGTGCCGAGGTGATCAAGGTCGAGCCGCCGGCCGGCGACCCGATGCGCAGCTTCATTTATCTCGACGACGACGGCCTGTCGCCGCTTTATAAGCAGGTCAATGCCGGTAAGTTCGTGATTCGCCTCGACCTCAAAACTGCCGATGGTCGCGCCGCCTTTGAGCAGCTGGTGGTCGCGGCCGACGTCCTGCTTGAATCGTACCGGCCAGGGGTGATGGCGCGGCTCGGTTTCGGTCCGGAGGTGTTGCGCGAACTTAACCCGCGCCTGATCCACTGCGCCCTGTCCGGTTTCGGTCAGGACGGTCCGGCCAGCCAGCGCGCCGGACACGATTTGACCTACGTCGCTTTAAGCGGCATGTTGCACCATACCGGCAGCGCAGAGACGCCGATCATGCCGTTCCCGCCGGTCTCCGACTACGCCGGCGGTGAGAAGGCCGCGACCATGATTCTGGCGGCTTTGTTGCGCCGTGCCTGGCAGGGTGAGGGGTGCTACATCGACACCAGTCTGTTTGAGACCGTTCTCGCCTGGCAATCCTTCGGACTGGCGGCAGCACAGCGCGGCGATCATGGTCTCGACCGCGGTCGCGGCCTGATCACCGGTGGCGCCGCCTGTTATCAGATCT
>Ga0209231_1000112_pt1 | contig 58837 bp, 41 predicted proteins | sample Deesub45470m_DNA_FD_188086 | JGI IMG/M metagenome (GOLD analysis project Ga0209231, IMG submission 188086) | Deep subsurface microbial communities from North Pacific Ocean - 450_OLKR46/470m Metagenome (SPAdes) (version 2) | ecosystem: Environmental > Terrestrial > Deep subsurface > Unclassified ... | reverse complement strand
CCACGCTGTAGATCCCCACACCTCCCTGACTCGGCAGAAAGGCTTCAAGGTGGACGACTTTTACGCCGCCCGCAGCAGGACTATCCCGCCGCTACCGTGGTCGAATATTGCTCCGCCGTTCTCAGCGAAGGCCACTGGATCGACGACCATATTGCGACGCCGATGTCGCGCTATCCCGAATATCGCCAGTCGCGCCAGAGCTTCGGCATCAACGTGCTGGGCACTTTGGTCGTTGAGATCGAGGCGGAAGATGGCACGATCGGCTTTGCCGTGACGACGGGCGGCGAACCGGCAGCGTTCATCGTCGAAAAGCATCTGGCCCGTTTTCTGGAAGGCCGCTCGCCTACCGACTATGAGAAAATCTGGGACCAGATGTATTTCTCGACCCAATATTATGGGCGCAAGGGTCTGGTCGTGAACGCCATTTCCGGTGTCGATCTGGCGCTGTGGGATTTGTTGGGCAAGTTGCGGCAAGAGCCGGTCTATCATCTGCTGGGCGGCGCGGTGCGCGAGGAATTGCAATTCTACGCCACCGGCGCGCGGCCCGATGTCGCCAAGGAACTGGGCTTCATCGGCGGCAAGATGCCGCTGCACCATGGCCCGGCCGAGGGGATCGAAGGCCTCAAGAAGAACATCGCCGAGCTGGCCGATATGCGCGCAAAATGCGGTCCCGACTTCTGGCTGATGTGGGATTGCTGGATGGCGCTCGACGTCGATTATGCCACGCGCCTAGCCATCGCCGCGCACGACCATGGCCTTAAATGGATCGAGGAAGCGATCAGCCCCGACGATTATTGGGGTTATCAGCAGTTGAAGCGCAACGTCCCCAAGGGGATGCTGGTGACGACCGGCGAGCATGAGGCGACCCGCTGGGGCTTCCGCATGTTGTTGGAAATGGATTGCTGCGACATCATCCAGCCCGATGTCGGCTGGTGCGGCGGCGTGACCGAATTGCTCAAGATCAGCGCCCTCGCCGATGCTCATGGCAAGATGGTCGTGCCGCACGGTTCCTCAGTCTATTCCTATCATTTCGTCATCACCCGCCACAATTCGCCCTTCGCCGAATTCCTGATGATGCATCCAGGACCAACCGAAGTGGTGCCGATGTTCCACCCACAGCTGATCGGCGAGCCAGTGCCCGAAAATGGTCGGCTCAAGGCCAGCGTGCTCGACGCGCCCGGCTTCGGCGTCGAACTGAACCGCGATATCGCGATGCACCGCCCCTATACTCACTAAGCAAGAAGCGAGATTGCCATGAAATTCTGCCGTTTTGGCCCGCGTGGCCAGGAAAAGCCCGGTGTCGTCGATATCGATGGCAATATCCGTGACTTGTCAGGCGTGGTCGCCGAGCTGACGATCGAGACGCTGGCCGCCGCCAAGGCCGCTGACATCGCGTCGCTGCCGATCGTCGAGGGGACGCCGCGCTATGGCGTGCCGTTGAAGGGCGTGGGCAAGATCGTCGCCATCGGCCTCAATTATGAGGATCATGCGATCGAATCCAACCTGCCGATCCCGACCGAACCGATGATGTTCATGAAGGCTTTGTCGTCGCTCAATGGGCCAAACGATGAAGTGATGCTGCCCAAGGGCGCGACCCATGGCGACTGGGAAGTCGAGTTGGGCGTCATCATCGGCGAAACCTGCCGCTTCGTGAGCGAGGAAGAGGCGCTGTCGAAGGTCGCGGGCTACACGTTGGTCAACGACGTGTCGGAACGCTTCAACCAGAAGCAGCGCGGCACCCAGTGGAGCAAAGGCAAGGGGCATGACACTTTCTGCCCGACCGGCCCTTGGCTGGTGACGCCCGACGAGGTGGGCGATTGCCAGGATCTCGACATGTATCTGAACGTCAATGGCGATCGGATGCAGACCGGCAACACCCGCACAATGATCTTCACCGTCGCGCAGCTCATCTCTTATGTCAGCGAATATATCACGCTCTATCCCGGCGACCTGATGATCACCGGCACACCGCCCGGCGTTGGCGAAGGTAAGAAGCCGACTGCCATTTTCCTGAAGGCCGGTGACGTGATGGAACTGGGCATCGCCAAGCTGGGCACCCAGACGCAGAATGTCGTCGAATGGCGGCATCTGGGCGACGAGGTGCTCGGATGAGCGTCTTTGCTGGTCGTTATGAAGGACGCTGCGCCATCGTCACCGGCGGCGCGTCGGGCTTGGGCAAACAGGTCGCCGCGCGGATCGTGGCCGAAGGCGGTAAGGTTGCCTTGTGGGACGTGAACGCCGATGCGCTGGCGGAAACCAAAGCAGAAATCGGCGCGACCCATGTGGTCGCGCTCGACGTCTCGGATCAGGCGGCAGTGGAGGCGGCAGCCAAGTCCAGCGCGGAAGCGCTGGGCAAAGTCGACGTGCTGGTTTGCTCTGCGGGCATCACTGGTGCGACCGCGACCCTATGGGACTATCCGCTCGACAGCTGGCGCAGCGTGATCGACATTAACTTGAACGGCCTCTTTTACTGCAACCGCGCAGTGGTGCCGTTCATGCTCCAAAATGGCTATGGGCGCATCGTCAACTTGGCCTCGGTTGCTGGTAAGGAGGGCAATCCCAATGCCTCCGCTTATTCCGCAAGCAAGGCGGGCGTGATCGGGCTGACCAAGAGCCTGGGCAAGGAACTGGCGGGCAAGGGCGTGATCGCCAATGCCTTGACTCCCGCAACCTTCGAAAGCCCGATCCTGGCACAATTGCCCCAAAGCCAGGTCGATTATATGCGCTCCAAAATCCCGATGGGGCGCTTGGGCGAAGTCAGCGAGTCCGCTGCCATGGTTTGCTTCATGGCAAGCGAGGAATGCAGCTTCACTACCGCGTCGACCTTCGACACGTCGGGCGGGCGCACCACTTTCTGACACAAGTCGCGCGGCGCGACTGGCCAGCCAAGAGCCAGCGCGCCGCGTTGGAACAAGCCTCCAGTTCCGTTCGGGCTGAGCCTGTCGAAGCCTTCTTCTGAAGAAGTAAGACCCTTCGACAAGCTCAGCGCGAACGGAGAGATGGGATAAGGAGAGGACGGCCATGATCCCCTTTGTCGATGCGCATATCCATTTATGGGATCTGGCGCATATCCGCTACGACTGGCTCAGCCCGCCGTTCGCCGAGGATGGGCCGAACGGCAGCGTCGAACCGATCGCGCATGATTATGGCGTCGCGGAATATCGCGCAGACCTCGCACGCTGGAATGTCGTTGGCGCCGTGCATGTCGATGCGGGTGCGGCGGCGGACAGCGCTCTGCGGGAAACCCAATGGCTAGATGGCGTTGCTGCGATCGAGGGGCTGCCCACGGGCATCGTCGCCTTCGCCGCGCTCAACGGCCCGCACGTCGATGCACTATTGTCCGCGCAAGCTGCACACAGCCGCGTCAAGGGCATCCGCCATATCGTCAACTGGCACCCCGATCCCCGGCGCAGCTATACGTCCACCGACCTGACCGTCGATCCGCAATGGCAGGCGGGCTATGGCCTGCTGGCAAAGCACGAACTGTCCTTCGACCTGCAATGCTATCCGGGGCAGATGCCGGGACTTGTCCCGCTGATCGAGCGCCACCCCGACGTCCCCATCATCATCAACCATCTCGGCATGCCGGTGCTGACCGACGCGGACGGTGTCGACGATTGGCGGCGGGGCATGCAGGCGCTCGCAGCGCTACCCCATGTCTCCGTCAAGCTGTCGGGCATGGGCTTCATCCGTCGCGACTGGAGCCGCGAGACGATCGCGCCCTTCATCCGCGAAACGATCGACCTGTTCGGTGTCGATCGTTGCATGTTCGCCAGCGACACGCCAACCGACAAGCTGTTTGGCCCAATCGACCGCTGTATGGAGGCCTATCACGCCATCGTCGCGGATTTGCCCGAAGCCGACCGCCGCGCGCTGTTCGGCGGCAACGCTAATCGCCTCTATCGCCTGGGACTTGATATATGATCGGCAATCCACTGCTCGGCGTCCTGTTTCACTGGCTGGGCGGTCTCGCATCGGCCAGCTTCTATGTCCCCTATCGCGGGGTGAAGCGCTGGAATTGGGAGATTTTCTGGCTGACCGGCGGCATCTTCTCCTGGGTCATTGCGCCCTGGTTCTTTGCCTCGGTCCAGACCAACGACCTGATGGGCGTGATGGCTCAGGTGCCTGGCTCGGTCGTCGGCTGGTGCATATTTTTCGGCTTCCTTTGGGGCTTTGGCGGGCTGACCTACGGCCTCACCATGCGCTATCTCGGCCTTTCGCTCGGCATGGCGGTGGTGCTGGGCCTTTGCACCGTATTCGGCACGCTGATCCCGCCGATCGTCGATGGCAGCTTCATGACGGAGATTGCAGGCACGCTGCATGGGCAGATCGTGCTGCTGGGGCTGGCCGTGACCGTGCTGGGCATCATCGTCGTCGCCATGGCGGGTGCGCGCAAGGACGCGGCGCTTTCTCCTGAACAAAAGGCCGCCGCCGTTGCCGAGTTCGATTTCAAGAAGGGCATTGCCGTCGCCATCTTCTCCGGCATCATGTCCTCCTGCTTCGCCTTTGGCCTTGCGGCGGGCGAACCCGTCAAGGCGCTGTCGGCCGCCGCCGGGACGGGGCCGCTCTGGACCGGCCTGCCGACACTGTGCATCGTCATGTTCGGCGGTCTTATCACCAATGCTGTCTGGTGCGGATGGCTGATCGTCAAGAACAAGTCGGCGGGCCAGTGGCTTGGCGCGCCCGACGCGGATGGAAAGCGCCCGACGCTGCTCCCCAATATCCTGCTCTGCGCACTGGCGGGTACTGCCTGGTATTTCCAATTCTTCTTCTACACCATGGGCGAAAGCCAGATGGGTCGCTTCGGATTTTCTAGCTGGACGCTGCACATGGCGTCGATCATCATCTTCGGCACCTGTTGGGGCTTTGCCTTCCGCGAGTGGAAGGATGCCGCGCCTGCCGTTCGCCGCATGGTGTGGAGCGGCGTGGGCCTGCTGGTCTTCGCCACGCTGATCATCGGCTATGGCAACCGGATGGCGGGATGATGCGGGGCTTGCTCGCCCTGTTGCTGTTGGCGTTTGCAGCCCCGCTGGCGGCGGAAGCGCCGCTGCTGACGTCGCATCTGCGCATCCATGATCCGTGGGTGGTCGCTGATACTGAAAGCCAGACTTATTGGCTGTTCACCCGCAACGATCCCGCTGTAACCGGCGACAAGCGGCTGGCTATCATGGCCTATGCCAGCCGCGATCTTGCCCATTGGGAAAAGCCGCGCGTCGTATTCACCCTGCCGGACGGGACGTGGGCGAATGAGGGTGCCTGGGCACCCGAAGTTCATCGCTGGAAGGGGCGCTGGCATCTGCTGGCGACCTTCCATAACGAAGCTGCCGCCATCCAGGCAAAGGCCAAGCGCCCGACCTATCGACGCACCACCTTGCTGGCGGTATCTGATCGGCTCGACGGTCCCTTCACCTTGGCGCGCGGTGGCGACCCGATCGCTCCGGCCGATGCCATGACGCTCGATGGGACACTGCATGTCGATGCGGCGGGCAAGCCCTGGCTCGTCTATGCCCATGAATGGATGCAGGTCGGCACCGGCACGATAGAAGCGATCCCGCTCAAGGATGACCTGTCGGCAGGCGGACCGCCACGCCTGCTGTTCCGCGCCGACGAGGCCGACTGGGTGGTCGGGCAAAAACAGCCCGAAGGCGATATCGTCCATGTCACCGACGGCCCCGAACTGTTCCGCACGGCCAAGGGTACGCTGCTGATGCTATGGTCGAGCTATGGCAAGGATGGCTATGTCCAGGCGCTGGCCCGCTCGACATCCGGCATGGTAACTGGCCCCTGGGAACAATTGGGGCCATTGGTCGAGCGTGACAGCGGCCACGGCATGCTCTTCCGCACGTTCGACGGGCGGCTCATGATGGTGGTGCATAGGCCCTTCAAGCGCGCCTTGGCCAAATTCTACGAAATGCGCGACACCGGCGACCGGGTCGAGGTGGTGCGCGAAGCGGTGGAACTGGATGGGGAAGCCTATCCCACCCATGGCTGCCCGATGGGAGCGCAAGATGCTGGGTGCTGATCAGGTCTGGCCGCTGCATGGCGCAGCAACAGGTGCCTTCACGCTGGAGGACAACACCGCTCCGCCAGAGCAAGCCGTGGTCACGGCAGTCGAACGCCCCGTCCTGCTAGGCTATGCGCCCGATCGTCCCAATGGCCGAGCGATGCTGGTGCTGGGCGGGGGCGGCTATGTCGCGCTGATGGCGGGGCGGGAAGGGGTGCAGGTCGCGCGCTGGCTCAATCGGCTGGGCTATTATGTCTTCCTCTTGATCCATCGCTTTCCCGATGCAAACAATGGCCCATCCGCCCCGCTCGACGACGCACATGCGGCGATGGCGCTCGCCCGCTCCAGTGGACTTGCTGCACGAGGGCTGGGCGTCATGGGACTGTCGTCGGGCGGTCATCTCGCCGCCTGCCTTGTCGCCGACTATCCAGCGAAATGGGGCAAAGCCGCTCCGCAGCGGCCCGATTTCCTGGTCATCGGCTATGCCCCCATCTCGACCAATGCAAAGGGCCGAACGGTCGTCGCCGACAAACCACCATTGCCGCCGATCGAGAAACAGGCGCTCTACGATGCGCTGCAGCCCGACGCCCAACTGCTGCCCGAACCACCGCCGACCTTCATCGTCTATGCCGGCAATGATCCCGTCGTCCCTGTGGAGAATGCCGACCGCCTAAATGCGGCATTGCGCGCTGCGGGCGGATCAGCCGAACTCCATGTATTTGCCGATGCGCCGCATGGCTTTGCGCTGGACACGGCGGACATGCCGGTGTCGATCTGGCCAACGCTATGCGAAGCCTGGCTGCGGCAGGTCGGTTTTCAGTAACAGCGGGTCAGGGTTTCAGCGCTACCGACACCGGGGCGTTGCGATCGACCGAAATAGTCCCATCGCGTTCGACCAGCTCGGCGATCTGTAGGACGCTGCGGCGCTTCCAGTCGGGGTTGCCCACAGCTTCTGCCTCGCCATCCTGATGGACGAAATAGAGGATATAGGCCCGCTCCCCCGCGACGATGATGTCGGGATGCTGGCCCTTGGCGCGATCGGTGGGATGGATACCGGGAACGCCAAGGATATGGCCCTCCTGCCGCGTCCATGTTTCCGCATCGTCGGACCGCATGACCAGCACCCCTTTCCAGGCGTCGGAGATCAGCCACCAGCGCCCCTTCCAGCGGAATGCCTTGGGGCCTTCCCCCGGCGTGTCGGTCAGGCGTTTGCCAACCGTCCAGTGGACCAAGTCTTTGCTGTCCGCCGTGCGGATCGCCTTATTCTCGCGTTCATCATTGAAGAAGAGACGATAGCCGCCGTCAGGCAGCGTTATGACGCTGGCATCAATCACCCGGTCGGAGCCTAGGTCAAGCCGCTCGCCGCATTTCCATGTCCCTAAGTCGGGACTGGTTAGGTGGACGATGAAGCGCGGCGCGTTCCAGTCGCGAAAGACCCCCGGCACAACGGTCAGCCACATATGCCATTGTCCGTCGAGAAACTGGACTTCGGGTGCCCAAAGCGTCTCGCCGGTGCAGCTTTGGGGGATGGCGGCCGTCCCGCTGTAGCGCCAATGCGCGCCATCCTTCGACCGGGCGGTGCCGATGGCGGTGCCATGGACCCATCGGACATCCTTGGCGTCTTCCATGGGCAGGTCGGCGCGACGGTTGGTATAGAACATCACCCATTCGCCGCTGTCCCGGTCATAGACGGTCGAAGCATCGGCTGCCCCATCATGCACGGGGTCGCGATAGAGCGGCTTGGGCGCAATCGGTGCGCTGGCAGCCGCGAGCAGAAGCGCCGCAGCGATCATCGAAACAGGCGCAGATCGAACGCAGCCGCCATCGCCGCAAATCCCGCATCATTGGGGTGCAGCGCGTCGCCCACATCATAGGGTTTCGCTATCCGCGCCGGATCGGCGGGGTCGGCGATCGCCTTGGCGAGATCGACCATGCCATCGGCTTCGTCGGTCGTGCGGATCCACTCATTGACGGCGATGCGAACAGCCTCGCCCTCTGCGCTCCAATAGCCCGCACCCTTATAGGGCAGGATGGTGGCGAGGATGACCTTGACCCCATTGCCCCGCGCCCGCGCGATCATCTGACGATAGGCGCCGATCAGGTCATCGGCGCTCGGCAAGGGGCGGTTCTGTGCTGTCGCCGCGCCGATATCATTGACCCCTTCCAATATCACCACATGGCTGACGCCCGGCACCGCCAGCACATCGCTGTCGAAGCGCGCGAGCGCATTATAGCCCTCGCCTTCGGACAAGAGGCGGTTGGCGCTGATCCCGGCATTGGCGATCGCGACATTCCTCCGCCCCGCCTTCTGGAAGCGTTCGGCCAGCAGGTCGGGCCAGCGCCGGTTGCTGTCATTTGTCGCGCGCACGCCGTCGGTGATGGAATCGCCCAGCGTGACGATGGTGGGGGCGGGCCGGGCGGTTTCCACTTCCACGGCGGACAGGATCAGGCGCGGCCCGATGGTCGTCGCCCCGGTCAGGTTGATGGCGGTGGTCTGGTCGCCTGGCGCGATCCAATTGGTGGCGGCGGCATAGGCATGGACGGTGGGCGTGGCTGCGCCCTGCGGCAGATGGATGCTGATCGTCAGCCGGGTCAGCGGCTTGACCGGCAGGTCGATTGGATCGCTCAGCAGCGGCGCGCGCGGGGAAAGCGTTACCCCCTGCACGCCGTTGAACGCGACGACGCGGTCGGTGCCCGGCAGGGTCGCGCCATCTTCCCCGGCGAGCGCGACATGGACTGCGCCGATCGTCAGCGGCGCAACCGCCATTTCGTTGGACAGGCGCAGCCGGATGCGCACCCCGCCACTGGACAGGCGAACGACCTGCCGCACCGTACGGTCGGTCAGGTCCGGGCGCTTGTCGGCGGGAGCGGTCCAGACGAGCGGCGCAGCCATCCAGCTGCGCGACCAGTGCTGGGCCGCAGCGGGCGTGGCTAACAAGGCAAGAGCGGCAAGAAATAGCACGGGGCGCATGATCGATCCTTTGTCAGCGGGCGACCGGGTTTCTGCCCCATAGCTGATCATAGCGCCAGCCCGACAGATCCTCGACGATCCGGCCCGCCTCCGGGCTGGTAGGCGTCTGTGCGCCACCCCGTAGATGCTCGATCTCGGCCATCAGCACATCATGCGTGGCGGGGCTGAGGCGGAAGCGGGTGGACACGAGGATACCAAAGCCCAGCATCCCCACCGTGCCGATCCCCAGCAACAGGGCGATCGTCAGGATGGCATCATAGCTTTGCACTGGCGCACCGGACACGAAGCCACCCGCCTGCATGATGAACCCCACGCCCGCGACAGCCGCGGCCTGCGTCGCCTTGCGCACGAAGGTCATGACACCGGCAAAGCTGCCTTCACGCCGCTGGCCGGTGACGATCTCGTCCACGTCGGCCATATAATTATAGGTCGCCCAGGGGATATAGTTGAGCGCGCCACGACCCAGGCCCGCCAGGATGATCGGTAACCAGATCATCGGGCTGCTCGCCGGAATGTCCAGCACCCAAAGGCCGATGAGCGTCAGCGCACCCGCCGCGAAGCTGGCCGCCGCAATCTGATAGGCGCGCGACGGGGACGCCCGCAGCGCCAGGTTGATCGCGATGATGACCGCCACGAACTGCACGATATACATGGTGCCAAGCAGCCCCGATGCGATCGCCATCGACCCCGTCAGTGCAAAGATGACGAAGAAGGTGAAGGCCGCGTTGAAAATATCCTGACTGATATAGCCGCCCAGATACATACCCAGATGGAGCCGGAACGCCCGAATACGCATGGTGGAAAAAAGGTTGCGATACAGCGCCTTGAACGCCTGCCCCATGCCAGCGGTCGGCGCAGCCTGCGTCAGCTCCACGCCGCCTGGCATATGCCGTTCCCAACTGAACAGATACAGCAGCCCGGCCGTCAGCATGAAGAGCGCGGCGAAAATGATACCCATATAGAAAAACGTGTCGGCACTGTCGCGGCCCAGCGTCGTGATCAGCCACAGCGGCAGGAAGCCCGCCAAAATGGCCGACGCCTGCCCGAACAGGATGCGCGCGCCTGCGAACTTCGCCTTGGTCTTATAATCGCTCGACATTTCGGCAGCCAATGTCTCGAACGGGATGATCTCCATCGCATAGACGAGTTCAAACAGCACATAGCTGACAAGATAATACCAGAAGGTCTGGCCCGGCAGCCACATCAGCGCGAAGCTGGGCAATAGCGGGATCGCCGCCAGGATGAAAAAGCGCCGACGCCCGAAACGCTGGCCGAACCGAGTGCTGCCGAAATGGTCTGAAATATAGCCGATCATCGGCGAAGCAACGGCGTCCAGGATACGCGCGACCGCAAAAATCGTCGCCGCCTGTCCGGCGGAAAGCCCGCAAAACTGGGTGTAGAAGATCAATACCCAACCGGAAATGACCGCCATCGACCCTGCGCCCAACACGTCATTGGACCCATAAGCGAGATAATTGCGCAGGCGAACGGGGCGAATGGGTGCTGGGTTGGGCATGTTCGGCTCCTCCGCCTTATTATCATTCTGGCCCTGGACGGCGGCGCTCCTTCCAAGACCCGCCGCCGTCCAAGCTCTCATTATGTCAGATATAGCTGCGCAGAAATTCACCCAGCGCGCAGATGGCGAGGCTCTGGCCATAGGGCATGGAGGTCAGCGCAATATCCTTGTAGAATTGCTGGGTGTCGCCCATCGCGGTGCCAAAGCTCACCTGCTGCAACTCGCCCGCATCGTCGATATTGGCCAGCACGCCGCGTACCGCCTTGATGCCGACAGCCTCATAATGGCGCGGGAGATAGCCCTTCCGCACCGCCTTAAGAATGCCATAGGCGAACCCGGCCGTGGCCGAGGCTTCCAGATAGCTGGTCGAATCGACGATCAGCGTGTGCCACAGGCCCGTATCGGCGTCCTGCGTCTGCGCCAATGTCTTCACCTGGGCGGCCAAAGTGTCGATCAGGAAGGTGCGGAACGCATCACCCTGCGGCAGATCCAGTATCTCGATGATTTCAGGGATGGCGATCGTCACCCAGCAATTGCCGCGCGCCCACAGCGCTTCTGCAAAATTATGACGACCGTTGAAATCCCACCCATGGAACCACAGGCCCGTCTTGGTATCGAACAGATATTTGATGTGGATGAGGAATTGGCGCTTGGCTTCCTCGACATAATGGGGGCGGTTCAGCAGCAGGCCGATCTTGGCCAGCGGCAGCACCGACATCATCAGCGTGTCGTCCCACATTTCGCCCGGATTTTCGTCATTATAGACGATATGCTGAAAGCCGCCCTCTTCGGTCTTGGGCAGGCCATCATCCGCCATCAACCATTCGGCCCAAGTGTCGAGATAGGGAATGTAGCGCGGGTCCGGCTCATGCTCATACAGGTATGCGAGCGTGATGAAGGGCGCCATGGTGTTGATATTCTTGGTCGGCGTGCCTTCGGCAAAGCGATCCTCGAACCATTGCTTGATGATGCCCAACGCCTTTTGGTCGCCGGTCTGCTCATAATAACGCCACATGCCGAACAGGCCGATCCCATGGGTCCATTCCCACCCGGCCCAACCCTTGGTGTCGATGATGCGGCCATCCTCCAGATGGAGCAGAAACTCGCCGGTCTCGTCCTTGATATTGACGAGATTGTCCATCAGCCGGTCGATGGCGTCGACCACTTGGGCGCGCGGGACATCATGATTGAGTGCGGCCACTTATTATTACTCCTTAAGGTCTGAAGGTGCGTTTGGCGCGGTAACCATCTGCACTGGCAGACCGCCTTTCACGGAATGAAGGGTGACGAGGCGCACGGCTTCGAGCGCATCGCCTGGCTGGCCATCGGATGTGACGGCCAGCGCGACATGGTTCTTGCCCCGGTGGTTCAATATGCCTTCGGGAATGGGGAAGGTGCGTTGCGGCCCGACATGGGCGATGAACTGCCCCATGTTCCAGCCATTGACGAACATCAGCACGCGATAGCGAACCGGCGATCGCGGCTTGGTCGCGTCGCCGAAGCTGAGCGCGATGGTCGCGTCCTGCCCCTTGGGCACGGCCAGGTCGAAGCTGGTGCGATACCAGCTGGTTCCCGCTTCTGCCTGCGTGGCAGGGACCGCAGCTTTCGCCCAGCGCTTGTCATCGAAGCCGGGCAGATGCCATCCCATGCGCTCGCCATAGAGGCCGCCATTATTGGCCGGACCGCGGACAGGATCAGCCAGCGTCTCGCCGCCCCGCTTGCCCTGAATCTTCCAGGCGATCGGCACGGCAAAGCTGCGTCCACTTGGGCCACCTTCCAGCGACGCGGAGATCAGGCCACGGGCCTCCTTGTGGAAATCGTCGCTGTCCAGATCCCAATTATGGCCATTGTTGCGGACCAAGACGGACAGGATATGCTCGCCACTTTGGGCACTGGCGGGCAGGGCAAAGCGCGCCGTGCCGGTGGTGATTGGCCGCGGCAGGCCGCCCGGCGTTTCCGCCTCGCCGATAAATTGCCCGTCGACCCAGGCCTGGACAAGGCCAGAACCACCCGCACCATAATAGAGCGACAGCGTCTTGGCATCGGGCGTTCCAGTGAAGCGGCCACGATACCAGACATCGCCATCATGAAAGCCATAGGCGTCCATGCCCATATTGGGTTGGCCGTCGGGGCGGGCAGTGATGCTGGCCGATGAGCGATTGTCGATCCCCTGCCAGTCGCTATCGTCGAAGGCTGGCTCTGCTTCGGGCGAACCCTTGGCCATTCGCCAGTCGGTGAGCGCAGGCAGCGCGAACGTAGCAGGACCGGCAAGCGGCTGCGTGGCCGCAAGGCTGCCCGATGGCGTGGCACGGGTGACGATCTTCGTGCCGTTCCACGTCACGCTGCGGATCGCGCCCGGCGCCCAGATTTCGAGCGGACTTTGCGTCGCGGTGTCTCCGGTCAGGGCCAGCGTGCCGCCCTTCACCGTCGCATGGCGCACCAGTTCAGGGCCATGGATCAACATATCGCCCTGCCGCCAATAGCGGACGGCTTCGGCTTCGTCGCCCAGGATCACCGTCAGCGGCGGCCGCCCGCCGCCCTCGATCTGCACGATCGCGCGGCCTTGATGGCTGTAGCTGAGTTTCAAGTCGCCCTTCGCCGCGTCGAAACGGCTGGTGGCTTCCCCCTCGATCACGGTCACGGTCGGCGCGCTGGTGTAGCGCAGCACGGTCTCGCCCGGCTCCCCAGCGCGGCCATAGAGCAGCAGCAGGTCGCCCTTATCCTGCCGCTGCGCCGATTGCAGTTCCGACGTGGAATAGACCAGTCTTTGCCCACCCAGTGTCACGCCCGCGACCAACCATTTCGCGTCAAAGCCATTGAGGCGCATCGGCACGGTATAACGCCCATCGGGCAGGTCGGCAGTAAAGGCGAAGCTGTCGTTCGTCTGCCCGTTGGACGGCTTGTGCGTCACCATCAGGAAACGAGCGTCGGTTTCAGGGCTTTTATTATGATAGATCTGGATATTGGGCGACGTGATCTCGACCGGCCCGGCCGAAATCATGCCCGCCAGATCGGGGACGGACGCGATGAGGCCGCCCAACTGCTTCATCTCCTGCGCCTTTTCGCGCAGCGCACGGGGTTCGGAAATCGCCGCGCCATAATCATAGCTGGTGAACACCACCGGGCCAGGCAGCCAGCCCCAGCTGGTGCCGCCATAGGTCATGTAAAAGCTCTGGATACCGATGCCGTTGGCTAGGTTGGTGCCATAAAAGACCCGCTGAAACCGCTTGCCGCGCTGGATCGCGTTGCACTCATAGCCGCCGTTCGACCCCCAATAATCGAACCAGCCACCGCCAAACTCGGCCGCAAATCCCGGCGTGTCGGGGGAAGCCGACGCGCCGCCCTTCGCCCCGCCCGTGCCATAATAGCCCCAATCGGGCGCTGCGACATCGCGGGTGGGCTGGCCGTTGACGGTGCAGGTGCCGCCCGGATAGCCATCGAACGCATACATGTCGTTGGGGCCGGTGACGACCTTGTCGACCGTCGAGGATTCCGGCGTCCAATAGCCATTGCGGCCCTGATCATTGTGGAAGATCGGCACGGTGATGCCGTCGGCGCGCGCCTTGGCATAGAGGTGATCCATATAGCGCCGCTGTGCGGGCGTCGTCAGCGCCAGTTCGTTTTCGATCTGGTGCAGGATGACGCCGCCCTTGCGCTGCTTGTCCACATTGATCTGGTGCCGCGCGATGATCGGGTTGATTTGGCTGAGCCATTCATCGACGGCCTTGAGATAATCCGGGTCGTCGGTGCGCGCACGCGCGCGCTGGTTGACCAGCCAGCCGGGAAAGCCGCCGCGCGACAGTTCGGCATTCACATAGGGACCGGCACGGGTGATGACGTAGAGGCCTTCCTCCTCCGCCATGGTGAGCAGCCGGTCGAGATCGCGGATGCCGGTAAAGTCGTACACGCCCTGTTTCGGGCTATGATAGCCCCAGTCGAAATAGAGGGCGACGGTATTGAACCCGCTCGCCTTCATCTTCTGCAATATGTCGCGCCACAGGTCGGGCGAGGGCAGGCGGAAGGGGTGGAATTCCCCGCCCCAGATGATCTTGCGCTCGCCATCGATCATCAGCGAGCGCGCATCATAGGAGACGCGGCCAAAGCTCTTGACCGGGGCGGACAGGTTGGCGGTGGGCTTGGCAACCTGCGCCATCGCAGGGATCGCCAGGGCGGAGTCCAGCAGCAGGGCGGCAATTAGGGAGCGCATCGGTCGGATCAATCCATGTGGAACAGCAGGGGGAGCGGCCATTCCTTGGGTCTATTGTCCGGCTCGACCTCCATCAACGGCGCCATATAGGCCCACCATTTCTGCATCACGGGATGATCGGGCAGCGTGTCGCGCTGATTCTCCGCCGCCAGCGTCAGCACAGCGAACAGGCTGAGCGTATCTTCATCCAGAAAGATGGAATAATCGGAGATACCCGACTGGCGCAGCAGATCGGACAGTTCGGGCCATAACTCGTCATGGCGGCGACGATATTCGTCCACGACGCCGGGCTTCAATTGCATCTTGGAGGCGTGGATCGACATCTCGGCTCTTCCCCTATAAACCACATTATGGAACCTTTGACCTATATTTGGTAACATCGTCCCAATTGTTCGTCAACGCCACAGTGGCGTGTTTCGCACCGTCAGATGCCGCACATCGTCGAACAGCAAGGGCGGACGCTGGTCGGGCGAGCGTGTCGCCGCCGAGAACCGCTCGATCGTCAACCGCTCCGCGTGCCGCGCCCACAGCGCCCAGGCGGGCAGCACGCCGAACATACTGGGTTCCGGATAAGCGTCGGCCAGTTCGCCGGGCCGCCGTGCGGCATCCTGCGCCGTGCCGCCGCCCTCATAGTCCAGGTGGATATCGCGCAACGTCACGTCGCGGATCGGATGGCCGGGCAGGCCCGCAATCGTGGCCGGGAAGCGATGATCGATACCACGCGCATCGACCTCGCTTATCTCCACATGGCGGATCGCGCCGATCCCTGTCCCCTCCGGCCCGCGCCGCCGGTCGCCCAGCCGCAGGAAAAGGGGCGCGGTAGTAACGTCGCGCATGGTCAGCCGATGCGCGACGATATGCTCCATCACCCCGCCATCCACCGTCTCCAGTGCCAGCCCCCGGCAGCGGGTGAAGCGGCAATCCTCGATACGGATATTGCGATAACCGCCATTGCTCTCGGTCCCCAGTTTGATCCGGCCCGTGACGCGATCCTGATCGGGGGCGATCTGCTGGCGGGTCGTCCGGGTGCCGTCGATCAGCGATCCCATATCATAGCCCGACACGTCACAATCGCGGATCAATATGTCTTCAGCGGCGATCGCCCGCCCCAGCGCATGGCTGCTCTTGATCACGATGGCATCGTCATTGGGCGAATTGACGCGGCAGCGCTCCACCACCACGTCGCGCACGCAATCGAGATCGATGCCGTCGCGGTCGGTATCGATCGTCAGCCCATCGATGCGCAGCTTTTGCGTGCCCGTGGCCAATATGGCGAAATGCCCGCCCTTGCGAATGGTGAAGCCCGACAGGCGGATGTCGCGGCCATTTTTGAACGCGATCGCCTTGTTGCCCTTGCCAGCCATCGCAGCGGCGGTCGGTTCCAGGTCATCAATCTGCGCCTGCGTCATCGCCCGCATCGACAGCGGACGCTCGCCTGCCTGGCGCTTCCAGCGCGCGCCGGGGCCATCGCGGGTCAGGCCCGCGCCATCGATTGCGCCGGGGCCAAGGATAGCGACCTTCCGCACATCATCGCCCCAGATCAGGCTGTTGTGCCAATGGCTATGGCCGAAATCCTGATACAGCTGATCGATCCCCTCTTCGGGCAGGTCATAACGCCCGGCATGGCGCGCCGGATCGGCCGCCTCGATCACCGCACCTTCTCCCAACAGCAAGGTAACGCGGCTGCGCAGCCGGATCGAGAAACACAAATAGCGCCCCCGCGTCAGCAGGACGGTGCCGCCGCCGCCGCGCGATGCCGCCTCGATCGCTGCGTTGATTGCATCGCTGTCGATCGCAATGCCGTCGCCGCGCGCACCATGATCCCGCACATCGAAGCGTCGCGCGGCATGGGCGGGGAAGGGCAGGGCCGCCAGAGCGAGATTGGCCAGTCCCAACGCTAGATCGCGGCGAGTCATGTCCATGTCAGTTCCCGGCCGGGCGCTGATCGCTGTGGATCAGGCTTGGGACAATGGCGACCTGCGCTGCCGTGGGGGGCTTTGCAGGCGCGAAGGCACCGGCGCTCACATGCGGGGCAAGCGCAGGGATGGTATCGCGGATGCGCTGCGCCACGGCGCTCGCCAGCAACCACGCGCCGTAGTTATTATGATGCGTCTTGTCCTTGCCGCCATCGTTGAAGGCTGCGGGCGCGACATCGGGGCCAAGCGATTCATAGATGGCGCGGCTGTCCGCGTTCAGGTCGATCAGCGGGACGCCATCTTCCGCCGCGACCTTCCGCACCGCCGCCGCATAGTCGCTCAGCGTATCGATGATCTTCCCCTGCGCATCGAAATTGCGCCGTTCGGGCGATGTCACCAGGACTGGATGCGCGCCGCGCCGTCGCGCTTCGGCGATATAGGCGCGCAGATAGGCGGGGTAGGTCGAATCCGGCGCGACCCAGGTCTGCGGCCATTGCTGCTTCTGGTCATTATGCCCGAACTGGATGAACAACCAGTCGCCGGGCCGCATCGCCGACAGCAGCTTGTCGAAGCGTAAGCTGGTCAGGAAAGATTTGAGCGTCTCGCCCGACTTGGCGTGATTGGCGACGACGATCCGGTCATCCAGCAGCGCGGGCAACATCTGGCCCCAACTCGCCGCGGGTTCCGCATATTGATCGGTGACGGTGGAATCTCCCGCCAGAAAGATCGCCGGGGCCGTGACCGGCTCAACGCGGATCGACCGGACCGCCGGTTGGCCGAGGAACTCAAGCGTCAGCTTGTCGTCCCAGGTAAATTCCTGCGCATCCCGCCCATCGATCCGCACCCGGTCGCCACCCGGCGCCGTGGGCGGTGGCGGCGGCAGCGCGGGCGTGCGGACATCCACCAGGAAACGGCGCTCGACTTCCTCTCCTTTGCGGGTGCGTACAGAGCGCAGCATCAGGCGACGCGCCTCGGCCTTGACCGTCGTATCGCCCGCCCGCGTCCGGTCCCCCAATCGCACAGTCACGCGATAGCGGCCTTCGGGCAGCGCGATGGAATAGGCAAAACCCTGCGCATTGCCGCCCGGTTCGACGCCGTGGCTTGCCGCCTGATAGGGTTGCAACGAGTCGCGGTTAAGGACGATGGTCTCCCCCCCGCCAGCGGCCGCCAGCATCAGGAAGAGCGCAGCGCTGGACGGCATGACATGGGCCTTTGCAGAAGTGCAAGAGCGGGGGAGCGCCACGAAGGCCGCCACGCTCCCCCCAGAATATCGGCCCGTGCAGAGGCCAATATCTATCCCGCTAAATAGGTTTATAACCCATATATAGGGATTATAACAGGGTCAATGGCCTTTCCTCTCGCGTCATCCTCCGACGGGGATCTAAATATCCCACAATGTGGGAATTAAAATCATATGATGATTTTTCTTTCCATTCCGCGACTCCCAATATAAGATGACACCGTAATCCACATAATGGGACATTCGGATGTCATCGGGGTGATGGCAACCGGTCAATAGGGGAGGAAGTCATGTTGCACACCCGTTCTGCATTTGCGCGCCGCAGCTCGGCCATCGCGATCGCCACCACGCTGCTTGTGGCGGTCCCCGCCATCGCCCAGGACCAGCCCGTCGCCGATCAATCCGAAACCGCCGATATCGTCGTCACTGGCTTCCGCGCCTCGCTCGACAGCGCGCTCGGCATGAAACGCCGCGAAGCTGCCGCGATCGATTCGATCGTTGCTGAAGACATCGGCAAATTCCCCGACTCCAACCTCGCTGAATCGATGCAGCGCGTGCCCGGCGTGGCGCTTGCACGTGGCGATGGTGGCGAAGGTCGCAACATCTCGGTCCGTGGGCTCGGCGCCGGTTTCACCCGCGTCCGTATCAACGGCATGGAAGGCACGGCCCAGACCGGCGGCTCTGACATTTATGGCGCAGGCAATAATGGCCGCAGCTTCGACTTCAACGTCTTCCCTACCGAAATCTTCTCGGCCCTGTCGGTGCGCAAGACACCCTCGGCCGATATCGAGGAAGGCTCGCTCGGTGCGACCGTTGACCTCTCCGCGCCCAAGCCCTTCGATCAGAAGGATGACTTCGTCCTCTCCATGACGGCGCGTGGCGTCTATAACGAACTGTCGAAAAAGGTCGATCCGCGCGCGTCGCTGCTGGTTTCCAAGCAATTTGGCGATAGCGGTTTCGGCATATTGGCATCGGTCGCCTATCAGCAGCGCAACCTGCGGGAAGTCGGCTATTCTGCGGTCGATCTGTTGCCTGCCAATATCAATGGCGGCTTCTGTTCGCCGCTGGGCGCACCGATCAATACAGCAGGCCAGACGCCTGAACAATTGGCGACGCGCGGCGTAACGGCCGCAAATTGCAGCAACGGCAATCCGCGCACCAGCACGCAGGCGGCCTATGACACGATCCAAAATCTGCGCCGCGAAGGCGCGGAAGGGACGCCTGGCAGCGGCGCCTTCTTCCCCCGCCTGCCGCGCTATCTCAATAGCGAGCAGAAGCAGGAACGGATCGGCGGATCGTTGACCCTGCAATATCAGCCGGACGACCAGACCGATATCTCCGTCGACTTCCTCTATTCGCGGTTCGAAGTGACCCGTCGCGACAATTATATCGCCGCCGTGTCCTTCGCGCGTAACGCCTCGAACCTCGGCCAGCCGATGACGTCGGTGCGCGAGATCGAATTCGACGAGAATGGATCGCTGGTCCATGGCGTGTTCGACGGCGTCGATGTGCGCTCCGAAGGGCTGGTCGATAATTTCGTCTCGACCTTCAAACAGGCCAATGTCAATTTCAAGCGCGAGCTGAACGACAGCCTGACCGTCGACGCGATCGTCGGGTTCAACCGCTCGATCTGGAACGGCAAGAAGCGCCTGCAAACCTTCATGGATGCCGTCGATGTCGATGGTTTCTCGATCGACTTCCGGGATGGCGGCAGCACGCCGGTTTTGGGCTTTGGCACGGATGTCGGCAACCCCGGCAGCTTTGCCTATGCGCCGCCGCTCGCCGATGGCACCGTGCGCGGCGGCTTCAGCTTCCAGGGCAAGCCGTCCCGCAACAAGACCGACAATCTCACCGCTGGCGCGAACCTGACGTGGAAGGCGAGCGAAGCCTTCTCGATCCGGGCGGGCGGCCAGTATCGGCGCAGCGACTTCCTCTCCACCTTCCTGCGGCCCTTCAATGCCGACACGGTGGTCCGCGCCCTGCCTGCCGGCACGACGTTGGCAGACATCACGACCACCATCGGCGGCGTCGACAAGCTATGGGGCAATGGTGCGCCCAGTGGCTGGGCAGCGATTGATGCCGAAAAATGGGCTGATACGTTCGGCTTCGATGCAGTACGCTATTGCGGCGTCGAATGTGGCGGTGGCCGTAGCCGGGTCCGCGAAGAGGTGACGAGCGGCTATGTGATGGCCAATTTCGACCTTGAAGATGCTATCGGTTTCAGCGTGCGCGGCGATGCAGGCGTGCGCTACGTCAAGACCGACATGTTCTCGTCGGGCTATATTCAGGTCGCCAGCGCCACGACGCCCACCGGCCTTGCGGGACGGTTCGCTGCCGCTCGAAATGTCTATGACGACTGGCTGCCGTCCGCCAATGTCGTGATCGAGCCGATGCAAAATCTGCTGGTGCGCTTCTCCGGTGCGAAGGTGCTGGCGCGCCCGGAACTGGGTCTGCTGACCCCCACCAGCGGCGTCAATCCGGTCACCCGCGTCGGCAATATCAACAATCCCTTCCTCGACCCGATCCGTGCCAACACGTTCGACGTCGCGGTGGAATGGTATTTCCGTCCCGGCTCGCTGCTATCCGCCGCCTTCTTCTACAAGGATATCAAGAGCTTCGTTCAGAATGTGAACAGCCTCATTCCGTTCAACCAGTTGGGCCTGCCCAATGGTCTGCTCGAAAACAGCAACACCGACCCCAGCGAACCCTTCAACGTGTCGCAGCCGTTCAATACGCCGGGCGGCCCGCTCAAGGGCATCGAACTCAATGCGCAGATCCCCTTCACCTTCTTCGACGGTTTCCTCGGCAATTTCGGCATGCTGGCTAACTTCACCCATGTCACGTCGAAGATCGACTATATCCTCGCCAGCGTGAACGGTGTGCCGACCGTGACCACTACGGCGGACCTTGTCGGCCTGTCGAAGAACACGGCGTCGGGTACGCTCTATTATGAGGATGAGAAGTTCAGCATCCGCACCACGGGCAATTTCCGCGACAAGTTCATCCGCGGCATCCCCGCCTCGCCGGGCAGCGATCTGGTCGGCAATGCCAAGACCTTCTACATGGACGCATCGGCCTCCTTCGCCGTGACCGATCGGCTCAAGCTCATCGTCGAGGCTCAGAACCTGACCGATGAACAGAACCGCCTCTACACCGACAGCGTGCGGCAGGACACCTTGTTCGAAACGCGCATCGGCCGGACCTTCACCTTCGGCGTGACCTACCGGATGTAAAGACACTCTCCTCCCCCACCTAAAGGGCGCGATCATTGCGATGATCGCGCCCTTATTGTTGTTTGGGACTGCCGCTCGTTCAGCGCGGCCCGCTATATCCCACCGCAGCGCTGATCTGCTCGGCCGACCGCATCACCTGCAGCGCCAGTGTCGTGCGCAATTCATCGGTCAGATAATGGGCGGCGCTGGCGATCGAGATAGCGATGCAGATATTCCCCTTCGCATCTCGGATCGGTGTCGCGATCGATCGCACACCGTCACCCAATTCGCTGTCATGCAGCACTTCGCCCCGCGCCTTGTGGCCCTGCATTTCGGCGACGAAAGCGTTGATCGCCGCACGCGACGGCTTGCCGCCCTTGGCCGCGACATACAGCCGCTCCCAGGTCGCCTCATCCTCGTCCAGCAACAGCGCCTTGCCCAGGCCCGTTTCGGCGATCGGCCGACGATCGCCCGGTGCCGTCGCCACGCGCAGCCGCTGCGTCCCCGTCACCCGGTCGAGGTGGCGGGAAAAATCCCCCTCGCGCTTGCCCACGAACACGCAAAAACCGCTGCGTTCGGACAATAATTCCATGAATGGCCGGGCAATCCGCACGAAGTCGATCTGCTCGGTCGCCAGCACGCCGAGCTGCAGCAGCTTCGGTCCCAGCGCAAAGCCGTCCCGCGTCACGGCCAGATAATCGCGCGACTTGAGCGCCTGCACCAGCCGGTGCGCCGTGGTCTTGCTCATGCCAAGCTTGCGGGCCAGGTCGGCGGCGCGAATGGGGCCGTCTATCACCTCGTCCATGATGTCGAGCGCGCGCATCAGCGTCTGCGTGCCCTTGACGCCCGGTTCCTTGCTGTCTTCGCTATCGCTCATATCATATTCGCCATGCGTCCCAAATAAAGGAACGTCTATCCTTCAAATCGGCCCGCCTGTCAGCAGATTTGTGCGGTGCGCGCTCAAGCGCGATAGTCGAGCGCGCCCCGCTTTGCCAGTTCCCCGCTCGCCGGATCGAAGATCATGTTGAGTACCAGCCCCACCGCTAGCACCGCCGCAAACAGCGTCGCAAGGTAAAAGCCATAAATGGCATCGCTGAAATAATCGCCGATCAACCCCATCGCCAGCGGCGCGATCACGGCACTGACGCAGGTAAAGAACAGGATGACACCCGAAATCGCGCCATGCTGTGGTTTGGGAAAGCAGCTAATGCCCTTGGAATTGAGCGTCGGATACAGCACCGACATGAACAGGCCTGACAAGGGCAGCGACATCACTGCCATCGGCCGCCCGCCAAAGATGGCCAGCGCAAAGCAGAGCAGGATCGCGACGCCGCAAAAGGCCAGCACCGCGGTCCAGTTGAACCGCTCCAGCAGCCAGAAACCGGCAAAGCGGCCGACCACGCGCAGGATGAAGAAGATCGACAGCGCATAGGCCGCCCATTGCCAGGCCGGACCCGTATAGCCCGCCAACAATGTCGGCATCCAGACATAGATGGCGGTCTCCACGCCCACATAGAGCATGATCCCGCTGCTGAAGGCCAGCGCATAGCGATTGCGCATCATCGCCAGCATGTCGGCCATCGGCGCACTATCCGTTTTCGCTTGCACCGGCGGGTAGGGGACGCGCCAGGCGAGGATCATGAGCAATCCGCACAGCGCGGCCGCGATCAGATAGAGCCACTTCCACGACGCATCATGCGACAGCAGATAGGCGACGATGGCCGGCCCGATGATCGCGCCGATGCCGAAAAACCCCTCGACCACATTCATGGTCACCGTATGCGCGCGCGTCGATGTCGATATGTCGCCGATCAATGCCAGCGCCGCCGTCTTGAAAATGCCGACCGCAAGCCCGCCGACGAACAGCAGGACCAGGAACAGGCCGAAACTGCTGACCCAGGCGAACAGGGAGGCGCTCAAGCCAAACAGCGCCAGGCCCGCCAAAATCGTCGGCTTGCGCCCGAACCGGTCCGCCATCGATCCCAGCAAGACCCCGCCCAGCGCGATGCCGCTCATCGTCGCATAGTGGAACGCGCCACCCGCCGTCATGCCCAGGCCGAATTCGCGGATCACCGACGGAATGATCACCCCAACCGATTCCGATGTCATCGCGAACATCAGGAACATCAAATAGGTGAGCCAACGAATGCGAGCCATTTGTCTGCGGTCCTAAACCAGCTTGTACATGCGAATGCGCACGGCGGGGGTTTCCATCTCCGGCACGGGGCCGACCGTCCCTGCAAACACGGCTTCGTTCAGCCAGGCGTGCGGGCCATTGGGCACTTCGAATACGGCGCTCGTCCGCGCATAACCCTTGCCCGCCACGCCCTTGTTGCGGATGTGAATGACGGTGCCGTCGGCCTCCCGCATCAGATAGGCGGCCTCCAATTCGGTCATGCCGTCCGGGCGGATCAATTGCCAGTCCATGCCTTCGGGAAAGATGGTGCCGCTGATCCGTGGCCCCTTGAACGTGCCGCCGGTGATGGGAATGCGGACACGCTTGCCATACGGCGTCTCGCCAATCTCTTCGGGCGGCCCCAATGTCACGATCGCCTCATAGACGAATTCCGCTTTGGGGACGTCCTCTGCCACGGGTGCAGGCGCGACCGCTTTCGCCATGACGGGAACGGCGGCCAGTCCGCCAGCGGCGAGCAACAGGCTGCGGCGCGTCTGCGGGTCGTTCGGGAATTGCTTGTCGGCCATGATGCTGCCCTTTCCGAAAAAAATGGGACGCCCCCCCACGGGACGCCCCACCTTAGCTTAGAATTGCATGCCGAGGCGTACGCCATAGGTGCGCGGCGGATCATAATTGGCGGTGGTGGAACTCCACACCGTTACCAGATTATTCGCCACGCGCTCATCCTCCAGATTATTGACGAAGCCGGTGATCGACAACTGCCCATCTTCGGTTTCATATCGCAGGTTGAGGTCGGTCTTGGTATAGGACGCCCGGCGGCTCTGCGCATAATTTTGGATGTCGCTGAACGTCCGCGACTGGACATAGAAGTCCACACTCGGCGTCACGCTACCCGCACCGCCCAGGTCGAAGATATGGGCATAGCTGACCCGCGCGCTCCATTTTGGCGCGTTGGGCAGTTCATTGTCCGACACGTCGCGCACGACGTTGGTGGGCAAAGGCAGGTTGCCGAATGCACCGGTGACGCCGTTATAATTGCCGCTGGCCGAATTGAGATTGTCCGATGCCGTCGGGAAGGACCGGATCTTCGCGTCGAGATAGGATACAAAGCCGCTGATCCGGTCATTGCTCGTCGGCCGGATGATCGCCTCCAGTTCGATCCCGCGCAACCGCGCCGTCGCGGCATTGGTCGTCACCGCAGACACCTGATTGGTCAGCGGATTGAGCACGATGCTCGATACCTGCAGATCCTTATAGTCCATGTTGAACGCCGTGGCGGCAAGGTAGAGCTTGCCCCCCATCAACGAACTGCGCACGCCGATCTCATAATTGGTCACGGTTTCGGGCTGATATTGCCGGAACTGCGGCGCGTTGCCGGTGGCTTCCAACCCGCCGCCGCGAAAACCGGTGCCGACGCTGGCATAGGCCAGAGTTTCGGGCGTCAGCTCATAATTCACGCCCCCCTTCCAACTGACGTTCGAAAATTTCGCTTCCGGGCGGTTGGTATCGTCGGACAGGGCAAAGACGAACGGGATGCCGGGGCAGGTCGTCGCCGTGATATTCTCCAGCGTGATCGTGTCGCCGGGGCAGACCAGCTCGATATTGCGCTGGTTGACCTGCTCCCAGGTCGACCGCACGCCGCCCAGGATTTTCAAACCCGGTGCCAGTTCATAGGTGCCCTGCCCGAACACCGCCTGCGACTTGGTGCCCTGACCGCGATAGGAGGTCACGACATCGACGCCGCTGATGGTCGTGATATTATTGCCCGTGCCTGCGACCTTGGCGAGTCCCGCAGCAGTGAGGATGCTGCCGAACGGCGCAGGCGCTGTATCGCCGGCGTGCAACAGGCGCGTGCCCGATGGTTGCTTATCCTGATAGAGGAAGCCGCCCAGCACCAGGTCGAACCGGCCCGAATTATAATTGACGTTCAATTCATGCGACTGGGTTTCGGTACGGCGGTTGATATTCTGCTGCGTGAAAACGCCGGTCGCGGAATCCACGCCATTATTCTTCAGCACCGAATAGCCTGCCAGATAGGTGAGCGACAGCGCATCCGTCGCCTGCCAGGTCAGCCGCGACCGGGCGGCATAATATTTCAGGTCCATCTGATTGTCGGTGACCAGATCCTGACCCGGATTGACGACTTCATCATAGATGGTTTGGATCGGGCCGAACGTGCCTGCCGCGATGTTGGCGTCTGGATAGACGTTGCGGCTGCGCATATAGGTGAGCGGGATCGTGCCCTTATTTTCCCCATAGTTGAGCGAAAGGCGCCAGGTCAGGCTGTCGCCCAGACGCAGGATGCTGTTGACGCGCAGCCCGGCCTGGTCCGTCTTGTTGTAATTCTGCCGGGCGCCATATTTGCCCTCGAACCCGTCATCGACCTGGCGATAGGCGGCAATACGCAGGGCAAAAGCGTCACTGATCGGCAGGTCGACGGCGGCGCGGGCGCGCACTTCGTTGAACCGGCCATATTGGATATCGGCATTGAAGCCCAGATCCTTGCCAGGATCAGCCGTGTTGATGTTGACGACGCCTGCGGTCGCATTGCGGCCATAAACGGTGCCCTGCGGCCCGCGCAGAACCTCGACGGAGCCGAGGTCGAACAGGCCGAGCGTCAGCACGGCGGCAGACGGATCATAGATGCCGTCGATCTGCGTTGCGACCGTCGAATAGCCGCTGAAGCTGTTGTTGCTGCCGATGCCGCGAATGGCAAAGCCGTTCTGGCTCGATTGCAGGCCCGGCACCGTGCTGGTCAGCGCCGCAGCGGAATCCACACCCTGCCGGTTCAAACTGTCCTGCGACACGACGCTGATGGCGACCGGTGCCTTGGACAATTTCTCGGAGGTTTTTTGCGCGGTGACGATGATGTCGCCGCCATAATTATCGGCCATGTCCGTTTCAGCCTGCGGTGGCGCTAAATCCTGCGCCAGCGCGGGGAAGGACAAGGCGGCGACACTGGCGCCAATGAACAGAAATGAGAAATGCTTCACGATACTCTCCCTTTTTATGGAGGCTTGGATCGTCACCCTGTTTCGATCCAAGTCCTTGTTTTCATGCTATGATTTAGAAGTTGAAATGGTCCCACGCGGCCTTGGCCATGGCGGCATAGCCTTCGTCCGACGGATGGAGTTTGTCGCCGCAATCATATTGGGCGAGGATATGGTCGGGCGCGGCCGGATCGCGGACGGCGGCGTCGAAATCGATCACGCCGTCAAACTCGCCGCTGGTGCGGATCCACTGGTTGATGGCCTGGCGGATCACTTCCTTGGCGGGCGTCGCATAGCCCGGAAAGGTCGAACCCAGGAACGGCGTCAGCGTCGCGCCATGGACCTTGATGCCATGCGCCCGCGCCCGCTGGATCATCTGGCGATAGCCCGCGATCAGGTCATCGGCGGTGATCGTGTCATGCAGCCCGTCGGTGCGCGGATTGTCCAGACCGCTCAGCCCCAGATCGTTGATCCCTTCCAGCAGGACGATGTCGGTGACGCCCGGCACGGCCAGCGCATCGCGGTCGAACCGCGCAAGGCCGCTTGGCCCGACTTCTTCGCGCAACACCCGATTGCCGCCGATGCCCGCATTGGCGATGCCGACATTGGCGATCCCCTTGGCGTTCAGCATCTTGGCCAACTGCCCCGGCCAACCGCGCAGCAGCGGATCTTTGGCCCCAAAGCCATCGGTAATGGAATCGCCAAAGGCGACGATGGTCCGGGCGTCCTTGTCCGACTGCACCAATACCGACGTCACGATTTCACGGCTCGATACCGGCTTGGCACCGCGCAACGTCGCCGACCCGGTCTGGTCGCTCCCGATCGCCCATTCGGCGCGATGATTGGGGTCGGCCTGCGGCAAGATCACCTTGGTGGGCAGATAGACGCTGACCACGGCGACCGCGCCCGGCTTCACCTGCAACGGCAGCGGGTCGGACAAGAGGGGCGCTCCTGCAGGCAGCCGTACCGATCGCGCGCCGGAAAAGGTCAAAGGCCGGATGGTGGCCGCATCGATCCGGCCCTGCGCGTCGGCCAGGGCGATGGTCGCACTGCCGATCGCGACGTCGGTCGGCTGGGTATCGCCCGACAGGCGAACCTGAACCTTCGTGCCGCCCGCGCTCAGGCGCAGATGATAGCGGATGGTCCCCTGCACCTCCGGTGCCGGCTCCCAGAAATCGAACGGCAGCTTGGCGACGGGCAGGGAAGGGCTGGACGCCCAACTCGCGACCCAGCGGCCATCGTCCGCCGCCACCGCCTGCACCGGCAGCAGCGCCGCCTGCATCGCGATAACCCCAAGGGCAAGTCGGCCTATCATCCTCTTACGCATTCGAAGCTTTCCTTTTTCTCGACATCGCCCTGGCCCTTGTACCGGGCATAAGCGGGGTATCGGCAGATAGGTCGGGTACGGCCCGGCCACGGACTGGCCGCAGGGGCCACGGCATTGAGCTGTTCGGGCGCACGGCCCTGCTCGACCCAATCGACCATCGCGGCAAAGGCGTCATAGCGATCGGTCGATGGCCCGCCCTCGCAATGGTTCATGCCCGGCACAGGGAAGACGCGCACGGTGTCCGCGCCTTTGCCCGCATAACGGGCGTCGACCTCCCGATACCATTGCAGCGTGTCGTCCAGCGAGAAGACCGGATCTGCCGCGCCATGCGGCACGATCAGCTTGCCGCCAGCGGCCCGGAACCCATCAATATCGGGCGACCGCGCCGACATCATGTCCCAGCCCGAAGCCGGGAAGGGGGCCGCCACCCGATAGATGGCGTCGGCATCGCGATCGAAATCATAGCCCATCTGCCATTGCATCATGCCTTGCGGATCAGCCGCGACCAGCTTCGGCGGCGTCTGGAAGATCGCGGACAGGGCCGATCCGCCGACGACGATGCTCAACGCAGGGACGCCCTCCTTGGCCAGTCCCACTTTCCACACCGCCCAGCCCGGCTCTCCCACGCCGCCGTCCCAGGGAAAACGGACATAGAGGGGCGACCCATCGCTCTTGCGTGGACCGGCCATGGACCGGACAAGCGCATCGATCTGCAAATTGGACAAACATTGTCCGTTTCGCTGTCCGGTACAGGCCAAACCGCGCAGCACCGGCAGCACATCTGCATTGCCGCACTGGCCATAATGCGACACCAGACCATCGGCCACGCCATCCTTGGCGTCGCACGCCTTCAGTATGGCCTGCCGCACGATCCCCAATTCGCTGGTCGAAAATGCGTTCGCCAATTGTCCGAACGGCCGCACGCCATCGGGGCCGGGGGGCACCAGGCGTCCGAATGTCTGCACGTCCCAAGCCTGCGCCAACGCCGCACGCGGCAGCGACATGCCCGGCGCAGCGGCGACGATACCGTCGAAAGCATCAGGATAGCGATGCGCGACCGCCAACCCTTCCTGGCCGCCTTTGGAACAGCCCGCAAAATAGGAATAGCGCGGTGCGCTGCCATAAAAGGTCGCGATCGCCGCCTTCGCCGCATCGGTCACCGCGCCCAATGACGCATAGGCATAGTTGCGCCGCGCTTGCGGGTCGAAGCCGAACGCCACCGCACCGCCCTTGGTTGGATCGCTGTTGACCGCATTGTCATGGCCCGAATCCTGGCTGACTACGGCATAGCCCTGCGCAAGCGCTGGCGTTACCAGACCGACACCGGCCAACGCGCCCAAAGCATTGCCAATGTCGCCATTGGTCCCACCGCCGCCCTGGAACAGGAAACGACCATTCCATTCCATCGGCAGGCGCAGATGGAATTTAATCGCATAGCTCTGACCATCCATGCCCTGCCGCTCGGCCATTACAGCCTGCACGTCGCAATGTGCTTTCAGCGGAACCGTGCTGTCATATTGAAAACCACGCGGATCGGGCGCAGGCGCTGGCCCTTCCGGGACGAACACAGCACTGGTCACCCTTGTCGAGGCGTCGGGCCAATGGCCTTGCAGTGTCGATGCAAAGGCGGCGCAGCGATCACCGACCGCTGCGGTCGGCGCGACATCGGTCAATGATGTGCAACCGCCCAGCGCCACGATCGCTGCGGCTATGCCGGAATAGCGCCATTCGTTCATGCCTGGCTCCCCCTCAACGCATTCTGACCCACGATGATCGCCCCCAATGGCCCCGCATCGCGCCCCAAGGCAGGCGGCACGATCAACGTCTCCAGCGCAGCGAGATCCAGCCCCGCCAGATAACCGCCCAGATTGGCGGCGACCGCCACCCGTATCTTCGCAAGCAGGGTCGGACGGTAATCGAGCACCCCGCCGCCTATCACCAGTCGCTGGGGCGACACGCACAGGATCAGCATCGCCACCCATTCGCCCAGTTCGCGCGCCACCCGATCCCAAAGCGGATCGTCATCGGGCATATCCGCCAGCGCGCCGTTCGCCCGCGCCGCCAGCGCCGGACCACCGACCAGCCCTTCCAGGCAATCGCCATGGGCAGGGCAGGCGCCTTCGAACATATCACCCGCCGTCCGCCGGATACGCATATGCCCTGCTTCGGGGTGAAGGCGGCCATGCACCGCCTTGCCATCGACCACCAGGCCAAGGCCAACGCCTGTCCCGATCGTTGCATAGCCATGCACCGCACATCCCATCGCCGCACCCCATTGCCCCTCGGCCAGGGCCGCGCCCCCGACATCCGTGTCGATGCCGACGGGCAGGGCAAAGCGGCGCGCAAAATGCCCATGCACATCCGCCCCCGCCCAGCCGGGCTTGGGCGTATTCTCCATGTGGCCAAAATGCGGACTGCTGGCGTCCAGGCATAGCGGCCCGAAACTGCCGATCCCGATCGCCGCGAACGGCGCCTCGTCCTGCCATGCCGCCAAGGCCGCCGAAATCTCGTCCAGCGTCTCTGGCCCTTCGGTCGCCCAGCGCTCCTGCCGCAGGATATCCTTGCCCCGCGCCAGCGTCGCGATACATTTGGTACCGCCCAATTCGACGCCCGCGATCATGGTTTCCGTTGTCGTCATGCCAGCCACGCCTTCTCGCCGTCGATCATAAGCCGCAATTCGGGGGCCGGGGTGCCGCCGAAATGCGCCCGCGCCTGCACGACATCGCGCGGCGGCTCCGCCAACCCGACCAGGTCGGCAAAGCTCTGCACGCATAGATCCGGCAGCACCAGCCAGCTATAGGCCTGGAACGGCGCGGACTGTGGGTTGCCGAACACCAGCCCCGACCCATTGAGCGGTTGCCACGGGCCAAACAGCCCGTCCGCCACCATCCCGTAAAGCCCGGTCGGTCCAACCGGGCCATCTGCCGCGAACACCTTGGTCTGGGTCGACCAGAACAGATAATAGCGCCCGTCCCGCATGATGACATGCGGACGTTCCAGCTCATTGTTCAGCCCATCCGCTTCGACCAGCGGCGGCAATATCTGCCACTCCTGGTCAACGACCCGGCGCGCAATGCCGACCGCCCCATTCCATGCCGACCGCGACCGGGCTATCGATCCGGCAAACAGGATATAGTCTTGATTGTCGGCCGGATCGCGGAAAAAGGCCGGATCGCGAAACGCCTTGATCGTGCCGACCGCACCGCCGCCTGCCATGTCGCGGCTGTAATGAACATCGTCCGGCTCCAGAAACTCGACAGGCTCCGACCAAGGCGAAAGCGCTATGGCGCCATCCCGAATGGTAAACCCTGCGCAAGTGTAGAATAGCCGCTGGGCAAAGCTTGTTTCCACCTCGCCCCGGACGCCGGCCACGGTATAATAAAGCGTGATCGTCTCGCCGTCGGGCGAAAGGATGGCCGAACCGGACCATTCGCGACTGCCGGGCGAAAAACCGTCTGGCAAAACCGGCCCCAGATCGCGCCATTCACCCTCGACGCGATGCAGCAGCCGCATTCGCGCCACGGCATGTCTGGCGTCGGGGTCGGGCAGAATGGGTGCCGACAGCGCGATGAACAGCGTGCCGCCTGCAATATCGGCCGGATGACCATCGACGGTCTGCACCGGCCAATAATCCCACAGGTCCAGCGTCTCGATGACGCGACGCTGCGCCGGGATGACCGGAGCGCAAGCCGCTGTAGCGCGATCGATGCGCTCGACGTCCTCTGCAGTCCAATGGCTCGTGGCAGGCATTTCGCTCATGCGGCGACGCCCGCCCATGTCATGACCCCCGCCAAAGCGTGCAGTCTTTGGCGGAGGTCCGACTTCGCCCCGGCGGAACGAACGGCCGGAGAAGGCGCTGAAAGAGAGCGCAGGGCAGGATGGTCGTCATGGCCAAATCGACGTGCCAAACCCGGCACAATCCTTACATCAGCCCTCACCGATCATCCCCTATGCGCAGCTATCTTGTTGCCGCCCTGATATTTCCAAAAACAAACGTTTGCAATCTTAAATTGCAAACGTTTGCAAAACTTTTTGTACAGCGGGGCAATCGTTTGGTTTCGAAAGGGGTTTAGGCCGAAGCGCGCAATACGAGCGTTGGCTGAAGGGAGACGGAGGCTGCCTCCTCGCCTGCGATCCGGCGGAACAGCAGGTCGACCATCATCTGCGCGCCCAGCACGAAATTCTGCCGAATCGTCGTCAGCGGTGGCGTCGTCTGTTCGGCGATGAACACATCGTCATAGCCCACCACGGCGACATCTTCGGGCACGCGCAATCCATGGTCGGCAATTGCGCGCAGCGCATTGAGCGCAATCACGTCCGACGCAGCGACGATGCCATCCGGCGCTACATCCTCTTTCAAATATGTCCGTACCGTCGCATAGGCGGCTTCGGCCGTGACATGCGAGGGCAGGACAGCGCCTTGGGGCACCCCAGCCTGCGCGATCGCAGCGTTGAACCCGGCAAAGCGCGCTGCGAATTCCGGCACCGCAGGATTGCCCACGAAAGTCAGCTTTGTGCGGCCTTGCGACAGAAGATGCTGCGCGGCCAACCGTCCGCCCTCGAAATTGTCGGACCCCACGGTCAACTGGCTGTAACCGGGTATCGACGCCCCCCACACGATCAGCGGTGCATAGCTGGCGGACACTGTTTCGATCACGTCGATCTGGTCTGATTGCCCGACGATGATGACGCCATCTACTTTGCCGGATTCGACAAAGGCCTTGAGCCACTGGTCGTTCGAGGGAATGACGCGCGAGAGCAGCAGGTCATAACCGCGATCGGCCAGCGCATCGGCCAGCGACGCGATCAGGCTCATGAAGAAGGGATCGGTCAGATGCTGCTCGGTCTCATGACCAAGCGGCAATATCACCCCCACCGCACCGGTCCGCTGGAGCCGAAAATTGCGCGCCGCGACATTGATCTGGAAATCATGCTCGCGCGCCAACTGCTTTATCTTGTCGCGGGTCGCGATCGCGACAAGCGGATTGTCGGCCAGGGCGCGGGACACCGTGGAGATGGACACGCCGGCAAGCGCGGAAAGATCGGCAAGGCTGGAGGCTTTCTGGCGTTTCATCCACATATCCCAAATCGACCGCACCCATGCTTCTGGGCGTCATCGTCCCGCTACAGGCGTTTGCGCTATAGGGCGATTTGTCGGATCGGCGCAAATGGCGCTTTCCTGCCCTGCGGCCGATGGGTTTGCTCACGCAAGTCGCAGAGTCGCCAAACTGTAAGAGAGCGCCACTAGGCGCCGTCCCCGAAATGTCGGCGCGCTGGATCGCAGGCATGGATTGAGCGGACATCATGTGCTGACATCGTTGCGAGCGTCAAAGCAGAGCCTGCACCGGCGAATACCGCTGCGCGAACGAGCGGGGCGCGAAGGCCGGCTGCTCGCTTATTCCTCCGGCAATATGGGTAAGGCGCTGCTCTTTTCCGGGGCCGATCTCACCATCCTGTTTCTCCTGACCGACCTGTTGGGCCAATCGCCGACCAGCGCGGGTTCCCTGATGCTGGTCGCGGTGCTGGGCGATCTCGTCTTCGACCTGTTGGCGGCTAAGCTGGTTATCCGTCTGCGACGCACCGGGCGAGGTTATCGCTGGATGGTCGCCGCCGCCGCCATACCCTGCGGCGCGGCCTTCGCCTTGCTCTATGCCCTGCCAGCGCTCGGCGTGCGCGATCTGTGGATCGTGGCCGCCGGGTTGCTGCTATTTCGCGGTGCCTATGCGGTGATCGACGTGCCGCACAATGCACTCATGGCGCGCGTAACATCGGACAGCCGATCGCGCGGCCGCGTGTCGGGCTATCGCCTGTTCTTCAGCACGATCAGTTCGCTGGCGATCGCGATCATCCTCGCGCCGATGGTGCAGTCCGCCGGGCGGACAGGAGACTTTGATCGGCTTGCCGTGGCCGGTGTCATCGCCTGTATTCTCTTTGCCGCGACCATGATGCTTAGTGCCTTAGCATCGAACAACGGTTCGACGCCCCCACCCGACCCAGCGGTCGAGGGCGACGGCATTGCGATTCCGTTGCGCGACCCCCTGATCCTGGCGCTGGCGCTCCTCGCTTTGATCACCGGCTTTGCCATCCCGATGTTCAGCCGGATGCTGCTCTATATCGGCACCTATGTGATCCAGCGCCCGGATCTGGTGAAGATGCTGCTGCTGGGCCTGACCACCGGCCAGTTTTTGGGCGTTCTGGCCTGGACGTCGATGACGGGCCGTTTCAGCAAGGCGACCCTGCTGGCTGCAGGTCATGCCGTCTGCATTATCGGCATCATGCTGTTCGCCCTGTGCCTCGCATGGCCCAATGCCCTGATCGCTTGCACGCTGCTGATCGGCTTCGGGTTCGCCAGCATCTTCATGCTGCCCTGGGGCTTGCTCGCCGATGCCGTGGACGTCGTCGCCTGGCGTCACCATCGCCGGTTCGAAACCGGGCTATTCGCCTTCTATCTGGTGGTGGTCAAGGCGAGTGGTGCTGCCTCCACGGCGCTGATCGGATGGACGCTGGGCTGGCTCGGCTATGTGCCCGAAACTATCCAGCCAGCATTGGTGCAGACAGCTATGCTCAGCTTGGGACTGGCCGTACCGATCGTCGGCAGCCTATGCGCGATAGGACTGATGCGCGCCAACGACATCAGCCATGCCCGCCATGCGCGCTTGCTCACGGCCCTGACTTACAGGAGGCAGCGCGCCGCACGCCACTATGCCAACATTCTCTGATTTGCATGTGTATGATGATGAGCATCGATAAACGCCGTGATGCTCCGCGCCGACGGACACGCGGCGCTTAGCATTTCCTCGCAGCGAACCCCGCCATCCTGCAATGGCGGGGTCGCCTATGCCTTATGCGTTCTGCAACAGCTTCGCGCCGCGCTGCACCGTCATGCGGTGCGTGCCTGCAAGGTCGGCCGTGCGCGTGCGGATATCCTTCATGAAGTGCCAGGAGCCTGCGACCTGCTGCGGCGTTACCTCTAGCGAGACATAGCCGCGCTGGCTGGTATCGCAGAAAGCCATACCCGGATTGACCGCGCGGAGGGCGCGGGCGATGTCGGCTGGCGGCACGCCCTTGGCATAGGCTTCGAAACCTGGCGAGGTAACGCTGTGCCCCGCAAATTCCACGCCGACCCTATGCTTGCTGTCGCCCTGGCCAGGTCCGCGTTCGCCCAGATTATAGCCCCAGGCATTGTGGCTGTCGCCCGACAGGACGACAAGGTCGGCATCGGCCGCGAGCGCTGCGTCATAGAGTCGGTTGCGCGCCGCCGGATAGCCGTCCCAGCTATCCATATTATAGGGTAGCCCCGCCTGCGACGCGGCCACCGCACCGGCCAGCCTCGTGCGCACGATCGCCGGGGAATTGGTAGGCACCCAATCGGCCGCATTGGTTGGAAAACGGCCATAGCCCATGATCACTTGCTGGGCGAGTATCTGCCAAGCTGTGCCGTCCTTCTTGGACTTACCCAGGCCTTCATAGAGCCACTTTTCCTGCTCCGCGCCCATCAGTGTGCGATCCTGCATGCTCCAGGCACCATCGCGGAAATCGGCCAGCGCCTTGGCCAGGTCGCCGCGCCCGGCGACCGCTTCGCCGACGTTCAACTGCTTGTTGCGCGCCGTGATCCGGGTTTCAGGACGGAAGATGGTCGCCAGCGTGCCGATCTGGAAACTGTCATACATCGCATCGGAGACGGGCATCCATTCGCGATAGACCTTCTGCGCGGCCGCCTTGCGCACCGCCCATTCGCCTTCCTTGTCGGGCTGATGATTCTCGGCGCCATCCTTATAGGCGTCATTGGTCAGTTCATGATCGTCCCATTGGGCGATCATCGGGAAGGCGGCGTGCAGCGCCTGAAGATCAGGGTCGAGCCGGTAGGAGGCGTAGCGCAGACGATAATCGGCCAGCGTCACCATCTCGTTCGCCGGTTCGATGATCCGGCCGGGAACGGCGTCTTCCAGACTGGGATAATGACCGCGATCATATTCATAGAGATAGTCGCCGCAATGGATGACCAGGTCGATATCGTCGCGCGCGGCGGCATGGCCATAGGCGTTGAAGAAGCCAAAGGGCATGTTGGAGCAGGAGAAGAGGCCGATGCCGAAGCGCGACACGTCACCTTGCGGCAAGGTACGGGTGCGACCGATCCGGCTGATCGCGCCATCGGGGGCGATGAACCGGTAGAAATACCATTGGCCGGGTTGAAGACCAGTGACGGTGATCTTCGCTGTGTGATCGGCATCGGCGCGGGCGGTGACTTCGCCGCCCGACACGACCTTGGTAAAGGCCGGATCGGTGGCGACTTCGGCCCGCAACTTGCTATCTCCCGATCCGACATAGCGGGTCCAGAGCAGCACACTGTCCATGCCCGGTTCGCCGCTGGCTACGCCATGGCTAAAGCCCCGCGCGCCCAATATCTGCGCGGCGCCAGGAATGGACAGGGCACCCAGGCCCAATATGCTGCCCTTGATGAGCAGGCGGCGATCGATGGTGAAGCGCATGATTGTTCCTTCCTCTCGCCGTTCAGAAGCGGCCGGTGAGCTGCACGCCGTAGAAGCGCGGTTCTGCAGGGATGTAGGTCGGGATGCCGAAGCCGCCGCCGGTATTACCGGCATCGAGCAGATAGTCCTTGTTCGTGAGGTTGCGGATGAAACCTGAAATCTCGTAGCGATCATCCGCAAAGCCGATGCCTGCGCCTACGTTCGCCAGCATGACAGCCTTCTGGCTGATGGCTTCGGTGTTCGGCACTTCGAAATAGATTTTGCTGCGATAGGTGAGGCTGGGCGTTGCGAAGACGCGCATGCCATTGCCCAGCGGCGCGTCAATGGTGAAGCCCGCCGCCGACTGGAATTTGGGCTGGAGACGGAACTGATCGCCCGCAAAGCGGCCATTGGCTTCCTTATTGTCGATGCCGCCATCGATATAGCCGCCATTGGCGAAGATGTTGAGCCAGCTGGTGGGCTGGATCGCGACCTCCGCTTCAACGCCCAGATTGCTGGCCGTCCCGGCGCTGACTGTCCGATTGACGCCGTCGGTGCCGGTCACACTGACCTGGAAATTATCATATTTCTGATAATAGACACCCAGCGAACCGGAAATGATGCCACTATTGGCCTTCAGCCCGACTTCATAGTTCCACACATTTTCCCCCGCGATCCGGTTGATGCGGGCGACGCCGCCAGCGGCCGCGTCCAGGCTGACGGTCGGTGACCGGCGGCCCTTCGACACAGTGGCAAAGCCGTTCAGATTGGGTGAGAAACGATAGAGGATATTGAAGCGTGGCAGGAAGGCGGCGAAACTGTCTTCGGCACGCAGGACGCGGCCATTGGTGTTGACCTGACCCGGAATCAGCGGCGCGCCGCTCAGCACGGAGTTGGGTACAGTCGTCACGAAGCCCGACCGGCGCTTTTCAATGAGCGCGCGGATGCCTGCCGTCAGTTCCAGCGACGGGCTGGCGAGCCAGGTGCCATCCGCGAACATCGAATAGCTGTCATTCTTGCCCTGATTTTCAAAGACCGAGTTGTAGGGAATGACTGTCGCCGCGCCTTGCGTGAGGATCGCCGTCGCCTGCGATGCCGTGACGGTGCCGTCGGCCGCTACACAGGCAAGGCCAGGGATCAGGCGTGTCGCGCACTGAATATAGGTGCCTTCTTCCGTCGAGAAAGGCACGCGCTGATTGCTTTTCTCCCGAAACATATTCCAGCCGAACGCGCCACGGAAATGGTCGCCAGCGTAGGAGAAGCGGGTTTCATGGCTTGCCTGCCAGCCCTTCGCCTCCTCGCCAAATTCCAGATACCAGGCGGCCGAACCGTCCGCATCGAAAATTTCATTGCTGTCGAAATCGCGATAGCCGTGGACCATCGTCAGCGTCCAGTCGTCGGCGATGTCCCAGCTGAAGGTCAGGTTCGCGTCATAAACGTCGCGGCGCAGGCCCAGCTTGTCGCCGCGCAGAGCGGAAGACGATAGCGGCGAACCGCTCAGATTGGCCGCGCCAAAGGGGTTGCCCGGCCCCTGCGAGGTCGGCAGTGCGCGCGAGATGAAGGGCGTGCCGGAATTGCGCTGACGGTCATAGGTAAGGATGAGATCGGCGGTGAAATTGTCGGTGGGCGTGAGGCGCAGCGAGCCGCGCACACCCAACTGGTCGCGGGCATAGAGATCGTCCTGCGTCGCCGACAGATTCTTTACATAGCCGTCGCGCTTCTTCCAGGCGAAGGCGATGCGGCCGGAGACCTTGTCCGACCCGCCATTGACGAAGCCGCTCAGCAATTTGGCATCATAATTACCGTATCCGGCGGTCAGCTCGGCGGCGAAACCGGGCTTGGGCCGGGCGGAGATCATGCTGATCGCGCCCACCGCCGACGCGGTGCCGAACAAGGTCGCCTGCGGTCCTTTGATGACCTCGATCCGCTCCATATCGTAGATGTCCTGATAGGAGCCACGCGAGCGGGAAATGTCGACGCCGTTATAATAAAGGGTGACGCGCGGCGCTTGCTGGGCCGATCCGCTGTCCGACGTGATGCCGCGAATGACGATGCCCGGATTGTTGGCGCTCTGTTCCTGGATGTTGAGGCCGGGGATATAGTTGGACAATTCGTCCAAGTCGGAAACGCCGATTTCCGCCATCCGCTTACCGCTGACGGCCGATATGGTGATGGGCACGTCCATCGCCCGCTGTTCGATCTTCTGCGCGGTCACGATGATCTGCTCGCCGCCTACTGCCTCGACTTCGGGCGCCATGGTCTGGGCCGCAGCTGGGAAAGCGGTGCTGCTGGAAAGTAGGGCGACGAAAAACTGCATACGGCGTGTCATGTTGGCGAACCCCTTTTTTGAATGAGGACGCCGATGCCCCAAGGATGTGACTTGCCAGAGGCTAGGAGATGACAATCAGATGAAGCTCGAACTGGATTGATGAAACGAAATCGTCACATTGAGCCGCGTCACGGCGAAGGCTCGCGGAGACAAGCGCCACCCCGGTCTTGTCATTGACCCAATCACTACGCACCGAGCCGCCAGCACCGCCGAGCGCCCCGTCAGGGCTTCCACCATCCTACCGCTGCCGGCCTTCCCCGGTTCAGACCGGCAGGACAAATTCGATCGGCGCGGTGAATTCGATCCGCTCGCCGCGCAAATCGCTGGGCGCGGGGGGATAGGGGGATGCACGCCGCATCATCGCCTCGGCCTCTTCGTCCAGCACGGCGTTGCCCGATCCTCGAATGATCGCGCCTTCCACTAACATACCGGTGCGATCGAGGATGAAACGAACCTGTACCAATCCCTCCTGCCGCCGCATCCGCGCGCGGCGGGGGTAGATTTTATGGGCATAGAGCCAGGATCGTATCTTGGCGGCATAGGTCCGGCTGGTGCCAGGCGGTGCCTTGACGTCCAGGCCATCGGCGACCCCGCTACGGGCGGCCGATGTCGTTGGCGATACCGAACCCGAAACGGGCTGGGCCGGGGGCGACGGTGCTGTAGATGGGGTGGCGACCAATACCGTGTGTTGGATCGATGGCGTAGGCGGCAGACTGGAAGCAATTGCGCTGATCGGCGGCGCGATCGAGACGGGAATGACGGGCGCAAGCGCTGGCGACGGGGGCGCGACAGGTGGTGGGTCAGCCGCAGCAGGCTGGGTAGGGGGAGCCGACGCCTCCGCTTCGTCTTTCCCCTGCTCCGTTCCCTTCAACACCGCCAGCGACACGACCGTCAGCACCGGTGAGTCTCTGCGCCGCGCGCCATGCCCCATGCCAAGGTTAAGCAGAGCCGCAATCAGCAGCCCGTTGACCAGCAGCGATGCCGCCGCTGGCCCGCCGATGCGAAAGGAAGGCGTTGCCCGTGCCATGGCGTTAGAACATATTGGCCACGGTGAACTTGAAGCTCTGCCCCTCTGCTGCAAGCGCGGAGAGATGGCGGCGATAGTGTTTGTCGAAGACATTATCCATCGCGATGCGGAACTCGAAACCTTTCGCCGCGCCGCTCTGCGGCCTGAACGCGAAGAAGAGATTATGGACGCTATAGCCCGGCGTCGGCAGGCCGGACCCGGCCGATGAGAAATTGCCCGTCGTCACCCTGTCCTGCCGTTCGGCAAATTCGCCGGACCAGCCGCCGGACAGGCCGGTGGCGGTATCGACATAGCCCAGCGTCAACCGATAGTCGTTGGCCGGAATCGTGTTGAGATAATTATCCGTTAGCCGGTCCTTGCCATCGACGAAGGACGCGTTGGCGCGGGCGAAGAAACCGCCGAGGCCATATTCCGCCTCCACCTCGATACCCTTGAAGCGTGACCGGCCGATATTCTGGAAATAGGGCGTTCCCGACGTGGCCGCCCCCTGGATGATCAGATCCTTGACGTCATTGCGAAACAGGGTCGTCTTGGCCCGAAACCGGTCATTCGAGCCTATCATGTCATCGAAGGACAGGGTGAAGCCCGCCTCGATATTATCCGATTTCTCCGGGCGAAGACCGGAATTGTTGGGACGCCCCAGGGGCGCGGGGGTCGCAGCACGCGTAAACACTTCGTCGACATTGGGCATTCGCACGGTGCGCGCCACCGATCCGAACAGGCCGATCCAGGGGGTGATGTTATAGAGCGCCGCCAGCTTGGGCGAAATGCCGCTATCCTTGACCCGCTCGGTCAGTGTCGTGCCGCCAACCACCGTGTCACCGGGTTTCAAGTCGTTCCAATCGACCCGGACACCCGGCATGATGGTCAGCTTGTCGGACCAGACGATCTCCAACTGCCCGAACAGGCCATAGCGGTCCATACTGCCTTCGGGATGGGTGCCCGCGCCCGGCGTGACCGTGCCGTCGAACGCAACGCGCGGGTTGCGCCGTTCCTGGGTACTCCACTGACCGCCTAGAATCAGGAAGGTCGTCCAGTCGCCGCCCATGGCGAACTCGCTGCTGTTCTGGACCTTGGCCTGCCAGCTTTCATAGGAAAAATCGGAATAGGCGAGGGGGCCAAGGAAAGTGGTTTCGGTCTGATGCACCTTCGATAGGGAATAGGCGATCTGCGCTTCGATATTGAAAATCTTGCTGCCGTCGAAGTCGTTTACATAGCCGAGCACCGCCGTCTTGTCGTGAACGCGGCGGCGCATCAGCGCCGCGCCTGTCGCTGCGGATATCTGATCATAGACCTGCGGCGCATCGCTCACCCAGTCCTGGTAGCTGGCCCAGATCGCATGTTTCTTGTTGCCGCCGATTGCTACCCGGCCCTTGACCAGCCAACTATCCGACAAGGTGGCGGAAGCCGCTACCGTTTCACCATTGCCGCTCTTATAATCGTCGCTGCGCCGGTAATTATAGCTGCCCAGCAGTTCGACCCCCTCGACCGGCTGCACCGCGACGATCCCCGACAGGGTATGCGCCTGCGCGTTGGTTTCGGTCGCAGCCTTCAGCCGCACCGCCAGCGGATCGCCATCGGCCAGAAAGTCGGACGCATCCTTGGTCGTGAAATTGATGACGCCCGCCAACGCGCCCGCGCCATAGAGGGTTGAAGAGGCTGGGCCGCGCAGCACTTCCACCCGCTTGTAGAGTTCCGGTTCGCTGAACAGCGCCCCCATGCGATATTGTTCGTAGAATTTGGTCACGCCATCGACGGTCAGCAGGATGCGATTGTCGCTGTCGCCGATCGCCGTGCCGAGGCCGCGAATGTTGAACCCCTGACCCAGCTGGCCGACGCCGCCCTGGACATTGACGCCCGGCATGGCCTCCAGCAAGTCACCAATCGTCGTTGCCTGGATCTGGTCGATATCGTCCTGATCGAGCGTGCTGACCGCCTGCGGCGTGTCGATCGCGACCTTTTCCGTGCCCGCGGATATCACCATCCGATCGAGCGTCATGCGCGTCGTTTGCGGCGCATCGGCGGCGGTGTCCTGCGCCCATGCCTGGATCGGCGTGACGATCAGCGCGGTCCCCAATGCCAGCTTCATTTTGGTCTTCAACATCATATGCGGCCCCCTTCGGCAGTAGGCGGGCGTTGACCCGCCCGGTCCAGCCAGCACCTAGCAGCAATGAATGATATTGCAAGTGAGTCGCATTAGATATAGTGCTGAGGCTAGAAAGGGGATTTATGAAGATATCGCGATTCCATTCCGCTGCGCTGGGCCTGACATTGTTCTGCACCACCATGGCGCAGGCCCATATGCCCTATATGTTGCCGACCACATTCGACCTGGGGGCCAAGGGCGACCATGTCACTGTCCAGGCGGCCTTTGCCGAGGACGCCTTCCTGCCCGAAGTCGCCATGCGCGACGCACCCTTCCATCTGGTCGCGCCCGATGGCCGGGACGTGCCGACCGGCCCCGTCACCCATTTGCGCGACCTGACTGTCTTTGAAGCGGCGATTCCCGCCGACGGCACCTATCGGGTGACCAGCGGCCAGCGTGCCGGGCGCAAGGGCAAGATGTTCCGGCAAGGCGACAAATGGGCGATGCGCGGTGAAGGCGGGACGCCGCCCGCTAATGTCGAGCAGGTCGATGTGCAGAGCATGACCCTCGCCGAAGCCTATGTGACGCGCGGCCAACCGACCGACACGACGCTCAAGCCATCGGGGCGGGCGCTGGAAATCCAGGCGATCACCCACCCCAACGCCATCGTTGCCGGATCCGGCGCCAGCTTTGCCTTGCTGTTCGAGGGGAAGCCGCTTCCTCAGGCCGACATCAGCCTGTTCCGCAGCGCTGGTCTTTATGACGGGCGCAAGGTCGTCGCGCAGATCAAAAGCGGAACCGATGGGCGCTTCGCCCTGACGCCGCCGGATGCGGGCACCTATCTCATCCTTGTACGCCATCGCGGCGCAGCCCCGGCAGGGTCCGAAACACCCTATCGCAGCTACTACGCTGACCTTCGACGCGGCCTGATCGCCCCGTTCTTCCTTCATCGGAGATAGTATGAAAATCCAAATTTCTCTCGCTGCTGCCTTGCTCGCCATCGCCGGGAATGCCGCAGCCGCCCCACATGAAGGTTCCGCCTTCATCCGCGACTATGATGCCGACAAGGACGGGCAGGTGACCCGCGCCGAATTCGACGCCGGGCGACTGGCCCGCTTCCAGGCGACCGACACCAATGGCGATGGCTGGGTGTCGGAGGCCGAATATGTCGCGGAGTATCGCGCCCGGCTGGAACAGCAACTCGCCAGATCGGACCGCAGCGAGGAAAAAAAGGCGGAGGAACGGCAGCGTCAGATTCGCCAAACCCATGTCCGCTTCGCTGTACTGGACAAGGATAAGGACGCAAAGATGACCCAGGCCGAATATGACGCCTCCGGCACCCGTGCCTTCGCTGAGCAGGATAATGACAGGGACGACATAGTGACTGCCGCTGACGCGACGGCAACTGCTGCTCGCCAATTGGCGGCCCGTCAGGCTGCGGACAAAGCGGATCGTTGATGGCTGATGGGGGGGCAGGTTGCGACCGCGAACCTGCCTCCAACGGCATAACCGAAAACGATCTTCCACTCCAACCGTGCCGCACTAAAACTAACTCGCCACTCCAGTAGTTTTTTATCGCTGATCCATGGGTGATGGCGCTGCTATCTCATCCATAAGCCAATGGCGAAAGCGGCGCATCGCATCACTTTCCGGGCGTGAGATCAGACGAGTGAGCCAGTAACGGCCGACGTCGACCGTGATTGCAAAAGGCTGCATCAGTTGTTCCGAGGCCAGTTCGCGGGTGAACATCGCGAGCGGCACCAGCGCGACACCATGTCCAGCGGCAGCGGCCGAGGCCATCAGCGCTGAACTATCGAAAACGGGACCGCGCAGCATCGGGACAGGTACGGCTGCAGCCTCGAACCACAGCGCCCATTCATCGGGTCGGTACGACCGCAACATTTGTTCATGGAAAAGGTCGATGGGGGCCTTCAACCGCGCGGCAATGACCGGCGCACAGACGGGTGCCATGGGTGCAGCCAGCAATGGCTCGGCATGCGTACCATGCCACACACCATCGCCAAAGCGGATCGCAAAATCCAGCGCTTCGCCCGCCAGATCGACACGGTTGTTGTTGGTCGATATGCGCAGATCAATCGAAGGATGCGAACGGGCAAAGGCGTCCAGGCGCGCAATCAGCCAACCGGTGGCGAACGTGCCCACGACCCCGACCTTGAGCGCCTCTCGGAACCGACCATCAGCATATTGGTCGAGCGTCGCGCCGACACGATCAAAGGCTTCGGCAAGTACGGGCACAAGCGCCTGCCCCTCGTCGGTGAGCGCGAGGCCGCGCGGCAGCCTTAGGAAGAGGCGCGTGCCAAGGCGACGTTCGAGCTGCGCGACCTGATGGCTGACCGCGCCCTGACTGACGCACAATTCTATCGCTGCGCGGGTGAAATTGAGATGACGCGCTGCCGCCTCGAAAGCGCGCAGGGCGTTGAGCGGAAGTTGGGCGCGATCCATGGCCTTGCCATCGATTATTCTCATGGCTTTGTCGAGAAATCATGCTTTGTAACGTGCGACGTCGGCGGGCATCCCAGCGGTGAATGGGAGACAGGATATGATCGCAATACTGACAATCGCCGCCCTGGTTTCAGGTCCGCAACCAACCATCGGGCACGGGGCACCGTCTTTGGTCGCTGCCAAGGCCAGCGTCCCCGCACGAGGCCAGATCGATCCATTGACCCGCCCGATGGCTACAGAGCGGGCCAAGGAATGGCTTGCGCCAGTGCCGCCGGAAAAAATCTTCGGGAACACCTATCTCGTCGGCTTTGGGGGACTGAGTATCGCATTGATCGACACAGGTGCAGGGCTGATATTGATCGATGGCGCACTTCCGCAAGCGGCACCGGCGATAATGAATAATGTCCGCGCGCTTGGCTTCGACCCTAAAGACATCAAATTTATTCTGAGTACGGAACCGCATTTTGATCATAGCGGCGGACTTGCCGCGCTCGCCCGCGACACCGGTGCAACCATCGTTGCAAGCGCGCGCGGGGCTGAAGGCTTGCGGTTAGGGGCGCATATGAAAGATGATCCACAACTGGGTTATGGCGGCCGCTGGCCGCGTGTGACGCGCCTGCGCGCCGTCAAGGACCGCGAAGTGCTGAGGCTTGGGCGCACGGCGATCACCGCACACGCAACATCCGGTCATACGATGGGCAGCATGAGTTGGAACTGGAAAGCCTGTGAAGGCAAGGTCTGCAAGGCGATCGTCTTCGCCGCCAGCCTCAATCCGGTGTCAGCCGATGGCTATCGCTACATAGCGCCCTCAAGCGCTGCGATCATCAGGGGTTTTGCGGCGAGCTACGAGCGGATGGACAGATTGCCATGTGACATACTGATCTCGGCACATCCGGATAATGCAGGCCAAGGTCGATATAATGATACGCCTGGGGCCTGCCGCCGCTATGCTGCCCGATCGCGTGAATTGCTTGCGAAGCGCCTCACTCGCGAACGTGCCGGGATCGAGCCATGATGCGCGCTTCCTAAGCCAGGCTGGCTGGCAACGTCGCGCGTAAAGCGAGCGGCTTCGCCGTCTCTTCCCTAGGGCCGTTCACCGGTACGGGGATGACCAAAAGAGGGATATCGTCAGCAGTTTGGTCAAACCCCCTTGAATATTCGCACGCGCCGATTTATCGCGAATAATTCGCATTACTAAGCAAGGGGCGCTCTATAATGACCCGCGGCACAATCCGCGTGTGGTATCTCGTTCATAAATGGACCAGCCTCATCTGCACGCTGTTCCTGCTGATGCTTTGCGTCACCGGACTGCCGCTGATCTTTCACGATGAAATCGACGCGCTGTCAGGCGAACCCGACAGCATGGCGGTAGCGGGACCGCCTTCATCCAGCGACGCGCCCGGCTTGAAATCGCTTGATGCTTTGCTGGGGACGGTTTTGGCAAATGCACCGGGCCAAGTTCCGGTATTCATGGCGTTCGACAATGACACGCCACTGATGACCATCACCACGGCCCCGCAGCCGGACAGCAGTGGTGCGGACATGACCATTCACGTTCTTGATCGCGCGACCGGGGAAGTGACGGGTCGGGAGAGCGAGGAAGGCGTGATGCATTTTCTGCTCCAACTGCATACCGACATGTTTATGGGTCTGCCCGGCATGCTTTTCCTGGGTGCCATGGGCTTCCTGTTTTTTATCGCGCTGCTGTCAGGGACGGTTCTCTACGCGCCCTTCATGCGCAAGCTGGACTTCGGCACCCTGCGCGTGAGGCGTAGTCGGCGGCTGCGGCAGATCGACTATCATAATCTGTTGGGCATCGTTGCCCTGGCGTGGATGGGCGTCGTCGGGCTGACCGGCGTGATCAATGCCGCCGCGACGCCGCTGCGCCAGATGTGGCAGATGGGCGAACTTGCCGAAATGACCCGCGCCTATGCGGGCCAGCCACCATTGCCACCGTCGCGATACGGGTCGATCGACAAAGCCATGGCGGCGGTACGGGCGGCGCGCCCTGGCAATAACCCGCAATTCATCGCCTTCCCTGGGGGTGGGTTCAGCAGCAAGCATCATTATGCCGTTTTCCTGCAGGGCACGACGAAGCTGACCGAACATGTGCTGACGCCAGCGCTGGTCGATGGCGAAAGCGGCGTGCTGACCGACATCCGCCAAATGCCCTGGTACATGGTTGCGCTATCCTATTCGCAACCCCTGCATTTTGGCGACTATGGTGCGCTTCCGCTCAAGATTCTCTGGGCGATCCTTGACCTTTTCACCCTCTATGTCCTGTGGACCGGCTTGCTGCTGTGGCTGGGCAAGCGGCGTGCGGGCGCTGACGCGCATGTCCGAGAGGTCGAAAGCGGTGGTCTCGTGGCGGCAGCGGAATGACTGGCAAGTCCCGAAATCATGTCCGGTCGCTTCGCCATATTTTCGCGGCGCCGCTGATCATCGCGCTACTGAGTCTGGTCGGGCTGGTGTCTGCGCTGGCCGGTGACGGCGCGGCGGATTGGTTGTCTTGGGCGGCTCTCCTGGTCCCGCCTCTCGCGGTCGTCTGGGCGATGCGGAAACATAGACGCTGATTCAGCCCATCTTTCGATCTTTTATCCCGGGGGATACCATTGTGACGTCCAAATTTTCGCGCCTGATGATCGGCGCATCGCTCGCGACCTTCGCTGTGCCCGCCTTCGCGCAGGACAGTGCCATCATCGTTACCGCGCAGAAGCAGAACCAGACGGCTGTGTTGCGCGGAGGTAATGTCGGCATATTCGGCGACAAGGCTGCGCAAGACACGCCGTTCAGCATCAAGACCTATAATGAGGCGCTGATCCTTAACCAGCAGCCGCAGACACTCGGCCAGGTCTTGGAAAATGATCCCTCGATCCGCACGACGCTGGGCTTTGGGATTGCGGGCGAACTGTTCGTCATCCGCGGCTTTGCTCTGAGCGGAGACGATGTCGGGTTCGGTGGCCTTTATGGCATAGCGCCGCGCCAGTTGGTCGCGCCCGAACTCGCCCAGTCGGTTCAGGTGCTGAACGGCTCCAGCGCCTTCATCAACGGTGCCGCGCCGGGCGGCAGCGGCATCGGCGGCAGCGTCAACCTGATGCCCAAGCGTGCGGGCGCGCGTGATCTCAATCGGCTGACCGTCAACTATACCGGGCCAGAGCATATTGGCGGTGCGTTCGACGTCAGCCGTCGCTATGGGGCGAACGACGAATGGGGCGTGCGGATCAACGGCACGGCGCGACGGGGCGATGTGGCAATCGACGATGAATTTCGCAGCTCCTACCTGTTGGGCGGCGCCATCGACTATGACAATGGCCCGCTGCGGCTCGCGCTCGACATCGTCTACCAGCGTGTAAGGGTGGCGCACCAGCGGCCCAAGCTGGTGGTCGGCAATATCATTCCTGCCGTGCCGGGGTCATCGACCAATTATGGTCAGCCATGGCAGAATAGCACGCTGCGCGATATCTTCGGGCAATTTAGGGCCGAATATGACATTGCCGACAATGCGCTGCTCTATGCATCATTCGGCGCGCGCGACGGGTCGGAGCGCGGCTTCTACCAGACCATAAGACTGACCGACGCAGCAACCGGCGCGGCCACGGCACAGGGTTCCTATATCCCGCGCACGGATAACAACGAGGCGGCTACCGTAGGTCTGCGCGCCAAGCTGGCATCGCGCCTCTGGACGCATGAGGTCAATGTCGGCGGATCGATCAACTGGCTGGTCAACCGCAATGCCTATTTATTCTATGCGGCCTCGCCGGTGGCGACCAATATCTATGATCCGGTCGCTGTCCCGCGTCCCGATGTGGTCACCTTCGCAGGCGGCGATATTGACGATCCGTTCCCGATCAACCGGCAGAAATTGAGCAGTCTGTTCGTGTCCGACACCATCGGTTTCTGGAACGACCGGCTGCAGATCACCGCCGGACTGCGGCTGCAGATGATCGGCAGCAAATCCTATGCCGCAAACGCCACGGGACCAATCGCTGCCGGTGGCTCGACCGGCCGCTATGATGAAGATGCCGTGACGCCGGTCCTCGGTCTCGTCTTCAAGCCCGTCAACGGCGTGTCATTCTACGCCAACCGGATAGAGGCGTTGGTGCCCGGCGCCACTGCAGCGGTCAGCGCCAATACCGGCACCGGCGTCCTGCCCGTCAGCAATGGCGGTGAGACGCTTCCCCCCTTTCTATCCACGCAATATGAATTGGGTGGCAAGGTTGCGCTTGGCAAGCTGAACGCCAGCCTGGCCTTATTCCAGATCGATCGCGACATCGCTATCTATACGCTCGACACGGCGCAGCCGGGCTTTCTTGTCTATGGCCCGTTCGGTACGCAGCGGCACCGCGGTATAGAATTAAGCATCGACGCGGAGCCGGTAGACGGCCTGCGCCTGATCGCTGGCGGATCGGTGATCGACGCCGAGCTGCGTCGGACCCAAGGTGGGGTCAATGAAGGCAATAAACCGACCGGCGTTCCTGAATATATGCTCAATGCCAATGTCGAATGGGATCTGCCGTTCGCCCCGGCATTCACCGTTACGGGCCGGGCGGTGCATACGGGAAAGCAGGCCGCCAACCTTGATAACACGCTGTTCCTGCCTAGCTGGACACGGTTTGACCTCGGCCTGCGCCATGTCTCGTTGCTGGGCGACAGCCCGCTAACGCTGCGCGCGGGCGTCGATAATATTGCCAACCGGCGTTATTGGGCGTCCGCGTTCGACAGCTTCCGTCCGGACCTGTTGCAGGGCATGCCGCGCACCTTCAAAGCGTCGGCATCGATTGAATTTTGAACATTCTGCCCGACCCAATCTATAGGTCGGGCAGAATCTGATCGGCTCTGCCCCAATGGGCCAGATCCTTCGAAGCCGCGCGTTTCACCATCTCGCTTGCATCCCCGATATGCCAATGGTCTGGGCCATCGAGCGTGCGCAGTTCCTCCCAGCTGATCGGCACGGCGATCGGTGCGAACGGCCGCGATCGCGCGCTAAAGGGCATGACGGCCGTCGCGCCGCGCTGGTTGCGCAGATAGTCGATGAAGATCTTGCCCGTCCGCTTCGCCTTGGCGAGTGCGGCGGTGAACCGGTCGGGGTCAGCCTGCGACAAAGCGATGGCAAACCGATGCGCGAAATCCTTGACCTGCGGCCATTCCGCGCTGGGGGTCAGCGGCGCGATCACATGCACCCCCTTGCCACCCGTCACCATCGGAAAGGTCACGAGCCCCATCTGCGCCAGCATATCCTGAAGGTGGAAGGCGGCTGACACCACATCCTTGAACGCCAACCCCTCGTCGGGATCAAGATCGAACACAAGCCGGTCGGGCTTCTCGACATCCTCGATCCTGGCGCCCCAGCCGTGAAATTCGATCGTCCCCATCTGAACGCAGGTCAGCAGCCCCGCGGGCGTATCGACAAAGAGATAGGGTTCCTCATGGCCGTCCTTTTCCAAGATACCCACTTGCTTGACGTCGTCGCCGAAGCTGCCAGCATCATGCTTCTGGAAGAAGCATTTCTTGTCGCGGCCCTGCGGACAGCGCACGAGGCTGATCGGACGACTACCTGCCCAGGGCAGCATGATATTCGCCACCGCTTCATAATAGTCGGCCAACTCGCCCTTGGTGAGCTTGCCTTCCGGAAAGATCACCCGATCGCGATTGCTGATCTTGACCCCGCTGGTCGCGGCGGGCTGCGTCGCCAGTCCGACCGGTGCTTCGACCTCGAGCACGACGGCTTCCGGCTTCTTGTCCTCACGCAGACCCAGATAGCTGGAATGGCGCAGCACGCCTTCGTCGGTAAACTCGGCAAAGGCGACCTCGGCGACCAGTTTCGGTGTGATCCAGCGCGCCTCGCGCACCGCTGCGCGCGGAGCCTCGACCGTGGGCGTCTTCCGGGCCAGCGGTGCCATCAAGGCCAGCAGCCGCGCCATCTCATCTGCCGAAAAGCCGGTGCCGACCTTCCCGGCGAACCGCAGCACGCCCTTGTCATGGACGCCCAGCAGCAGCGAGCGGAACCCGCGCTGCTTGTCCGAGGGTAACCAGCCCACAATCACGAATTCCTGACGCCGGATGCACTTGGTCTTGACCCAATTGCCCGATCGCGCGCCGGAATAGCGCGCATCTACCCGCTTGGAGATGACGCCTTCAAGTCCCGCGCCGCAAAAACACTCGAACAGTTGCTCACCTCGCCCGACAATGTGGTCGGAATAACGAATATGCCCCACCCCGTCGCCGATCAGCGTGGCGAGCATCGCCTTGCGTTCGATCAGCGGCCGCCCGGTCAGATCCTCGCCATTCAATGCCAGCAGGTCGAACGCCATATAGTCGATCTGGCCCAGATCATCCTTGAGCGCGGCCTGCAAACCCTGAAAGCTGGTGCGGCCATCGGGCAGGATCACCACGGCCTCGCCGTCGATGAGGGCGCTGGATGCGTCCAGTTTTGTTGCGTCAGCGATCAATCCGGCAAAGCGATCGGACCAGTCGAGGCCCGATCGCGTATAAGCGCGGCCATCGTCGCCGCTCATGGCCAACAGCGTGCGATAGCCATCATATTTCAGCTCATGCAGCCAATGATTGCCCGCTGGCACATGATCGACCAGCGTCGCCAACTGTACCGGCTGAAACGGCGGCGGAGCATCGCCCTTCGCCTTTCCGCGTATAGCCGCTTTCGCTTTTGCGGCTTTGCCCTTGGAAACGGGTTTTCCGGCGGCAATTTCCTCCATCGTGCGGCCGCTGTCGATACTGGTGAGATGGTGGCTGACCAGATCGTCCGACCCACCGGCGAAGGCGTCATTGACCTTGCGCAATATCCAGTTTTCGCCACGCGCCTTCCCGCGTGGCTTGAGCCGAAACAAGATCCATTCGCCCTGCATCCGGCGGCCGTGGAGGATGAAATGGAGATGCCCTTCGGGCAGTGTCATGCGGGGGTCTTTACCCGCCACAGCTTCCCATGTGCCATTGTCCCACAGCATGACGGTGCCGCCGCCATATTCGCCCTTGGGGATCAGGCCTTCGAACCGCGCATAATCGAGCGGATGATCTTCGGTCCGCACGGCCAGACGCTTGTCGTCGGGATTGGCGCTCGGCCCACGGGTGACGGCCCAGCTGACCAGCACGCCATCCAGTTCCAGCCGGAAATCATAATGCAGCCTTGATGCTGCATGTTTCTGGACGACAAAGCCGTTGCCGGTCGTCGGAAACGCCGCGCCCGCAGGCTCGGCCGTGCGCGCAAAATCGCGCTTCGCCCGATAGAGCGCCAGGCTGTCCTTCGGAGATTTGTCCTGCGCCTTGGCCATGCCGGTTCGATCCGTCCCTTTGCCCGTCAATCCACAAACGTGGCGACTCGTTCCGAGGGTATCTCAATCGGCTCATGCCCGCTTCTTGGCGGATGTTTTGCCTGCCGACTTCGCGCCGCTTTTGGCCGCTGCCTTGCCCGCTGGTTTCTTCGCGGTCGTCTTGGCCTTGCTCGCCGGGCCTATGGATTTCTTGAGCGCGGCCATTAGATCAACGACATTGCTGCCGCGTGGATCGGCGCTGGCGTCATCGTCACTATCGATGTTGAGCGTCTTCCCCTTCTTCTTATGCTCGATCAGCTCTTTCAACGCATCGACATAGCGATCGTGAAAATCGCTCGCATCGAATTTGCCCGTCTTCTTGTCGATCAAGGTCGTGGCGAGTTCGAGCAATTCTTCATCCGGCTCGTCATCGCCAATCTCGCGGAAATAGCTGGCGGCCTTGTTGACTTCATCGGCGTAGCGCAACGTCTCCATCACCATGCCGCGCCCGCACGCCTTGATGCTGACGACATATTCCCGGCCGCGCATCGCCAGTTGGCCAAGGCCAACCTTCCGGCTGCGCCGCAGCGCTTCCCGCAGGACGATGAAGGCTTCCTCCGCCAGATCGTCGGCGGGCACCACATAATAGGATTTTTCGAAATAGATCATGTCGATGTCGTGCGCATCGACAAACTGGGTCAACTCAAGCGTCTTCTTGCTCTCCAGCTTGACGCCTTCGATGTCCTTCTCGTCCAGCAGCACATATTCGCCCTTGGCATATTCAAAGCCTTTGACGATGTCGTCGAGATCGATCGGCCCGATGCCGGGCACGACCTTTTCATATTTGATCCGCTTGCCCGATGGCTCGTGGATCTGGTTGAAGGCGATCGTCGCGCCACTTCTGGTCGCGGAATAGATTTCGACAGGGATGGACACAAGCGCGAGTCGGATCTGGCCTTTCCAATAGGGTCGTGCAGCCATCGTCATCTCCTGTCGATCCATAGCATAACCCGCTGCGCATGGCCCCGTTCCGTCGCATGAAACGCAACCGCTCGCCGCTCATCCGCAGGGACTTCTATGCCCTCGGCGCGAAACCATTTTTCCGGTCAGACCTGGAGAACGAATTCGGTCGGCGCAATGACGCGGCCATATAGAAAGCGCGGAAGCGTTATATCCATCCTCCAGTGCTACGGGACATCGAAGCGCACCTCCTGACTGTTGCCATCATAAGAAATCGTCTGTCTGGCTGGGGTTGCAGTGGCTGCGGAAGGATCGGCATGTCCTATGACGGTAATTTTAAGCCGACGCTGCTTTATCAGCGCAGGGAAAGACCCGCGCCGTTGACTGATTGTCAGCGTCCGTTTCGCATCATCCCAGTCGAGATCAAAGCGTGCCGACTGCCCCTTTTCATAGGCATAAGTCTCGTTGTCGTCCTCATAGAGCGTGAAACGCCCACTTGCCCCCGCATAAATGCGCACATCATAGGGCGCGTCCGGCTTTTCCGTCGCATATTGCATCACCGGCCCCATCGGCACGATTGATCCAGCCCGGACGTAGAGTGGCATGATGTCGAGCGGCGCTTCGCGCGACACCGTTTCGCCCCCGCCATGACGTTGGCTGGTCCAGAAATCATACCAGTCCGTCCCTGCTGGCAGATAGGTCCGCATCGTCAGGTCACGCGGCGCATTGATTGCGGCTTTGTCGCGCTGCAGTTCGCTCGGCTTCCGCCATATGAAGCGGAACACCCGCCCACCTTCGGGATGGAAAAACTCCAGCCGCACGGGAAGCGCCTCGCCCTTCTTCAGCGTCTGCTTCACCGTCCGCGTGCGCGTCGCGCTGCGGTTCCATTCGTCGATCACCACCTTGCCGCCCAGATATAGCCGCATCCCGTCATTGCCGTTCAGCCCGATCTCATACTCGCCATCCTCCGGCGCGATCAGTGTGCCGTTCCACCGGGCGGAAAAATGGCTGAGCGATGTGAGGCCCGGCGGCATTTCGGCCAGCGGTGGGTCGGGCCATGTATGGTCGATCTTCGCGTCCACGCCCTTGCCACGCGGCGTCTCGAAATTCTCGCCCGCGAAATATTGGACATCCAGCCCCGGTTTGCCATCAGCCGAGCGCAAATGCTGCGCTGGCACCATCGTCGGTAGCGACGGCAGGATATTATACATCGCCCGCGTCACGGGATGCACCAGCAACGATGATCCGAACATGAAACTGTCGTTGATGTTACGCACCGCCGGATCGTCGGGGAAATCCATCGCCAGCGGCCGCATCAAGGTGGAGCGATCCGCCGTCACCTGCGCGCTCAGGCTATAGATATAGGGCAACAACCGATAGCGCAGGTTCACCGTGTCGAGCAGCGTCTTGTACACCGGCGGGTCCAGCGTCTTGAAGATATAGGGTTCGCGCTCCACGTTCGTCCCATGCACACGCATGATCGGGTTGAACGCGGCATATTGGAACCAGCGCGCAAACAGTTCGCGCCATGCCGGATTCTTCTCGCCACCGGGAAAGTCGCTGACGAAGAACCCGCCGGTATCCTGCGTCCAATAGGGATTGCCCGTGACCGTCACATTGACGCCGCCTGCCACCTGCTGCGCGAATGTCTGCCAACTGGCATAGATGTCGCCCGACCATGACACCGCGCCCGTGCGTTGCGCCCCCGCCCAGGCCGATCGCGTCAGCGTGAAGACGCGCTTGTCGCTAATGGCGCGCTGCCCCTCATACGTGCCTTGCGTCGTCAACAGCGAATAGGGGTTCAGGTAACGAGTGAAATCACCCATCGCATTATGGCCCAGCGCCTTGGTGTCGCGCACATTGTCGACCGGGTTCCACATGGCGGAACTCACCTCGACCTCGGTCCCGTCCATCCACAGCGCGTCCACACCCTTGTCGAGCAGGCCAGACTTGATATGTTTGAAATAAATCTCCCGGCCCTTGGCGCTATAGGCGTCATAGACGCGCGCCTTTTTGGAAATCCAGTGCAGCGGTTTGAAGCGCAGGCCATATTGGTCGAGTTCACGCGCCAGCGCCGTGTCATTGCCCACCGATGGCCAAATCGACACCATCAGCTTCATGTTGAGATCATGGATCGTCCGGCTCATCCCCGCCGGGTCGGGAAAGCGTTCGGGGTTCCAGATCATGCCTGACCATGTGCCGTCGCGGTCGCTGCCCCAATATTGCCAGTCCTGCACGATATAATCGAGCGGGAAGCCTTCCTTGCGAAAGGTCTTGGCCACCTCCACGATGCGGTCCTGCGTGGGGTAACGCTCCTTGCTCATGAACAGGCCGAACGCCTGTTTGGGAACCATCGGCGCGTCGCCAGTCAGCCAACGATAGGCACCCACGACGCTATCGAGCGTGTCGCTGGCCGCCGGATCGCCCGCCATGAAATAATAATCCACGCCGCCCGGCGCGCTTTCCGCCCACAACCGCGCGCCCTGTGCATCATCCTTGAACCGCATCTGGGAGTAGGTGTCCCACAAAATGCCGTATCGCTGCGTCGACACCATCACCGGGATGATGATGCCGACATTGGTCTGGACCAGCAGCAATTCCTTGTTCCGGCGATTGACCTCATCATCGGCGGTGAAGCCGAACCCGTAAATCCCCTCATCGGGTTGCAGCGTGAAGCTATTTTCCACTTCATAGGTCGGCGCGTCGGAGATAGTGCGCTTCTCGATCGACTGCGGAGCCTCCGCCTTTTCGCGCGTCAGCAATCGTCCCGACGGATCATGATAGGTCAGCGCTCCGCTGCCCTTGTCGATGCTTACGCGCAATTTCTGCCCGACCAGTTCCAGCGTGTCGGCCGTCTCGCGTACGGTAAAGGGCACCGCCTCAGGCTCGCGAATGACGACCAGACTGCGCTGGGTCCAATAGGATGCGCCCAGATTGGCGTTCACCCGCACGACCGTCGGGGAATAGAAGATCACCGACTTGGTGACGCCGTTCAGCCGAAACTGAACCCCGCTGCGCAGCTTTTTAAAATGGTACGCCACATCATCCGCCGGAACCAGCGCCTGCATCTGCCCCAACTCGTCCAGTCCGGTCGGCGGCGGCGCGGCCCGTGCCGATAGCGGCGCCAATGCCAATATGGCCGCAACCGTACCCATCCAATATGGCGACATCCGCCCTCTCCCCATTTCTTTCGTCATTATGCGACCGTTCATCGTGCGAAACGCCAATAGTCGAAATCGAGCAGCGAGCGTTCGTCATCGCCCTTACCCTTGAACAGGATGAACAGGTCACGGACGCCGGTCGCGCCGGACACCTCCGTCGATTGCTCCTGCCACTGCCCCGCCGCGCCGATCGCCCCAACCGCCAGGGTGCCGATCACCGGCCCGGTCAGGCCGTCCACCCGCAATTCGATCTGCGCGCCGGGCAGCGCGTTGGCGACGCTGGCCACAAACGTCCTGGCCCCATCATTACCAAAATCCACGCCTGCAACTTTGATATAGCTGCGGTTCGTGGTGCGCGTGACGATCATCCCGCCTGCATCCCCGGCCTCCGTCAGCACCCCCGGTGCCCAATCATAGGGCCGGTCCCGGTCACGCTTGATCCGTGACGTCCAGGCGATCGTCTCCGCTTCCACTCTACTGTACGGATCGACCGGAGCAATCTGCGCTGCGCCCTTCGTGTCCCACCAGGGCTGTTTGGGGATGGTGCCGTCGGCATTATAGGTGAAGCTGGTGACGTTGATCGCCCGCCGCTCATGATGGATCGGCGTCATGTCGAAATTCAGCTCATAATGAAATCCGAACAGATAGGATTTGCCCTTATAGTCGACGATGCCGGGGTGGTTGCCGGTCGAGCGCGGGCTGGGGTCCATGATCTTGCCCTTGTGGACCCACGGCCCGGTCGGACCCTTGCTCATCGCATAGCCGATCCCTTCGGGGCAGCAGGTCGATGCATAGGCCATGTAATAATGGCCCGCCCGTTTATAGAACCACGGCCCTTCCTGATAATCGGCTGGCTGGGCAACCCTATGGATTGGGCCGGAATAAGAAATCATGTCCTTGTTCAGCTTGACGTACCACAGGCTGGGATTGCCCCAGTAGATATAGGCCTGCCCGTCATCGTCGATCCACACGGTCGGGTCGATATAGCCATTGCCGGGCGCGATCAGCGGCTTGCCGATCGCATCCTTGAACGGACCTTCCGGTCTGTCCGCTACGGCTACGGCGATCACATTCTTGGGCGATCCGGCCACGCTGATCGGCGCATAGAGGTAGAATTTGCCATCGCGTTCGATCACCTGCGGCGCCCAGGCGTCATTGCTCTGCACGGCCCAGGGAAATGTCTTGAGCGAAGCGACGACGCCCCGGTCGGTCCAGTTGACCATGTCGATCGAACTATATAGCCGCCAGTCGAGCATCTTGAACCCGTCGGCATCATCCTCGTCATGGCTGGTGTAGAGATACACCACGCCATTATGCACGAACGGAGCCGGGTCCGCGGTAAAGCGGGTCTGGATGATAGGATTGTCGGCCTGTGCAGCAGACCAGGGCAATATCACCGCCAGAGACATGATAGCGAGAAATGGGCGAACTGATTGCATGGATAAGGATCCCATTTGCAGAAGCGAAGAAGCAGTCCTGATCGACCTGAGCTGGCGCATCGTTTCAAGCGTCAAAGAAGCCAGTATCCCCGCGTTATCATGGCGTAACCGACAACACAGTGACCGACTTTGGCGGCAGCGTTACCTGTAGGCGTCCCCCATTTACCCGTGCGGAGATCGGTCGCGGCGCGACAGTGTCAGGCTTGTCAAAGCTGTTGATGGCATCAACCCGATCGGCGGTCAGCACTGTCCCAGATGCAGCGCCGACACGGATACCCGCTATCTCGGCATCTATCTCAGCAGGCTTGGAGGGATCGACGTTGGTTAGCGCGATCCAAAGTTTCCCATCCGTGCCCCGCGCGGCAATCGCGTCTATGCGCGGAACACGCACATCCCCGAAGCTGTAAGTCCCGGCATCGAAATCTATCGGCAGTCGCGTCGCGTTCTGGAAGGGCACATACATTTTGAAGAGATGATAGGTGGGCGTCAGCACCATCCTGGGCCCATCGGTCAAGATCATGGCCTGGAGAACATTCACCATCTGGGCGATCGCCGTCATGCGAACGCGGTCTGCGTGGCGCGTGAACATGTTGAGGTTGATCGACGCTATGATGGCATCGCGGATCGAGTTCTGCTGATGCAGGAAACCGTCCCGGCTACCGGGCAGCTTGGCAAGCCATACGCCCCATTCATCGATGACCAGCGGGACTTTCTTGGCCGGATCATATTTGTCCATGACCGCCGAATGGCCCCGGATCATATCCTCCATTTTCAGCGTATCCTTGATGAGCATGGCATATTCACGCTCGCCAAAGTCGATGCTTGAAAAGGACGGGGGCCAACTCATCCAAGTGTAGTTATGCATCGAGAGACCTTCGATGCTCCAACTCCAGTCATGGCCTTTCCATGCCTTCATGACGGCTTCGGTATAGGCGGTATCCAGCGATCCTGGGCCAACGGCTATCCGCTGCATCGGATCTGTGCCCGCGACCGAGCCGCCAGCGGGGTTGTCCGTGCCTTGCTGCTGGATATTGAGGTTGCGTGTGAAGCGAGCGTAGCGCTTCATCTCATCGACATAATAGTCCGCGCTATAGGCGCCGCCGCAACTCCAGCTTTCATTACCGATACCCAGAAACTTGACGCGGTACGGTTCGCGGTGCCCGTTGGCCGCACGCTCCGCACCTGCCGTCGTACCCGGATCAGCGGTCATATAGGCCATCCAGTCGGCCGCTTCCTTGACACTGCCTGATCCCATATTGACAGAAATATAGGCTTCCGATTCGATCTGATTGAGAAAGTCGAAAAATTCGTCGGTGCCGAAGTCGTTTTTTTCCAGGGCATTGCCCCAACTGCCGTTTACCGTGACTGCGCGCTTGGTCCGTGGCCCGACGCCATCGCGCCAGTGATACTCGTCGGCGAAGCAGCCTCCAGGCCAACGAACGCTTGGCACTTTCAAGGCCTTCAGCGCGCTCACGACATCGCTACGCATGCCCCGAACATTGGGGATCGATGAACCCTCACCGACCCAAACGCCGCCATAAATGCCGGTTCCCAAATTTTCGGCAAACTGGCCAAAGATGTTGCGATCGATTTTCGGACCAGTGCCATCCGCCGCGATACTCATCTTTATCGGAGTAGGCTGAGCCAGAAGCGGAGAAGCTACGACGGAAATGGCCAACGCTATTGCATGTTTGACATTCATATTTCGCATACCCTCCAAGTCGCTCATCCTGTTTTGACCTTCGATTTCGCCACACAGGATATAACTCAGACAATTGCTATCAATTTTCCTTTCGGTAATCAAATGCGTAGGCGTTGATCGCCGTAATAGTGTGGTTAGGCTGGAACATATGATCAGGACTCTGCTCAGACGGTATTTTCATTCTGAGCGGGCAAAGGTCGCCGTGGACGAAAAAACCTTGATCTTAGATGGTTTTGTTCGCCTTATCGTCCAGCATCAACCCTTGGCCTTGCTTCTCGACAAGGGCGGAGAGAGGTGGCCTGGGAAATCTGGACATTGAGATGAGTGGATTTTCTGCCTGACGGCGGCCAGGATGGCCGCGTGACAGGAGTAGAAATGAGCAAACGACCACGCCGGAATCACAGCCCGGCTTTCAAG
>Ga0209231_1000111_pt1 | contig 58847 bp, 47 predicted proteins | sample Deesub45470m_DNA_FD_188086 | JGI IMG/M metagenome (GOLD analysis project Ga0209231, IMG submission 188086) | Deep subsurface microbial communities from North Pacific Ocean - 450_OLKR46/470m Metagenome (SPAdes) (version 2) | ecosystem: Environmental > Terrestrial > Deep subsurface > Unclassified ... | reverse complement strand
CGTCAATGAACAAAAGAGCCGCATCGTCCACAGCTTCGAAGGCGTAAAATACCTCGGGGTTCTGATCCACACCGGTTACACCCGGATCAGGCGGGAGAAGGTTGGCGAGTTCAAGGACAAAGTGAAGAGAATGACCCGGCGCAACTCACCGGTGAATCTGGAGCAGGTCATTGCCGACCTCAATCCGGTCATTCGGGGATTCGCCTACTACTTCCGTGTAGCGAACTGCCAAACCGAGTTCGTGGCGCTGACAAAGTGGATCAGAAGGCGCCTTCGTGCCAAGCAGCTGAGTTTGTGGAAAAAGCCAAAGAGGCTTCACCGCAGACTGAGACAACTTGGATACAAGGGAGAGTTCGATTCGATAAAAATGAGCTCTTGGCGAAACTCTGCCAGCCCACTGGCCAACTACGCCATTCCCAACAAGTTTTTAAAGGGGTTGGGGCTCTTTGATATGAAGTCGGTACAAACCGGGTTCCTGCCTCAGGCTTTCTGAGGCGAAGAATGGGCAGGAGCCGTGTACGAGGTCCGTACGCACGGTTCTGTGAGAGGGATGAGGTGAGTCTGATCAACTCACCTCACCCTACTCGATGGTTATTTTTTGGCGAGGGGAGGTCTGTGCCCGGGGGGCCGACAACCGAGCGGCAGGACAATGCGGCCGCGGGAGGCGTTGAGGCAGATTGCCAGGGAGCAATAGATGGCGCAGGCCGCAGCGGCCAGACCGAGAAGGTCGGCGGAAAGGCTCAGCAGTGGATGGGAGAGCACCAGGGCGAAGCTGTGCAGGGTCAGATGCAGGGTCAGTAGCAGAAAAACCCCCTGAACCGCCAGCGCCAGAGGGCGGGCGCCGACACAGAGCACGCTGCCGAACAGGGCCCAGAGACCGATGTAAGCCGCCATCGATTGGGAGCTTGGGAAATTACCGAAACCGTAGCGGGGCAATATCTCCAAGGCAATCTCGGAGAGGCAGAACAGGCCGACGCAGATATACGCCAGGGCGCCGAACTGGTTTTGCTGGCGCCATTCACTCAGGCCGATGAGGATCATCGCGCTGGAGCCGTAAAGGATGAGAACCACCAGCAGCCAGGCTTCCAGATTCAGCCAGCCGCGGGTCTGCAGAATCAGAATGGTTAAGGTGGTGCCGAGCGCGAACAGACCCAAGGGGGCCGGCGGCGCCAGGCACTCAGGTGTTGGGTCTGACGAAGCCAGGGCGGAACTTGCAGAGGAGCGCATGGGTGAATCTCCCTGGGCTGATAATCGATGGTAACCGGGACCTGGGCGGTGCCGCCGTCCCTCAACGCTGGCACCGCCCAGAGCCGTTCGGAGTAACGATGAACGATTGTTAAGCAAAGGCCATGCCAGGAAAGCTGTATCCGCTCGAGGGTGATTTCGCTTTGTTTAACAGTAGGTTTGGTTGTTTTTTTTACCCGCAGAAAAATCCGGGGGGGTCATTTGTCGCAACGATGCGAAAAAATGTCCAAAGTTTTGCAGTATTGCAAATAAAGTCTCGAAATCAGCGCAGGTCGTTCCGGCGGACGTCGTAGCGTTTCAGCTTGCGGTAGATGGTCGCCATGTTCATGCCGGCTTCCCGGGCCGCCGCCTCGATGTTGCCGCCGGTCTTCTGCAGTAGCGTTTTCAGATAATCCCGCTCGAAACGGGCCAGGGCTTCGGAATAATCGCCATCGATGGACCCGTTTTGCCCGGCGTCGGCCGGCAGTTCGATGAACTGGGCCAGGGTGTCGAAACTGATGGTGTCGCTGGTTTCCATCGCCAGGCAGGCTTCGATGACGTTGCGCAACTGGCGGATGTTCCCCGGCCAGGCGTAGACGCAGGTCGCCGCCAGCGCCTCGGGGGAGAGCCCCTTGACCGCGGTGGCGAACTTCTGGTTCTGCTGTTTGATGAAATGGGCGGCCAGCAAGGGGATGTCGTCGGCGCGCTGGCGCAGCGGCGGCAGATGGATATTGACCACGTTGAGGCGGTAGTAAAGATCTTCGCGGAAGCTGCCGCATTTGACTTCGGCCTGCAGGTCGGTGTTGGTGGCCGAGAGGATGCGCACATTGACCTTGGTCGGCCGGGTCTCGCCGATGCGCAGGAACTCCTGTTCCTGCAGAAATCGCAGCAAAGTTTTCTGCACGTTCATCGGCAGATTGCCGACCTCGTCGAGAAACAGGGTGCCGCCGTTGGCGGCTTCGAGCAGCCCCGTGCGATTCTCGGTGGCGCCGGTAAAGGCCCCTTTCTTGTAACCGAACAGTTCGCTCTCCAGCACCGACTCGGGCAGGGCGCCACAGTTGATGGCGACGAAACGGTGTTCCTTGCGCGGGGAGTTGTAGTGGATCGCCTGGGCGATCAGCTCCTTGCCGGTCCCCGACTCGCCGGTAATCAGCACCGAGGTGTCGCGCACCCCGACCTTTTCCACCTTTTCCAGCAGCACCTTGAGTTCGTTGGAGCTGCCGATGATGTTGTCAAAACGGAACTTGCCGACCAGTTCCTGGCGCAGTTCCTTATTCTCTTGGATCAGTTCCACATGGCTGAGGGCGTTTTTCACCCGGTAGAGCAGCTCCTCCGGCTCGAAGGGCTTGGTCAGCATGTCGTAGGCGCCGCGGCGCAAGGCCTGAATCGACATCTCCACGGTGGCGAAGGCGGTGATCATTACCACCGGCATGTTCGGCGCCTGCTCCTTGACCCGCTGCAGCACCTCAAGGCCATCCATTCCCGGCATTTTGATGTCAGTCACTACCAGGTCGTAGTCCTTGGGGACGAACTCCTCCATCGCTTCGAAGGAGCGGGTATAGGCCTTGACCTGATAACCGCTGTCGCAGAGCACGGCCTCCATCAGTCGGCAGAGGCCCTCCTCATTGTCGATCAGCAGAATGCGTTTGGGGGGCATGGTTCAGCTCTCCTCGTAACTCAAGGGCAGGCGGATGGTGACGGTGGTGCCGACTCCCATCTCGCTCTCCAGGTGGATGCGGCCGTGGTGCTGTTCGACGATCTGCCGGGTGATAGCCAGCCCCAGGCCGGTGCCGCGGGCCCGGGTGGTGAAGAAGGGTTCGAAGATTTTCTCCTGGTTCTCCGGCTCGATGCCGCAGCCGTTGTCGCTGAAGAGAATTTCGAGATGCCGATCCTGGGCCAACCGGGTCTGGATCTGCAGCGTCCCCCCTTGTTCCATCGCCCCGCCGGCGTTGAGAATCAGGTTGATCGCCACCTGCCGCAGCTGGTCGCCGTCGGCCGGGATCATCGGCAGATCGGGAGCGAATTGCCGCTGGATGCCCACATGGTGCATGTCGGTATGATTGGCGGCAAAATCGACAATCTGGTCCAGCAGTTCGTTGATGTCGGTCGGTTCGAGGTCGGGCTTGGGGGTGCGGGCGTAGCTGAGCAGATCCTGCACGATCTTCTTGCAGCGCTTGCTCTCCCGTTTGATTTCATGGATGTGTTTGTAATTGGGATCCTCCGGCGACATCTTGCTTTCGATGAAGCTGGCATAGCCGAGAATCACCCCGAGGGGATTGTTGATCTCGTGGGCGACCCCCGAGGAGAGCACCCCGAGGGAGGCCATCTTCCCCTGCTGCGCCAGGGTCGCCTCGATCTCCTTGTTGCGTTTGATGATTTCGGTCATGCGGTTGAAGGCGGCGGCGAGTTCCCCCATTTCGTCGTTGGTCTCGACCAGCAGCTGCTGGTCGAAACGACCGTTCTTGATCCGGCGGATCCCCTGCATCATGGCCTGAATCGGGTCGGTCAGCACCTTGGCGGCCAGAAACACCATGCCGACGGAGAACAGGGTCATGACCAGCACGATGGCCGAGAGACTGGAGAAGATCCGCCCCTTGATCAGGTTGGCGTCCTGGTAGAATTCGTCTTCGATAGCGCCGACCGCCACCACCCAATCCCAGGGCTTGAAGTAGCGGTAACGCACCAGCTTCATCCGCGGCGCCTCCTCCCCGGGGTTTTTCCAGGGATAGCGGATCCAGCCGTTTTTCTTCACCACCATTTCGCGGATGAATTGAAGGCCGTTGGCGTCGCGGGCATCGAGCAGATTGGTCCCTTCGCCCTGCGGGTGGACGGTCAGGTTTCCCTTGCTGTCGAGACAATAGATGTAACCGGTCTTGCCGACCTGCTTGGCCTTGATCTTGGCTTTGAGATCCTCGAAAGAGCGCTGCTCGAAGGCGAGGTCTTCGTAGGTCTCTTCCAGGTAGCCGCCGGTGGCGATGATCCAGTCCCACTCGGGAAAGTAGCGGTAGGCGACCACCTTCTGTCGGGGCTTGGCGTCTCCGAGGATGGCGTTGCGCCAGGGGTAGACAATAAACAACACCTTGCCGGGGTCGGATTTGAGTGCGGCTTTGCACATGGCGCGGATGAAGAAGCGGCCTTCCTCGTCGCGCTCGTCATAGATGTTTTCCCCCTCCTGGGCCACGTGGACGGTGAGCAGGCCCTGGCTGGTCATGGCGTAAATATATCCGGTTTCGCCGATATTGACCTGCTTCAGTGCCCGCTTGGCTTGCTCCTTGGCGCTGGTGAGGGAGGTGCGGCCACTCTGCTGGTTGCGATGCTGGGCCTCGACCAGGCTGTAGGCCAGATTGGTCAGGGTCTTCATCTCCTCCTGAACGGTCTTTTTCTTGTCCGACTTATAGACCTGAAACTGCTGATGATGGGAATCGAGCAGGTCGAGGGTGAAGCGGGCCATGTGATCGAGATCGTCCTTGCTGGCCTGGGTGACCCCCCGGTAGGCCTGCTCGGTGGCGATGTAACTGATCACCACGCCGACGGCAAATAGCGGTAGGACCACCAGCGGCAGTACCACCACCAGCAGCTTCCAGCGCAATTTCAGGTTATAGACGAAACGGAACAGGTGACGCGCCATGATTCCCCGATCTGGTCGAAATTCCCAGAGTATGTTGTAAACGCAATCGGGAAGTCAAGCTTTGGGGGTGAGTTCCTCCCAACCAAGCCGGGTTCTGCCCTGCCGGGTCAAGGGGTCTGCATTTGTTGCAGCACCGCTTCCGGCAGGGTGGTGTTGATCTGGTAGTCGACAAACCGCACCTGCCGCTGTTCGCTCTTGTCACCCTGGCGCTGGCTCTGCTGTTGCTCGACCGGTAGCCAGAACCCCTGCTGCTCGGCAAAGCGGGTTTCGATCCGAGCCTCCCGTTGACCCTGGTCGGCTCGCAAATGCAGGCTGGTTGGCAGTTGCAGGGCGCCGTGGGGCTTAAAGTCGAGGCTCAGGCTCCAGCTCGGTCCTGCTTCCTGGGTGATGTCGAGTCGGCGCAGCAGCTGGCGGTCATCGATGGCAAAGAGCAGGCGAATGATTTTTTGCTGGGAGAGACCGAGGCGGTCGCGATAAAAAGCACCGCCGAGGTCGGTCGGCTCGGCAAAGCGCAGTTCCACTTCGGTTAATGGCCCGGCGGCGCTCTCGCTGCGGTATTGCTGCAGGTTTGCTTTGCCGAGCAGGGCTGCGCGTTCGGCTTCAAGCCCGAGGGGAAGAAAGGCATCGAACAATTCGACCGAGAAGTTGCTGGAGAAGCGGCCGATCATTTCCTGCATGTAGGGGAAGAGGCCGGGGCCTTCAGCCCGCACCAGACTGGCTTGACGCTGCCGATCCCAATATTTGAAGAGTTGTGGTACTTCTGGGCGTGGCTGGTTGGCCGGCATGTTGGCGGTCATCCGGGCCAGCATGGTTTCAACCTGATCGGTTTCCACGGCGGCTCGGTAATTCTGCAAATCCGGTTGCTGGTTGTTCATTGCCCTGGAGGCCTGTTCCAGCAGGGCGGGAGCCGCGGCCAGGGCGGTCAAGGGAAGCAGAAGCAAGGTGGCGATCAGCAGCAGTTGTTTCATGGTGGTCTCCCGGGGGACGGCAAAGCGAGGAATGCCAGAGTGTTTTTGCAATTATAACCGCAGCCACCTTGCGGGCAACCGGGACGGTTCGGCAAAGGCTTTGTTGACAGTGAATTCACCCCCTTGTTAATCTGCTTTGCGCGGTCGTGGCCCTTTCGGGACCAGCGCCGGAAACCTCTTGCCGACCTCCGCGAAAGCCTTGCCTCATGTTTGAATTCGAGCCGAAAAAATTCCCTGCCACCCCCGGCGTCTACCTGATGAAGGGGGAGGGCGGAGCGGTTCTCTACGTCGGCAAGGCGATCCATCTGCGCAATCGCTTGCGCAACTACTTTGCCGTCGGCGGCGACGGACGGCCGCAAATCCGCTTCCTGATGACCAAGGTTGAGGCGATCGATACCATCGTCACCGACACCGAAAAAGAAGCCCTGATCCTCGAAAATACCCTGATCAAGCAGCATCGCCCCCGCTACAACATTAGTCTGCGCGACGATAAGACCTATGTCTCGATCCGTCTCGACCCCCGGGAAGAGTTCCCGGCGCTGCAGGTGGTGCGGCGGGTCAAAAGTGACGGCGCTCTTTATTTTGGCCCCTACTCCTCCTCGGTGGCGGTGCGCCAGACCCTCAAAGAACTCTACCGCATCTTCCCTTTGCGTCATTATCCCATCGAAACCTGCCGTCGGCGGGGGCGTCCCTGCCTGTTCTACCAAATCGGCCAGTGCAGCGCCCCCTGCCATGGCCGGATCAGCGCCGAAGGCTACCGGGCCCTGGTCAAGGGGGTGACGGCGCTGCTCTCGGGGCGGGAGTCGGAGGTGATTCAGAACCTGCGCCAGAGCATGGAGGCCGCCGCGACGGCGCTGCGCTTCGAAGAGGCGGCGCGGCTGCGGGACCAGATCCGGGCCATCGAGCAGACCGTGGAGCACCAGAAGGTGGTGGCGGCCGGCGGCGTCGACCAGGATGTGGTCGGCCTGCACCGCGAAGGCGGAGAGGTGGAGTTGGTGCTGCTGTTTATCCGCGCCGGCAAGCTCATCGGCCGGCGCAATTACGCCCTGGAGTGGCGACTGAACGAGGATGAGCTGCTCTCTTCCTTCTTGCGGGAATATTACGCCCGCGAAGTGGTGATCCCCGAGCAGGTGCTGGTCCCCTTTGCCCTTGAGGATGCCGGGACTCTGGCCGAATGGCTGTCGGAGCTGAAAGGGCGCAAGGTGGTGCTGAACAGCCCGCAACGGGGTCAGAAGGTGGATCTGGTGGAGTTGGCGGTGCGTAACGCCCGGGAATCGTTCCGCGAGCGGGGGAGCCGCCGCGAGGCCCGCGAAGGGGTGCTGGCGGAGCTGCAGCAGCGGTTGCAGATGGAGCGGCTGCCGCGGCGGATTGAATGCTTCGATATCTCCAACGTGCAAGGGACTTTGAGCGTCGGCAGCATGGTGGTATTGCGCGATGGCGAGCCTGATAAGGACGCCTATCGGCGGTTTCGCATCCGCACAGTGGTCGGGCCCGACGATTACGCCTCTCTTTACGAAGTCCTGCAGCGACGACTGCGCCGCGGGTTGGAGGAGGATCTGCTCCCCGACCTGATTTTGATCGATGGCGGCAAGGGGCAATTGGGAGTGCTGACCACGGTGCTGGCAGAGTTGGGACTGGAAGGGCGCATCGATGCCGTCGGCATTGCCAAAAGCCGGGTGGTGGCCAATGTCCGCGGCAAGGCGGTGGAGCGCAGCGAGGAGCGGTTTTTCCTCCCCGGGCGAAAAAACCCGGTGCTGCTGCGGCAGGGTTCGCCGGCGCTGTTTCTGCTCGAGCGGCTGCGCGATGAGGCCCATCGCTTCGCCATCAGTTACCACCGCAAGCTAAGAGGGAAGGCGGCTCTAGCCTCCTCGCTGGAGGCCTTGCCCGGGGTCGGTCCGGCCCGCCGCCGGGCTCTGCTCAAACACTTCGGCAGTCTGAAAAAGGTGCAGGCCGCGACTCTGGCCGAGCTGCAGGCGATGCCCGGGTTGCCGACACCCCTGGCCGAAACGGTTTATCGCAGTTTTCACCCGGAGGTGGAGGCGGGGGGCTCGGCAGGGGAGGGAAAGCGCTCGGAGTAGTCGGTCCATTGGCGCAGGGTCTGCTCTTCCAGGCGGATGCGCTGGCGCAGCACCAGCAGGTTGACGAAGAAAAAGAGCAGGCAAACAGGGGCCCGCATCAGCAGCGGGATGAGGGCGAATTCCAGTACCACCACCAGATAGTTGGGATGCCGCATCAGCCGGTAGGGACCCCGCTGCCGGACCTGGCCGCCGGGGACCACCACGATGCGGGCGTTCCAGTATTCCCCCAGGCTGGCCATGCACCAGTAGCGCACTCCCTGCAGCAGGATCAGCGGCCCCAGGGTGACCCAGGTCCGCAGGTCGAGGGGGATCTGCCAGGGGTAGGATTCCCAGAGCAGGCAGAGCAGAAACAGGGTGTGCAGCAGGGCGATGCGGGCAAAGCTGGCGCGATGAAACTCCCGGCCGCCGCGGGCCTGCAGACGCATGAAGTTGCGGCGGGAGAAGGCCAGCTCGAACAGCCGCTCGGCAATCAGAAAGGCGAAAATCCAGAGCAGTGACATCGGTTTCAGCTCCTGAGCAGCAACAGCTCGGCGGCAAACCCCGGACCGAAGGAGACCAGCAGGCTGGGGCCGGGAGGGCGGTCGGGTCGGGCCAGCCACTGCTGCAGCACCGCCAGCACCGAGACCGAGGATGTGTTGCCGTGCTGGCGCAGCACGGCTTCTGTCAGTTCCAGGGCCGATTCCGGCAGCTCCAGGGCCTGGCGACAGGCGTCGATGATTTTGGCGCCACCAGGGTGAAACAGGTAATTGTTCAGCTCGGCCCGCTCCAGCCCCTGTTCGGCCAGAAAGTCATCAATGAGATGCGCCGCTTCTGCCTTGACCAGGGCCGGCAGCCGGGGGGAGAGGATCAGCTCCATCCCCTGATCGCGAAAATTCCAGCCCATGACCGGCTCGGTGCGGGGAAAGAGATGGGAACGGCTGGCCTCGATCTTCGCCCCGGGGCGTGCAACCTCATCACCGGCGACCAGAACGGCGGCGGCGCCGTCGGAAAAGAGTGCGGTGGCGAGCAGGTTCTTGCGGCTGGCGTCTTCGCCGAGCAGGGTCAGGCTGCAGCACTCCAGGGCGGTGACCAGCACCAGCGCCCGTGGGTAGGCCAGGCAGTAGTCCCGGGCCCGGGCCAGGGCGGCGGCCCCGGCGGCACAGCCCAGCCCCCAGAGGGGAAGGCGGCTGACGCTTGAGGGCAAACCGAGTTCGTTGCACAGCCGCACGTCCAGGGTCGGGGTGGCCAGGCCGGTGGAGGAGACGAAAATCACTTGATCGATGGCTGTGCTAGCGACCTCTGAACTGTTGAGGCACCTCCGCGCCGCCTCGACCAGCAGAGCCCCTCCCTCCTGCTGATAGATGCGGTTGCGTTCGGCTGGAGAGGCCGGCTGCAGATACCAATCGAGGGGGCGCATCAAGTCGCGGTAAGCGATGCGGGCATGGTCGAAGATGCTGAGCAGCCGTGGCAGTTCGGCGATGCGGCCGGCGAACAGACGAGCGACGGCGTCTCGGACCTGTGGCTGGGGGACGCGGTTCGGTGGGAAGCAGCAGTGGGCAGCAATAATGTTGGGCATGGCGGCAACTGGCCTTTCTGGCGGCGCCTATTGAAAAAATATCATAAAAAAAGCCCCCGGTCGGTAGACCGGGGGCTTTTTTTCTAAGCTGAGCGGGGAGAACTTATTCCACCGCGACCTTGGCATCTTCAACGATGACGTCGTACTTGTAGCCGTAGCCGAAGTCCTTGTCGACGCTGACTTTGCCGGTGATCAGCACGGTGTCGCCGACTTTGGCCGCGGCGCTGGTGGTCACGGTAAGGTCGTTGGTCCCCTCGCCGCCGGTGCCGTCCTGCAGGTGAATCCAGTTTTTACCCATGATTTCCGGGCTGAACTTGACCACCTTGCCGCGAATGGCGACGTCCTTGCCGGAGAGATCACCTTTGCCGGAGAAGACTTCGCTGACGGTTTTGCCGCCGTCGGCTTTTTTGATGCCGGTCAGGTCGACGTTCTGGCCGTTGGCATTGCCGGTGATCGGGGGGTGGCCTTCAGGCATTTTGGCGTCTCCGCCCATAGCCGGTGCGCCCATGGCAGCGACTGCGCCCTCGGCCCCGCCGACCATGACGCTCGGTACGAAATAGACAACGTCAAAGGTGCGGTTCAGCGACGGGCTGGTGTAGTTAGCCATCGGCATCCCTTCGGGAACGATGACCGGATCGCCAACCGCGACCTGGAATTCCGGAGCAGCGGCCCAAACCTGCTCGCTGCCGGTGTCGATCTGGACGTAGGTGTAACCGCCGGAATTCATGGTTTCGAGAACCTTGCCCGACATGCCGGGGCCGGCAGCCTGTTGCGGCGCGGCTTGGGCGGCAGGGGCGGGTTGAGCAGCAGTTTCAGGAGCCTTGTCTTTGCAACCGGCAGCCAGGGAGACGGCAACCAGGCCGGTCAACAGCAGCAACAACGATTTTTTCACGGGGATTCCTCCAGGTTAGTTGGTGATGAGCGGGGCAACGGGTTGCCCGTGCAGGGGTTGTTAATAACATCGGAAAGCCTAGCATAGGTGCTCCATCCCAGACAAGGGATTTTGGCACATCAACTGAGGGGGGCGGCTTTGTTCAGACGACCGTAGCTGGTGGTCATCTCGGCCAGCTTGGTGGCCAATTCCGCGCTCAAGGCCTGTGGGTGAAGGCGCCAGCCCCAGTTTCCGTCGGCAACGCCAGGGGTATTCATCCGGCCACTGGAATCGAGGGCGAGCAGGTCCTGGACCGGCATAATAGAGAGTCGGGAGACGCTGGCCATGGCCAGGCGGGTCAAATCCCAGGGCATGTTGCGGCCACTGCCACCGAGATAGCTGCGCACCTGGGCCCGTTCACTGCGGCCCAGGCTCTGCCACCAACCGAGGCTGGTGTCATTGTCATGGGTGCCGGTGTAGACGACGGAATTGACCGTGATGTTGTGGGGAAGATAGGCATTGCTGGCGTCGGAGCCGAAGGCGAACTGCAGAATTTTCATGCCGGGAAAGCCGAAGCGGTCGCGCAGCGCCTCGACATCGGGGGTAATCACGCCAAGGTCTTCGGCAATGATCCCCGGTTGCCCCATCTCCTCGGCCAGGGCGGCGAACAGCGCTTCTCCCGGAACCGGCACCCAACTCCCGTTGATCGCCGTTTCCTCGCTGGCGGGAATCGCCCAGCAGGCGGAAAAGCCGCGGAAGTGATCGACCCGCACCAGGTCGGTCTGGGTCAAGCTCCAGCGAAAGCGCTCCCGCCACCAGGCAAAGCGGTCCTCGGCCATCCGCTCCCAGCGATAGAGCGGGTTGCCCCAGCGCTGGCCACTGGCGCTGAAGTAGTCAGGCGGCACCCCGGCGACGGGATCGGCCTGACCGTCAGCATCGAGGTGGAAGTTGTGGGCATTGGCCCAGACGTCGGCGCTGTCACCGGCGAGGAAGATCGGGATATCGCCGAGAATCTGCACCCCCCGGCTGTTGGCGTAGGCCTTGAGCGCGAACCACTGCTCGAAAAAAATGAACTGTTGATATTTCTGGATGTGGATTGGCTCGGACAGCTGGGTTCCCCACTGCTGCAGGGCCGAGTCGGCCCGTTGTCGCAACTCTTTTGGCCAGCTCTGCCAGGGAGTGTCTCCCAGCTTGCGCCGGGCCGCCATGAAAAAGGCGAAGTCGTTGAGCCAGGAGGCGTGACGGCTGCAGAATTCGGTAAAGGCGATCTGCCGCTCAGGGCTGGCACTGCTGCGAAAGCGCAATGCGGCCTTGTGCAGCAATCGCCCTTTGAGGGCCTGGGCGTAGTCGAAATTGGCTCGCCCTTCGGGCATGGTCTCCACGGCGAGGTCGGCAGGGTCGAGATCGCCGACTTCCACCAGACGCTCCAGGCAGATCAGCAGGGGATTGCCGGCAAAAGCCGAGTAGGCGCTGTAGGGGGAGTTGCCGTAGCCGGTGGGGCCCAAGGGGAGGATCTGCCAGATTGATTGGCCGGCGCTGGCGAGAAAATCGATGAAGGTGAAGGCTTCGCTCCCCAGGGCGCCGATACCGAAGGGGCCGGGGAGGGAGGTCGGGTGCAGCAGCAGGCCGCTGGCGCGGGATGGAAGCATGATCGGTCTCCTTGGTCAACCACCTGTGCGGCGGGTTTGATGAGTTTCAGAACGGCCTCAAGCGGAGGGGACCAAAGGCCGCAGTGTAGCGCTAAGCTGCGGAGTTGGCCAGAGAAATTGCCCCTTCGGCCGGGTTGACCATCCAGTTGGCGATGGTGTATAGTCACCCTCTTTCGACGGGTTGCGCCAGGCGACCCGTTTTTTGTTCGCTCGCAGAGATGCCTACCGAGGTTTTGTCCGTGACCAAGCACAACCAGCAGGAAGTCGACCGCCGCCGCACCTTCGGCATTATCAGTCATCCCGATGCCGGTAAAACCACCCTGACCGAGAAGCTGCTGCTGTTCGGCGGGGCGATTCAGATGGCCGGCGCGGTCAAGGCCCGCAAGGCCTCCCGTCATGCCACCAGCGACTGGATGGCGATGGAGCAGGAGCGCGGCATTTCGGTCACCTCCTCGGTGATGAAATTCAACTACCGCGACTACGAAGTCAACCTCCTCGACACCCCGGGTCACCAGGATTTCTCCGAAGACACCTATCGGGTGCTCACCGCCGTCGACAGCGCGCTGATGGTCATCGACAGTGCCAAGGGGGTTGAAACCCAGACCCGCAAGTTGATGGAAGTCTGCCGCATGCGCAACACTCCCATCATCACCTTCATCAATAAACTCGACCGCGAAGGCAAGGACCCCCTCGACATTCTGGCCGATATCGAAGAAACCCTGCAGATCGAGTGCGCGCCCCTCTCCTGGCCGATCGGGATGGGCAAGCGCTTCAAGGGGACCTACAACCTGTTTCGCAAGGAATTGTTCCTGTTCACTCCGGGCAAAGAGTTTCGCACCAACGATGGCCTGCTGATCAAGGATATCAACGATCCGCGCCTCGACGAACTGCTCGGCTCCCAGGCCGATGAACTGCGCCACGATATTGAGTTGCTGGAAGGGGCGGCCAATCCCTTTGACCTGGAGGAATATCTCAAGGGGAACCAGACCCCGGTCTTTTTCGGCAGCGCGGTCAACAACTTCGGGGTGCAGGAACTTCTCGACGCCTTCGTCGAACTGGCCCCCGGCCCCAGTGGCCGCCAGACGGTGAGCCGCGAAGTCTCCCCCTACGAAGAGGCCTTCTCCGGCTTCGTCTTCAAGATCCAGGCGAACATGGACCCGGCCCACCGCGACCGTATCGCCTTCATGCGCATCTGTTCCGGCAAGTTTACCCGGGGGATGAAGCTGCGCCATCACCGCATCGGCAAGGAGGTCATCGTCTCCAACGCCACCATCTTCATGGCCCAGGACCGCAGCAACGTCGAAGAGGCCTACCCCGGCGACATCATCGGGGTGCATAACCACGGCACCATCAAGATCGGCGATACCTTCAGCGACAAGGAACCCCTCAAGTTCACCGGCATCCCCAGCTTCGCCCCGGAGCATTTCCGCCGGGTGCGGCTGAAGAACCCGCTCAAGGCCAAGCAGCTCGAAAAAGGTCTGGTGCAGTTGGCCGAGGAAGGGGCGGTGCAGCTGTTCCGGCCGCTGATCAACTCCGATTATATTCTCGGCGCGGTCGGGGTGCTGCAGTTCGACGTCATTATCTCTCGGCTCAAAAACGAATACAGCGTCGATGCCCTCTACGAGGGGATCGATTACGCCACCGCCCGCTGGATCAGCTGCGACGACCGCAAGCTGCTGGCCGATTTCGAAAAAAAGAACCAGGGCAATCTGGCCTACGATGCCGAAGGCAACCTGGCCTACCTGGCCTCCAGCGAATGGCGTCTGGGCCACACCACCGAGCAGTGGCCGGCGGTGACCTTTCACAAGACCCGCGAGCACAACTGATCGATGCTTCCATCTATTTGTCCACGATTGGCAGGGTAAAAAAGAAGGTGCTTCCCTTGCCAAGGGTACTTTCGACCCAGACTTGGCCGCCATGGGCCTTGATCACCTCCCGCACCAACGCCAGGCCGAGGCCGATCCCCCCGGGAATCCGCCGGTCACTGTCGTCGACCCGGTAAAATCGCTCGAAAATCCGCCCCAGAGCCTGGGGCGGAATCCCCATCCCCTGATCTTCCACACTGACGGTCACCACCGACCCCTCCTGGCTCGCTCGCAGCACCACTTCACCCCCCTTCGGGGAATACTTGATGGCATTGGAGAGCAGGTTGTTCAACACCTGCTGCAGTCGCTTGGGGTCACCCTGAACCGCGGACAGATCGTTGGGACATTCCACCCGGATCTGGTGAGCGCGGGAGGCCAGGGTAAAGAGATGCCCGGCCTCCTGCAGCATCTCGGGGACTGAAACGGCTTCGAGATGATAGCTTTCCAGCTGCGCCTGCAGCCGCTGCAGGTCGAGAAAGTTGCTGATCAGGTCATTGAGGCGCTCGGTCTCTTTATGGACCGTCTGCAGATAATCCTTACGTTCCTCGGCAGAGACCTCGTTTTCCAGCATGAATTCGACAAAACCGAGCATGGCGGTCAGCGGGGTGCGCATTTCGTGGCTGACCGCTGAAAGCATCTCGTCCTTGAGCCGTTGCAGTTGGCGCTCCTCGGTGATGTCCTGGGCAACATGGACCCCGCCCCGCAACTGACCCTGTTCACTGCGCAAGGGGTAGACCGAGATCTGGAAATAACGCTGACTCTCGGGCTCGAACACCTCGCCGAACTCGGGTTGGCCGCTGAGCAGCATGCGGTTAAAGGGGCAGTTGTTCTCGGCTCGCTGCAAGCCGCCGAAGACTTTGCAGCTGCACGGCCCGCCATGCTGCGGCGGGGTCGCAGTGGTCAAGGTTTGGGCGCTGCGGTTGCTGCGCACCACCTCCCCCCGGTTATCGAGAATGGCCACGGCATCGGTGATGGCATCAAAGGTTTGCTGCCACTCCTGCTCGCTGTGACGCAAGCTCTGCTCAATCCGTCGGCGTTCCTCAACTTCCAATTGCAGCCGCTGGCTATGCTCCACCGCTTCGCTGGTCAGGGGACGCAGTAAAAAAAACATCCCGGCCACCCCGCTGAAGGTCAGCCCCAGCAGCACTGCTCCAAGCAGACCGAGCTGGCGATTGATGCGGCCAAACAGTTCCTGCTGCTCCATGGAGGCGAGCAGTCCCCAGTCGGTGCCTGCGACCGGGGCATAGGCCAGAATTCTGGTTTTGCCCTGCTCGGAGAAGCGCAGCAGACCACTTTTGCGTTGCTGCAGGCCTTCGAAGGCCCGCAACAAAGACGGCTGGGTCACCAACTCATTGTAGATTTCCTCCTCGCCGGTGCGACCGGGGAAGAAGAAGGTCGGGCCGGCTTTGGTCAGTCTGCCCAGCCGGCAGTCGCCACTGGTGCCAAGCCCGGTGTCGTCCCAGAGGATGCGCTGGAGCTTGAATACGGTGAACAGCACCAGGTCGGTGCCGAGACGCTCTCCTGCGGCGGTGGTGATCGGGGTGTCGACCAGCAGATAGAGATTATTGTCAATGATCAAGGGCGCGGCCAGCCGTGGGCCCTGGCGATCGTTGACGGTGGTTGGCCAGATCTGGTCGGGAATCGGAGTCCCCAGGCGGACCACCGGCAGCCCGGTGCGATCGAGCCGGGTAATCCCGACCACTTCGGTCGCCTGCTGCAAGGCGTCCTGCAGTTTGGGTGCGGTAAACTCTGCCAGTTCCTCGGCGCTGAGCTGGCCGGCGGTATAGTCGGCCAGGGCTTGACGGATGGCACTGCGGCTGGTGATCTGCAGACTGATGTCGCGCATCCGATCGAGGACTTCTTCGACGGACTGGGCTCGGGTTCGGGCCGCCAGGCGCAGGTGCTCTTGCTCGTAATCGCGCAGCAGGGTGAACAGGGGGAGCACGCTGACCAGGGTGAGCAGAACGAACGCGGCCAGAGAATAGGCCAGAGAGGTGAGCAGTATTTTGCGGCGCAGCTTTTCCAGGGGCGGTCGTGAGCTGCTGGCCTGCTGATTCATACACTCTGTCCTCGCGGGGTTCTGGTCTCCTGTCTAACTCTAACAAAGAACAGAAAAATTTCCTTTGTCCTGGAGCTGCCCCCGGTTTGGGGAGGATTTTTCTTGCCGAGTCCCAGGCTTTTGTCGACAATGCCTTCAGTCCGGTTGACCGCTTCGGGTCGGCCGCATTTCCAGGGAGATGTTTATGACCTTGATCGATTTCATGGGACGCAATCGCACCCCGATTAATCAGGCTCTGGCTTCGAGCGAACCAGTCTCCGGCCTCTGCCTCAAGGGTTGGGTGCGGACCCTGCGCCGAGGCAAAGGGGTGGCTTTTATCGAGCTCAATGACGGCAGCTGCTTTGCCTCGATCCAGGTCGTGCTGGCCGAAGGGTTGGCCGATTTCGAACGTCTCAGCCGGGTCGGTACCGGCGCCTGTCTATCGGTGACCGGGGAACTGGTGGCCTCACCCGCGGCCGGTCAGCGCTGGGAATTGGCGGCGACCGCGGTGGAGGTGCTCGGCGATGCCGATGGCGATTATCCGCTGCAGAAAAAGCGTCATAGTTTTGAATACCTGCGTAGCATCGCCCATCTGCGCCCGCGTTCAAATACCTTCGGTGCGATCTTCCGGCTGCGCAGCGCCCTCTCCTTCGCGATTCACAAGTTTTTCCAGGAGCGCGGCTTTCTCTATGTGCAGACCCCGATCATCACCGCCAACGACTGCGAAGGGGCCGGGGAGATGTTCCGGGTCTCCACCCTCAATGCCGCCAACCCGCCCCGCAATCCCGATGGCAATATCGACTGGAGCCAGGATTTCTTTGGCGAAAAAACCGGGCTGACAGTCAGCGGCCAACTGCAGGGTGAGCTCTTTGCCACCGCTTTTTCCGACATCTATACCTTTGGCCCGACCTTCCGGGCCGAGAACTCCAACACCAGCCGCCACGCCGCCGAGTTCTGGATGATCGAGCCAGAGATCGCCTTTGCCGATCTCGCCACTGACTGCAACCTGGCCGAGGAGTTTCTGCGCTACCTGGTCAGCTACGCTCTCGAGCATTGCGCCGAGGATCTGGCCTTTTTTAACGAGCGGGTCGAGCCCGGCTTGATCGAGAAGCTCCAAGCCCTGGTCTCTGCCCGTTTCGCCAGAATGACCTATACCGAGGCGGTGCGCCAATTGCAGACCTCGGGGGCGAGTTTCGAGTATCCGGTGGAATGGGGCTGCGATCTGCAGTCGGAGCACGAGCGCTACCTGACCGAAAAGATCGTCGGCGGCCCGGTCTTCGTCACCGATTACCCGGCCAGTATCAAGGCCTTCTACATGCGCCTCAACGAGGACGAGCGGACGGTGGCGGCGATGGATCTGCTGGTGCCGCGGGTCGGGGAGATTATCGGCGGCAGTCAGCGTGAAGAGCGCTTCGATGTGCTGGTGCGGCGGATGCAGGAGGCGGGGATCAATCCGGAACATCTGGATTGGTATCTGGATATTCGACGCTGGGGCAGCTGCCCCCACGCCGGCTTCGGGCTCGGTTTCGAGCGCTTGCTGATGTACCTGAGCGGGATGGAAAATATCCGCGACGTCATCCCTTTCCCCCGCACTCCGGGCAACGCCAAATTTTAGCCTGATAGGCAGATGGAACAACAAAACAGGGCGCCCCTTGCGCAAGGGACGCCCTGTTTTGTTGTTCAGAACTCGGAAAAATTATTGGTTCACGACAGGCTGAGTCGGTTTCTTCCATTGGCTGAGAATCTTGACCAATGCCAGCAACGCCAGGCCGAGGAAGAAAAACCCGCGAATTGCCTCAATCTTCTTCCCCTCGCTGATGAAGATAACATCGTTGGAAATGGGCAGGCCGATCTCTTTTGCCAGTTTCAGCAATTTATCGCGATTGCCGCTGGCTACCGAACCGGTCACGACCACACCGGTGATCTCCCGCGGGCCGACCAGTTCTGCCTGATGCTCGGCCAGAAAGTCCGTTCTCTCCTTCTCTGTTTCCAGCACGAAATAATAAGTGCGAAAAAGCTCCAGAAATTTCGGATCGCGGGTTTCGGCCACAATGCGGAATTCCGTGGCATCGGGAGAGCGCTTCAAGGGGAGCAGCACGGCCTCCACCTCGACCGATCCCGACGTGGATATCGCCTCTACAAAATCGGGGTAGGCCTCTTGAATGGTCAACAATTCCCGGGGCGCACCCTGGCGTTCGAGTTCTGCCAAGGGGATGGTCAGGGGTGTTTGATTGCGTAAATATAGGTCGACATCGGACCAACCGAGGTAAACCAGTACCAGGCAGATGGCAAGAAAGGTAAAACGAAAGCGTTTCATGAGGCATCCAGGGAATAGAGTTTTTTAAGCTGGGGCGGGATGGTAACAGAAAAGCTCTGTTGAAACAATCCTCCCTGCAAAAAAAATGGGGCCGCCAGCAAGGCGGCCCCAACAAGTTGCAGACTAAAACAGTTCAGCGCTTAAAACGGGTGAATCAAGCCGCCTCGGTGGCGTGGCCGCGGTTGACGTCTTTCTGGGTCAACAGGGAGACTATCACCAGGGTGAGGAAGCTCAGCGGAATGGAGATCAGCGCCGGGCTGTTGAAGGAAATCGGCGCATCGGTCGGCAGCAGGCCGTAGCGGATGTACATGTCGGGGGAGATCAGGATCAGTCCCATGGCCGAAACCAGGCCGACGCCAATGGAAGAGGCGACGCCACGAGCGGTGGTCTTGTCCCAGAACAACAGCATCAGAATCGCCGGCAGGTTGGCCGAGGCGGCCAGGGCGAAGGCCCAGCCGACCAGGAAGGAGACGTTCATCCCCTCGAAGACGATCCCCAGGTAGATGGCAATGCCACCAACCACGCAGGCGGCGAGTTTACCGGCCATGACCTTGCCCTTGTCGGTCATGTTCATGCCGAGGAAGTTGTCCATCAGGTCGTGGGCGACGGCGCCGGATGCGGCGACGATCAGACCGGCAACGGTGCCGAGGACGGTAGCGAAGGCGATGGAGGAGATGATCGCGAATAGCACCACCCCGAAGGAGAGCGCCAGCAGCGGCGCCGACATGTTGTTGTCCATGATGTTGATGACGCCGTTGGTCATGGCGCCGATCCCCATGAACAGGGTCAGCAGGTAGAAAAATCCGATGGCAGCGATGGCGACGATGGTCGACTTACGGGCCGCCGCCTGGCTCGGCACGGTGTAGTAGCGGATCAGGATGTGGGGCAGGGCCGCGGTACCGCAGAACAGCGCCAGCATCAGGGAGATGAAGTTGAATTTCTCCGAGGCGGTGGCGTTGTCGACCTTGAACTTCATCCCCGGGCGCAGAATCTTGGAGCCGAGAGTCGGCTTCTGGTAATAGACGGTGTAGCTGCTTTCGCCGTCCTTGATGATTTTGGAACCCCAGAGCACGATGTTGCTGTTCTGGACGGTCTGGAGGAAGGCGAAGGGGCCGAGAGCGCCGGTTTGGGTGACAGTCTCGCCGTTGACAATGATTTCCTTCATGTGGCCAACTGCGAAGAACTTGCCATCTTCTGCGGTTCCGCCGTTATAGACAACGGCACCGCCGGCCAGTTCGGCCTTGTAGAGGGTTTCCTCCAGTTCGAGACCGGTTGCGACTTCCGTCATTTTCCAGATTGAGTCGACACCGTCTTTGCTCAGCTTGACGAAGCTGGCTTCGCCAAATGTCGAGGTTTTCCAGTCGGCGGTGGCGACAAAGCTCGGATCGGACAGTTGCAGGCTGCCATCATCGGCCACGGTGGCCTGCAGGGTCACGAAATCATGGTAAGGCTTGGTGCCACCCTGGTCAGGGGTGGTGGAAAGGCCGCGGTTGAGCACGGCGATGACCAGGATGGTGGAGAAAATCAGCAGCAGGCCGCCCTTCATGAACTGGACGTAGGTGGTGGACGCCATACCGGCGGTGGCGACGATGATGGTCACGACCACGCCGACGATGACAACGCCGGCTGCATGGGGCAGACCGAGCAGCGGGGTGACCAGGGTGCCGGCACCGACCATCTGCGGAATCAGGTAGAAGACCGAAACCACCAGGGTGGAGATGGCGGCCATCAGCTGAATGGACTTGGAGTTGAACTTGGAATCGAGGGCGTCGGTAAAGGTGAACTTGCCCAGACGCTTCATCGGTTCGGCGACCAGGAACAGGGCGACCATCCAGCCTGCCAGGTAGCCAACGGCGTACATCCAGCCATCGTAACCGGCGGTGGCGATCATGCCGCAGATTCCCAGGAACGAAGCGGCCGAGAGGTAGTCGCCAGCGAAGGCGATGCCGTTGGTGAACCAGTGAATGTTGCCGCCGGCGGCGTAGTAACCGGACGCGGAGGTGGTGCGACGGCCGAGGTAGAACGAGAGGCCGACGACGAACAGGACGAAACAGGAGAACAGGCCGATGGCCAACGGAGATTGCGCGTAAATCATTGGTCAAGTCCCCCTTATTTATTCATGCGCAGCTCTGCTTTAGTGCAGAGGCTGTTGTAGATGAGTGCCAGAATGAAGGCGAAAACGATCAGCCCGATGCCGTAGATCACCGCCAGGTTAAGTCCGCCAAAGGTCATTTCGAACAGGGACGGTTTGACTGCGTTGATGGCGATGAAGCCGACATAGAAGAGGGTGTAGAAAATGAACATATTAATGCCGAGGCGGGTCTTATACGGCGAGGCATTGTCCTTGCCAAGTTTTACTGCTGGTCCGTGTCCCATTGTCGTTACTCCTTCTCTCCGAAAATCCTGATTAGAATCAAAATGAGTCAAGTTGAACTGAGCTGCCGTGAAGCTGGGATCGACCTCGGGGTCGACCTGAATCTGTCACCTCCTTTGAGCCCCACCGCCGGCCTGAGGGAGGGCCTGGCAGCGAATGGCACATTGTTTGTCTCGGTTATTACCAGAAACGGTGAGCCTTCGTCTTTAATGATAAATTATGCTGGATATTGCGTGATAATTTCTGCGACATGATACGCCGTTCTAGATATGTGTCAACCTAAAACTTCGGGTAAATTGGGCGCTCACTGGTAGGTTCTACGGCAAGTTGGGGAGATTTCAAGTGTTGTAGCGCGAAAAAAAATTGATTTGTGGTAATGTTTGGCGAGGCAAAACGGCGGTAAATAATACCAGGTTTGGAATCGAGACGGGGTGGCTCAGAGGGGGAGGCGGTGCTTTTTGCCGTAGGCGCGAACCACCATCTCTGCTTGATTGAGGCGGGAGAGTTTGAGATTCTTGGCCTTGAGGGCCATGACGTCGTCGAGAGGAATCTGCTCGCCACGGATTTCCCGGCCGACCAAGGCGATGTTGGTCAGCAGGGTGCGCAGGTCGCCGGCGTCGTATTGCCGCAGCATCGGCGGGCTCAGGGTGAAGAAGGCGTTGGCGATGTCCTGAACCAGTTTTTTCGGGCTGCCGGCGATGGTCATGATTATCTCGATGGATGGAATGCGAAAAGGAGGTCCAACCGATGGAATACAAAGTAGTGGAAACCAGTCAGGTGACCGATGAGAAACTGGAGCAGATTCTCAACGAATGGTGCGCCCAAGGCTGGCAGTTCGAGCGCTTCCAGTTTGTTACCAGCGAAGCCAGTCGCCGTCCGGCCATGGCCTTCGTGCTGTTCGCTCGCGAGACTCAAGAGACTTAATCCTCCCAGTCCTCGACATGGCGGTGGGTGATGGTCTGCTTCGGATCGACAGAAGGCTTGGCCCCGCACTTTTCGCAAACAGGCTCTCCGGGCTCATCCTCGACTTCGTCCTGATGGCCAATTTCCATGGGGATGCCGGTGCAGGTGCAATACCATTTGCGATAGATGCTCATGAAACCTCCGCTGCGGTAAGGGGGGCCGGCCGTGGTCATGAGAGGGCGTTTGCTGTTGCCGGGATTGCAAGTATGACAGGCCCGGGCAGGGCTGCAACCTGCCCGAGCCTGTTTCCTGCTAATAGGCCAGACCGGTTTTTTTACGCACCTTGCGCAGGGTCTTCTGCGCTGCGTGGCGGGCTTTGTCGGCACCGGCGGCGAGAATGCGGCGCAGACCGTCGCTATCGGCCAGTAGTTCCTGCCGGCGGGCGGCGAAGGGGGCGAATCGTTCCCGCACGGTTTCGAACAGCTCCTGCTTGACCTCACCATAGCCGAGGCCGCCGGCCAGGTAGCGCTGGCGCAGGGCTTGCTCCGCCGGTTTGTCGAGGAACAGTCGGTAGATCTGAAAGACGTTGCAGTTATCCGGGTTTTTCGGCTCCTCCACCGGGGTGGGGTCGGTGACGATGCGCATTACCTGTTTGCGCAGGGCCTTCTCGTCCTGAAACAGGTCGATAGTGTTGCCGTAGCTCTTGCTCATCTTCTGACCGTCAAGTCCGGGGACGGTGGCGACCTCATCGTCGATCTCCGGCTCGGGGATGGTGAAAATCTCGCCATACTCGTTGTTGAACTTGAGGGCGATATCCCGGGCCACCTCGATGTGCTGCTTCTGGTCCTTGCCCACCGGCACCTTGTCGCTCTGGAACAGCAGAATATCGGCTGTCATCAGCACCGGATAGGCGAACAGGCCGTGGTTGGCCTGCAGACCGCGGGCAACCTTATCCTTGTAGCTGTGGCAGCGCTCCAACAACCCCATGGGAGTGAAGTTGGAGAGTGCCCAGGCCAGTTCCTGTACTTCGGGAACATCGGACTGCACCCAGAAGACGCTTTTCTCCGGATCCATTCCCAGCGCCAGGAAGTTGGCCGCCGCTTCCAGGGTCCCCTGGGCCAGGGCCTTGCCGTTGGGGACGCTGGTCATGGCGTGGTAGTTGGCGATAAAGCAGAAGAGTTCTTCCTGCTCCTGGTACTCGATCATCTTCTTCATCATGCCGAAGTAGTTGCCCAGGTGCAGCGACCCGGACGGCTGTATGCCGGAGAGAATGCGCATGGCGTAAAAACCCTTGATTAAAATGGAAAAAGCTAGTTACGCGGGGCGTTGGGAGTGCCCATCATGCTGGCGAATTGCAGCAGTTGCTGCAGATCGAGACCACTCTCCTTGACGATGCCGAGAAAGACCGGCAGCAATTGCATCAGAAAGCCAGGATCTTGCATGGCGTCCTTGGCCAGGCCGGGAAGGGCTTCGAGGATGAAAGCCTGCTTCTGTTCGGTGTCGAGGGCCATGACGGCGGTTTTCAGCTCTTGAACGGTCATCAAAAAAACTCCTTAGTGACAATGTCGATAGCGGCGATTGAAGCGAATGCCATCGCCTCGCGATTTAAGTTTTCTCTTTATCTCTGCGCCTCGCTGGCGAAAGCCGTTTTTCCTCGAAGGCGACCTCGAAGACCTCCCGGTAATCCCCGGCAAAGTGTACTTCCAGACCCTCCTTGAGATAATCCGGCAACTCCTCGAAGTCTTTGCGGTTCCCTTCCGGAAACAGAAGAATGGTCAACCCGGCGCGGCGGGCGGCGATGGTCTTTTCCTTGAGCCCGCCGATGGGGAGCACCCGGCCGGTGAGGGTCAGCTCGCCGGTCATTCCGAATCCCTTGCGCACCGGACGGCCGCTGAGCATGGAAATCAGCGCCGTGGTCATGGTCACCCCGGCCGAGGGGCCATCCTTCGGCGTCGCCCCGGCGGGGACATGCAGGTGGACGAAATGGCTGTCGAAGAAGTCAGCCGGGGCGCCATATTGCTCTAAATGGGCCATGACATAGGAGTAGGCAATTTCCGAGCTCTCCACCATCACGCTGCCGAGTTGGCCGGTCTGCTTGAAGCCTTTGGATTTGCTAAGCACCGCGGTTGCCTCGATCTGCAGGGTAGCGCCGCCCATGCTGGTCCAGGCCAGGCCGGTGACCACGCCGGGTACCCCTTCGAAGATTTCCTCGGGGGTGAAGACCGGTTGGCCGAGATAGCTGACCAGATCTTTGCGGCGGACGATGATTTTATCGGTATGGCCACCGGCGAACTCCCGCGCCGCCCGCCGCATCAGTTTCTTGATGCGGTTCTCCAGGTTGCGCACCCCGGCTTCGCGGGCATAACCGTCGATCAGAGCGGTCAGGGCATCTTTGCGGATGCTGAGCTGCTCCTTGGTCAGACCGTGGTTTTTCAGCGCCTTGGGAATCAGATAACGGCGGGCGATTTCCAGCTTCTCTTCGAGGATGTAGCCGGAGAGCCGGATCACCTCCATGCGATCGAGCAGCGCCGCCGGAATGGTGTCGAGTTGGTTGGCGGTGGCGACGAACATGACGTTGGAGAGATCGTAGGGGACATCCAGGTAATGGTCGCGAAAGGCCGAGTTCTGCTCCGGGTCGAGGACTTCGAGCAGCGCCGAGGCCGGATCGCCCTGGAAAGAGGCGCCGATCTTGTCGATTTCATCCAGCATCAGCACCGGATTGGCCGTTTTGACGGTCTTCATTGCCTGGATGAACTTGCCAGGCATGGCACCGATGTAGGTGCGTCGGTGCCCCTTGATCTCGGCCTCATCCCGCATGCCGCCCAGGGAAAAGCGGAAAAAGCTGCGCCCCAGGGCGTCAGCGATGCTCTTGCCGACCGAGGTTTTACCCACTCCCGGCGGGCCGACCAGGCAGAGGATCGAACCGGAGATATCCCCCTTCATCTTGCCGACGGCGATGAATTCGAGGATGCGGTCCTTAACGTCGTTGAGGCCGTGGTGGTCGCGGTCGAGGATGCGCCTGGCCCGCTCCAGGTTGTAGGAGTCTTGGCTGAGCTTGCCCCAAGGGAGGATGGTCAGCCAGTCGAGGTAGTTGCGGGTGACGTTGTATTCGGGAGAGTTCGGCTCGATGAGTTGGAGTTTTTCCAACTCCTCCTCCACCGTTTTCTTCGCTTCCTCGTTGAGCTTAAGGTCTTTGAGCCGGGCCTGGAATTTCTCCGCTTCGGCGGTTTTCCCCTCCTTCTCCAGCCCCAACTCTTTCTTGATCGCCTTGAGCTGTTCCTTGAGGAAAAACTCCCGCTGCTGGGCGGAAATCTTTTTCTCGATCTGCTTGGTGATCTTGGTCTGCAGCCGGGAGACTTCCAGCTCTTTTTTCAGCAGAATCAGCACCCGGTCGATGCGCTTGCGCACATCGAGGGTTTCAAGGATTTTCTGCAGCTCCTGACCGTCGGCCGAGGTCAGGTTGGCGGCGAAATCGGCCAAGCGCCCCGGGTCATCCATGCTTGAGCGGTGCAGGAACATCTTGATCTCCTCCGAATAGAGGGGATTGATCTGCACCAGTTCCTTGAGGGTGGCGATGATCGCCATGGAGTAGGCTTTGAGCTCGGGATTGACCGAAAGCTCAGCGGCAAAATGATAGCGAACCTGGGCTTGGAAGCCTTCATCTCCGTGATAGAGGTCGGTGATGGAGAAACGTTCGAGGCAGTTGACAATAATCTGCGCGTTCTCTTCATCAAGATGAATCACCTTGAGAATCTTCGCCGCCACCCCCATGCGGTGCAGATTGGCCGGCGCGTCGTCCTCCTCCAGATCCCGCACCAGCACCAGGCCGAGGGATTGGTGCGGGCTATCGACCGCGCGCTTGATGGCGGCGGCCTGAGCCTTGCCTCCAAGGGCCATGGGGATAATAACGCCGGGGAAGGGTGGACGCGGCCGTAGTGGCACGATGGGGAGTTCGTTGGGCAGAGCCTGGGAGGCAATGATCAGCGAACCCGACTCGTCGATGTGGGTTGAACCGTTATTGAGCTCGGCGTCGACGACGCCGTTTTGGTCTTGTTCGGTGCTCATGCGCAGGACTCCCTTGGTTGCGAGGTCGTAGCGGGCAAACTAATCATTCGCCGGGGCAATGTCAACCATGCCGGGAGCTTATTGCAGGCGGGGATCGCCGAGGGTGCCGCTGAGCCGCATCCGCAGGGAGCCGTCGGGCGCCGGCTTGGCGAACAGGCTCAGCAGGTCGCGCAGCTGGGGGTCGAAGCTGGCGCCCGGTTGCAGGGTCAGGGCCAGGTTCAGCCGGCTCCCCGGCATCGGCTGGGCGAGCAGAAAGGTGCCGTCGCCACTGAGTTGCAGGGCGCCGCCACTGGCTTCGATGCGTTCGATCTTCAGGGCGTTGCCGCGGCCACTGGCCTGCAGGGTGACGGTGCCGAGTTCCAGCCGGTCGTTGGCAGCGCCGAGGCCTTCCAGTCCGAGCAGATGCACGCCGTCGAGGGTCAGGTTCACCAAAGACTCGCTCTCGGGCAGAGGCGGATAGACCCCCTGCAGAGTGCCGCTGCGCAGAGTGCCACCGATCTTAAGGGCCGAGGTCGGTGCCAGCGGTGCGGAAAAGCTCAGTTGCGACAATTTGGCCTGCAGCGCGCCGTTGCGCCGCAGTTGGCCGTTGGCGCTGCCGCCGAGCAGGTCGGCGGAAAAACCGGCGCCCGGATTGGCACTGAACAGCGAGATCCAGAGCGGGCGCAGCTGCAACCGGTCGAGGGGGAGTTCCGGGGTTACCCCGGTCGGCTGCCAGCGCACTTTTTCCAGCCGCACAGCTGGGGGGAAACGCAGGGAGAGGCTTCCGATCTGTAAAGGAATGCCGGCCCGTTGCAAGGCTTCGGCCTCGATTCGCTCCTTCAGCGAAGCGGTCGGCAATCCCAAATAAAGTCCGAGGGCAAAGCCGGCCGCCAGCAGCGCCAGCACCCCGGCGTAGAAGGTCGGCCCGGCGCTGGGAAAGAGCGCTGCGGGCCGAGGCCGATCGCTGCGACGAAGGTCGCCGAGACGGGGGAGCTTCAACTTCAGCGGGAGTTTCATGAGGGCCTCCCGAAGGCGGAAATGGTCAGGACGGCATCGAGTTTGCTCTTGTCATCGAAGCGGTTTTTGAGCCGCAGCGACTTCACCCGCACCAGCGCATCAGCGCTCTCCACCGCGTGCAGCAGTCGCACCACCTGTTCCAGGCGGACCTTCTCCACCCGGATTTCCACCGAGTCTTCTTTTACCCCGTCTTGGGTCGCTCCGGGCTGAGGCCGCATATAGGTCAGGTTCTCTTTGCCGGCGATCTGCCCGGCGGCAGATTCGACGAAGGAGAAGAGGGAAAAACCGCTACTGCGGGCCAGCAGGGCTTCGACCTCGCCGGCCTGGCGCTGCATGGTCTGATACTCCTGCTTGAGCTGCTCGACCTGGGCCAACTGCTGGCGACGGGAATCGATGCGGCTGTCAAGCCGGGTCAGGCTGTCGCGATAAGGGGCGATGATGCCGAAGATCAACAGCAGCAGAAAAGCGATGGCGCCGCCGATCCCCAGGGTCAGACGTTCGCGAGTACTCAGGTTGGCCAGCATATCAGGGGCCCTCCTTGGTGGCGCTTAGCGCAAGGGTCAGGCGGAAATCGACCCGGTTCCCCTCGATGCTCATTTTGGCGTCGGCGATCTGGGCGCTGCCGAACAGCGGTGAGGCTTCCAGACTCTTGGCCAGCTGATTGATGGCGTCGAAGGAACTGGTGGAGCCTTCCAGCCGCACCGACTCGGCGCTGTAGGTCAGATCGCGGATGTCGACGGTCAAATCCGTGGGAGTGCGGCGGGAGATTTCCTGCAGCACCGCCAGGGCGGAAGCATTGGCGCCGCCGAGTTGGCCGCGCTTGCGCAGCTCATTCAGACCGCTCTGCATCTGCAGCGGCACATCGACCAGCGGTGTCGAGCCGGGGAAGGTTTCGCGGAAGACCTTAACCATCTCCTGTTGCAGCGCATCGGCCCGGTGGGCCCGCTGGGCGTAGGCAAAGTAGGCGGCGCCGCTGGCAGTCAGGGCAATCAGCAGCAGCAGGCTGCCGACCACCAGCAACCGGCGTTTCATCGCCGCCCACTCGCTTTTCAAGGCAAAGGGGCCGCGGCGGAAGTTGAAGCTGCGTTCCTTTTCCGGCCGGGCGGCCTGCAGCGCCAGAGCCGCAGCCGGCAGAAACTCGGCAGCCAGCGGCTGGCCATTCATCAACAGTTTCGGTACTTGAAGGTTTGGAAACTGTGGCCGCAGCAGGGTCAGCAGTGCCTCGTCGGCCCCCGGTCCGATGAGCCAGAGGGGGAGAGGAGTGCTCTCGGAGCGTTGCAGTTGGGCCGCTTCCCGCAGCAGAAACCTGGCCTGCTCCTCCTTGGACCGGGTGCCGCCGGCTGGCAGCAGTCGCAACTCGGTGACCCGCCCGGCTTGCAGTCGCACCAGGGTCAGATCCTGGCCACCCAGGGTTGCCAGCAGACCGTCGCCGAGCTGCTGGTGCAGGCCGCCGGCGGTGGCGAAGGGGGCCAGATCGAGGGCTTGCAGCGGTATCGCGGCGGCGTCGAAGGGGGCGAGATAATCGGCGATGGTCGCGCGGCGCACCGCCGCGGCGGTCACAGCGAAGCTGTTGTCACCGTTTGGCTGCGGCGGCTGGAAATCGGTCAGGCAGAGATCGACGCTGATTGGCAGTTGGGAGCCGAGCTCAAAGGGGAGGGCGGCTGCTAGTTTTTTCGGGTCGGAAAAGGGAAAGTTGAGCCAGCGCACGAAGCCATCCACCGCCGGCAGCGCCGCCGCCAGGCGGTCGCCGAAGCGCAGTTCGCCGCCGAAAAACTCCTGCACCGCCGCCACAGCCTCGGCCGGTTCGGCATACTCACGGCGCAGGGTCGCCAACAGGGTGGTGGTCCCCTTGTCTTCGCTGACGGCGACGGCGCGCAGGATGCCGCCGTCGAGGTCGATGCCGAAAAGTCGTCTGGCCATGGCTTGTTATTTCACCTTCAAGTAGAGAAGTTGGCCGGATTTTCTCACAATAGCTTCCATGTTTCGGGTACCGCTGTTGACATCGCCCCAGGATTTGATTCGAAAAGTATCACTTTTAAAGGCGAAGTCGCTGGGTGCATAGCTATTCTGTATCAGGTCGAGAAGCTCCTTCCGGCTTTTTATGGGCATTATATCCCGGGCCTTTAGAATCGTTTCAATGTTCTGCGGGGTGACCTTAACGTCCCAGACGGACATTACCTCTGGCGTGGCAGTGTTTAGATTAAGAGTCGCGCCTCCGGATACTGCAATATATTTATCCAGAATTTCAACCATTTCCGGAGTGAAACCGCGCACCATCACCAATTCATCAAGGCTATCCAGGGGAGCGTTTTTACATTTATAGGTTTTTTTTTGGTTGAGGTAATAATTATCCTCGGCCCCAACCACTCCCACATTACTGTATCCGTCGTAAACGTCGGAATTTGAGTCAATCCAGTCAATGAGGGCGGCCGTCAATTCTTCCGGGTCGGGAAAATTCAACTCCGTGAACAGGCTATTGAAACGTTCCTTGACAATAACATCCGCTTGCTCGGAAGAACCCGTTCCGATCACCAATCGTTTGAGGTTGAGCTTCCCCTCAAGGTCTTCAACGCTGATGGTGAGAAAGCCATCGCCCACGGGGTATTGGCTGACGACTCCCAAACCCCAAAGTTCGGAAGGGTGATCAAAATCTCGACTAGATATGTTCTGGCCGTCCTCCTGAAGAATAATCCGGCCGACCCGAATTCCTCCCTTAGCCAGATAGGCAGCTCGGGTGCTGTCGCGGAAGGTTTCCGCAAGTCGCAGATCAACCAGGGTCGAGAAGGCCAGTTCGGTCAGCAGTGCGCTGAGCAGCGCCACCACCACCAGCACCAGCAACAGAGCCATCCCCCTTTGGTTACACACTGGCTTTTTCATTGCGGCCCAGCTGCCTTCTGCAGATCGAAGGTGGAGCGGAAAGGAACCAGTGTGTCGCCCACTTCCATCTGCAAGCTGATCTCCACAGCCTGGGGGATTTTGACCGGATTGGTTGCCGGCCATTGCTCGCTCCAGTCGCCCTGGTCGTAAAAGCGCAGGGTCAGGGTCTCGATGCCGCTCGCAATGCGGAAACCCTGAATAATATCCGCGGCGCTGGTAAGGCCACGTTCGCTGCGATTCAGCACTTTTCGGCCAGTAGGGTTGTCCCGGTCCTGCTGCAGCAGGTAGCTGACCTCGCCTATACCCGCCCCCGACAAAGGGGTAGAGGCGGTGGTGGTGAATCGCAGATAGGTTTCCCCCTGCTCGTTGGTCCCGCCTTCGAAGCGACTGCTCGGGTGGGTCGGAGGTGCGTAGGCGCTGCGCAGCTCGCGACTGAGACGGTCGAAGATCACCCGGGCAACGTGGTAGTTCTCCCCTTCCTGGTCGAGCCGCTGCTTGGCTCCGGCTACGGTCTGAAACACCCCGTAAATGGTGGAGAGTAGCAGCGCGGCGACGGCGACCGCCACCATGATTTCGACCAGGGTGAACCCCCGTTGATCGAGTCGCATCGGCCGTCCGCTAGTGAAAGAGAAAGTTGGAAAGATCGACTGCTTCATTGCGATCTTCGACTCCCCAGGCGACAGTGACGGTGACCTGGGTCACCACCGGCAGCGGGGTTTCGGCAAATTCCATGTGCCAGCGAAAGTCGCTGAAGGGTTCGGCGAAGACCCCTTCGGCCGGCTCGTAGATCAGAGTCTTGGCTTCGGCCGCCAGCTCGATTTCGGTCATCTTCTCCTGCGCCAGCAGGGTGCCGCGGGTCATGCGCTGCAGCCGCTCCTGCACGGCAATGGAGCGGTTGGCCAGGCCGAGCAGGGAGACCAGGGCGATGGCCACGATCGCCAGGGCGATCATGACCTCGAGCAATGTAAAGCCGGCGTTGCGATTCCGGTCGGTCATGGCGCTAACGAAACTCCCGGTAACCGTCGAACACTTCGGTGGTGGCAGTCAGCGGGCTCACTCGCAGGGTCAGTTGCTCACCATCGTCGCGGGTCAGGTGAATCACCGTCGGGTCGATCCATCCGCTCGGCAGGATTTCGGCGGTGACTTCTCCCTGGCTGGAGCTGCCGCGGCCAATCAGATCGACATCGCGAAAACGGGCATCGCCGCGCAGGCGCTGGCTGCGGCCACTGCCGTCGAGGGGGGTGACCGTGCCGTCCCGCTCAAGGCGGGTGACGGCGAAGCTCTGTTCGTCCAAATTAAACACCAGTCGGTGAGTCAGGCCGCTGAGCACCGCTTCATTGTAATGATACTTGATCACTCCAGCCAGCCGCCGGGCCGAGGCCTTGAGGGGATCTTCACCCACCCAAGGGAGGCGCGGGATCACCAGCGCCGAGAACAGGCCGATCAGCAGGACGACAACGGCCAGCTCGATCAGGGTGAAACCCCGTTGATCAGTCGAGTTCCCAGCTGTTGATGTCGGCATTTTTTCCTTCCCCGCCCGGTTCGCCGTCGGCGCCGTAGGAGATGATATCGAATTCGCCATGGATGCCGGGGGAGAGGTAGACATAAGGGGCATCCCAGGGATCAGTCGGGGTTTTTTTCAGGTAGCCGCCGTCGGGGAACTTGGTCGGAATCCGCCCGACCGTCGGCTTGCTCACCAGTCCGGCCAGCCCTTGTTCGGTGGTGGGGTAGAAGCCGTTGTCGAGCTTGAACATGCCGATGGCCTGCTCAATCCCTTTGATGTCGGTCTTGGCCTTGGTCAGCTTGGCTTCATCCGGCTTGTCGAGAAAACGGGGGACGACGATGGAAGCGAGGATGCCGAGAATGACCACGACCACCAGGATCTCGATCAGAGTGAAACCGCGGTTGTTGCGTAAAAGGTTGCTATGTTTGCGCATGCAATGGACTCCTTGGAGAGGTTTGATTACCCCATCCCGCTGCTGGCTTCGAAGATCGGCAGCAGAATGGCCATGACGATGAAGCCGACCACGCTTCCCATGATCAGGATCATCACCGGTTCGAGCAGGGAGAGTAAGCCGCTGATGGCCAGCTCCACCTGGTGTTCGTAGGTGTCGGAAACCCGCAGCAGCATCGATTCGAGCTCGCCGCTCTGTTCGCCGACGGCTGCCATCTGCGCCACCATCGGCGGGAAGACGCCGCTGCGCTTGAGGGGGCCGGCCAGCCCTTCGCCTTCGCGCACGGCGATGGCGGTCGCCTCGAGCGCCTGGCGCAGTACCCGGTTGGTGAGCAGGGTGCTGCTGATGTCGAGGGCGCTCAAAAGCGGCACACCGGCGTGCAGCAGGGTCGCCAGGGTGCGGGTCAGGCGGGCGGTGGCGATCTGCAGGTTGAGCTTGCCGATCAGCGGCGCCTTGAGCAGAAAGGTGTCGAGGCGCAGCCGCCCGGCCTCGGTGGCTATATAACGCTGCAGGGCGATCAGTCCGGCGACGGCGAGAAGTAGCAGCAGCCACCACCAACGGCTGAGGAAATCGCTGGTGCGGATCAGCAGCAAGGTCGGCAACGGCAGCGCCCGGTCGAGGTCTTCGAGCATCCGGGTGACTTTGGGGACGACGAAGGCGACCAGAAACAGCAGCACTCCGGTGCCGATAAAGGCCATCAGCACCGGATAGGCGAGGGCGGCGTTGATCCGCGACTTCATCCGCGCCTGGTCTTCGAGAAAGTCGGCCAGTCGCGCCAGCACCTGGTCGAGAGTGCCGCTGCTTTCGCCGACCTGGATCATGTTGCTGTAGAGCACCGGGAAGATCTTCTCGTGGCGTCCCATGGCCAGATGCAGCGATTCGCCCTGGATCACTTCTTCCCGCACCCGCCCCAGAGCCCGGGCCAGCCCGGCGTGCTCGATCTGTTCGGCGACGCTCCCCAGAGCTTCATCCAGCGGCAGCCCGGCGCCAAGCAAGGTGGCCAGTTGGCGGGTCGCCCCGGCCAGTTCGCCGGTGGGGACCGAGCGCCCCGGCCGCCAGCTCAGCCTTGGTCCGCCGGCGGCAGCAGCCCGCTCTTCTTTCAGTTCGGTGGCATAGATCCCGGCCTCGCGCAGCTTGGCCAGGGCGGTGCGCTTGCCGGCCGCCTCGGTGGTGCCGGAGACTTTCTTGCCTTTGGCATCAAGGCCGGAGTAGTCGAACAACGGCACCCTAGATCTCCTCCTGGGTTACGCGCAGCACTTCTTCGATGGAGGTTTCCCCCGCGAGGGCCATGGTCAGACCAGCATCGCGCAGGGTCTGCATCCCCTTGCGGACGGCGGCGGTCTTGATGGTGGCCGAGTCCTTGTTCTGCAGCAGCAGGTCGCGCACCTGCTCGTCGACCGTGAGCAGTTCGTAGATGCCGGCCCGGCCGCGGTAGCCGATCCCCATGCATTTGGGGCAGCCGCGGCCGCGAAACAGGGTCGAGCCGGCGGGGAGCAGTTCCCGCAGTCCCATTTCGCTCACCATCTCCGGGGTTGGCTGGTAGCTCTCCCGACAGTCGGGGCAGATGGTCCGCACCAGGCGCTGGGCCAGGATGCCGACGATGGAGGAGGCGGCCAGAAACGGCTCAATCCCCATTTCCACCAGCCGGGTCAAGGCGCCGGCGGCGTCATTGGTGTGCAGGGTGGAGAAGACCATGTGGCCGGTGAGCGCCGACTGCACGGCGATTTCGGCGGTTTCGCCGTCGCGGATCTCGCCGACCATAATGATGTCCGGGTCCTGGCGCAGGATCGAGCGCAGTCCGGCGGCGAAGGTCAGGTTGATCTTCGAATTGACCTGTATCTGGCCGACGCCGCTGAGCTGGTACTCGATCGGATCCTCGACGGTGATGATGTTCTTCTCCCGGTTGTTGAGCCGGGTCAGCGCCGCGTAGAGGGTGGTGGTCTTGCCCGAGCCGGTGGGGCCGGTGACCAGGAAGATGCCGTGGCTCTTGCCGATCATCCCGACCACCTGGCGCAGCATCTCCCCGCCCATGCCGAGGTCTTCCAGGGTCAGGACGTTGGAGGATTTGTCCAGCAGACGCAGTACCACCCGCTCGCCAAAGGCGGTGGGGAGGGTGGAGACACGCACGTCGACATCCTTGCCGGCGATACGGACCCGGAAGCGGCCGTCCTGCGGCAGGCGCTTCTCGGCGATATTGAGATTGGCCATGATCTTCAGGCGGGAGATGATGCTGGCCTGAGCCTTGTGGGGAGGTCGCAGCACTTCGTAGAGAATGCCGTCGATGCGGTAGCGTACGATCAGCTCGGTCTCGAAGGGCTCGACATGAATGTCGCTGGCCCGCTCCTTGTACCCCTGGGTGATCAGGCTGTTGACGAAGCGGATGATCGGCGCTTCGTCGGAGGCGTCGAGCAGGTCGGCCGGCTGGAAGGTGGCGGCCAGGTTGGCGCCGCCGCCGATCTCCTCGATGAACTCCTGGGCTTCACCGGCCTGGTTCTCGTAGGCCCGGTTGATCGCCCGCAGAATCTCCTCGGGAGTGGCCACCACCAGTTCGATCCGCTCCCGGCTGAGAGCGGCCAGGTCGTTGACCGGACGGGAATCGGTCGGGTCGGCCACCGCCAGGCGCATCAGACCTTCGCCGCGTTGCAGCGGAAAAATCTTGTAATCCTTGGCGAAACCGATGGGAATCCCTTCCAAAAGCTCGCCGACCAGTTGTTCCGGTGCGATGCTCGGCAGGAACGGCAGGTCGTACTGGGTCGCCAAGGCCTGGGCCAAGACCTCGGCGGTCAGCAGTTTGCTCGCCAGTAGCAGTTCACCCAAACGCAGCGCTGAGCTCTGCTGCGAGGTCAACGCTTCGTCGAGGCGGGCGGCAGTGAGGCGGTGATCCCGTTGCAGAATCTCGCCCAGGCGGGTCCAGGTCATTGGGCATCCTGCGGCAGCACGATCGGTGGGGGCGGCAGAATCAGCGCTTGGGCCGGATCGATGGTGAGCATCTGGGCCGCCATCGCTTCGACTGTTTCTGGGTCCCCCTTCTTCGGCCGGGCGGCTCGAGTCATCAACTCATGACTGCTGCGGGTGACATCCGCCAGGTCCTCGGCATTCTTGATGATCTTCGGGGTGATGAAGATCAGCAGGTTGGTTTTTTTCTCCGTGGTGGAGCTGCGCTTGAACAGCCAGCCGAGCCCCGGGATGTCGCCGAGCAGTGGCACCTTGGTGATGCTTTTCTGCTGGTTGGTGCCGATCAGTCCGCCCAGCACTACCGTACGGCCGTTTTCGGCCAGCACAGTGTTGCGGACCAGGCGCTTGGTCAGGGTCGGGCCGACTTCATTGACGTTGCCAACGCTGGTGGCGGCGAGGTCGGTGATCTCCTGGTAGACGTTGAGCCGCACCAGATTCCCTTCGGTCACCTGCGGGGTGAAGCGCAGGGTCAGGGCGACGTCCTTGCGCTCGACGGAGACGCTCTGGGCCAGGCCGGTTCCGCCGGTGTCGGTCAGGCGCTGGGTGATGATCGGCACGTTGGAACCGACAATGATCTCGGCCTCTTCATTATCCGAGGTCAGCAACCGCGGGGCGGACAAGATGTTGATGTCCGAATCTTTTTTCGACAGGTCGATCAGCGCCGAAAGCGCTGGTACGGTGGTTGGCTCGCCGTCGAGGCCGGTGACGGTGATCGGATTGAACAGGCCGCCGAGCAGAATCCCCTCGATGGTTTTGCCGAGCAGGGACGGAACGCCGTTGACCGCGGCCAGATCGTTCAAGGTGGCAGAACCGGTATTGAGATTACTCGACCCAAAGACCAGACTGTCGCTGCCAACATTGACCGCTCCCTGCAGCGAGGCGCCGAGCGCCTGGGTAGCGTCCATGGAGAGTTCCAGAATCAACGCCTCGACGTAGACCTGTTTGCGTTTGATGTCGAGCTGGCTGATGATCCCCTTGATGGTGGTGAAATCTTCCGGGGTGGCGTTGATGATCAGCGAGTTGGTCGGTTTGTCGGCGGTGATGCTCACCGGTTCGGTGGAGAGCGGGGCGCCGGTTGCGGCCGCCCCGACAGCCTGTTGGGCCCGACCGGTGGTACGTCCCTGGGTCTGAGCCTTGATGCCGGTGAGGATTTCGTTGAGGGTCTTGGCCAGGGTCTCGGCGTCGGCATTTTCCAGGTAGTAGACGTTGATGTTGGAGCGCTCCCGCGACGGTTTGCTGTCGAGATCGGCAACCAGGCGTTTGACCGTTTCCAGGTCTTCGAGGGTGGCCATGACCACCAGGGAGTTGGTGCGGGCGAAGGGGATGACCTTGCTCATCTGTGCGCCGCCAGCCTGGGGAATGGCGGCGGAGCGGCCCCGGCGGGGGGACGCGATGACCTGACTGAGCACCTGGGTAGCGACCTGGGCCACCTCGTCGGCGCTGGCGAACTGCAAGGGGATGACTTCGAGGGAGTCGAGGCCGCTGGGAACATCGAGTTCGCGAATGATTTTCAGCAGCCGGTCGATGTTGGCCGCGCTGTCGGTAATGATCAGGGTGTTGGAGGGGGCGTAGGCGACCACGTTGCTGGTTTTTGGCACCAGCGGCGCCAGCACGGTGGTGGCGAGCAGGTTGGCGTCGATGTGGGAGAGGGGCACCAGACGGGTGACGAACTGGTCCCCCGCATAGCCTTTGCGGTCCCCGGTGGACAGTGGCAGATTGTTCTCCTTGGCGGTGCTCAAGGGGACCACTTTGTAAACCTGGCCCGAGGGGACCACCGTGAAGCCTTTGACGTTGAGCACGGTCAAAAACAGCTTGTAGGCCTCATCCAGTGACATCGGCGCCGGCGAAATGATGGTCGCCTTCCCCTTGACCGAATCGTCATAGAGAAAATTCTTGCCGGTCAGTTCGCTCACCGTCTGGATCAGATCGGCCAGTTCGATATCCTTGAAATCAAGAGAGACCTTGTCGCCGGTGGGCTTCGCCTCTTTCCTGACCTGCTTTCCCGTTGGCTGGCTGACCGGCTGGGCCGGCGTGGCAGGCTGGGCCGGTTGGCTGGCTTCCTGGCGGGTCTCCTGGTCCTCGTCCTGAGCCCGAACCGGCGGTGCCGGCAGGGTCAACAGTGCGGCCAGTAACAGGCAGCTGCCTGCAAAGATCTTGGTCATCACCCGGAAATCCTCCTAGTTGACTTCATACTGAAAATTAAGCCGGTTGCCCCCGCGGGTGAGGCTCAGGCTGATATTTTTGGCTTCGCGCAGCTGTTGAAAAATCTGCAGTGCCTTCTCGGGACTGTCGAGCTCGACGCCGTTGACCTGCATCACCACGTCGCCGCGCTGGATGCCGAGGTTGGCCAGCAGCGAGCGGGGCTGAATCATCCGTACCACGAACCCCTCGGTGCGGCCGTCGACGATATTCGGCTCCATGCGGGCCTGGCGCAGCAGCTCGTTCATGCTGGCGCGGGCTTTTTCCACCTCTTCCTTCGGCAGCAGCCAGCGATTCTCCCCGATGGAGCGGACCCCTTCGCCGAGGGCTCCAGTGCGGGGTGCGGCGGCCGCGGCAGGGGTCAATCCGTTCGGGGTGGCGCCGGCCTGGCCCTGGACTTCCACGGTCAGGAGATCTTCCTTCCCCCCGGGATAGGCAATCCGCACCTGGTTGCGACTGACCTCGACCAGGGTTCCGCCGCCGGGAAGTTCTTCATCCAGATGATAGACTGCCACCTCCTGGTCGGCCTTGATCAGCGCCAGGGAGCGCACCCCTGCGGCGACGGTGCCGAGCAGTGTCAGGTTGGCTTGGGGCGCGGCGGTGACCGGTTGCAGGGCTGAGCTGGCGCCGGCCAGGGTCTGGGAGCCGGGGGCGCTGGAGTCGAAAATGTTGCGCTGCAGAATGATCTCGGCATCGGCCAGGGCTGGCTTGCGGGCCGCAGCAGTTGGGGCCTGGGCCGCGGGGCGGGCGGTCGTCAGGGATGGTCGCCAGAGCACACCGAGACCGCTGGCAGCCAGCAGGCCGAGGGTCAGACCGAGGATCAGGGTCAAGGCCAGGGCAATTTCACGAAAGTAGCGCTGGAAAGTGGAAAGCATCAAACAACCCTGGATGAAGGCGGCAGCAACAGCTGCGTTTCAAATGCTAAACAATAGGCCCAGGATTGAAAAAAAGCAAGGTGTTTGGCCGTTTTGCGGGCTGAGAAACCTGATGGTTTGCGGATAGGATACCTTTGTATTTTCTTCGGCCTGTGAAATAATGCCCGACACTAAATCTAACTTATCGAGGATCACATGACCGACCAGCCGCAACGGCTTTACCTGATCGATGGCTCGAGCTACATCTACCGCGCCTATTTTGCCATCCGCCATCTCTCCAATTCCAAGGGCTTGGCCACCAACGCCATTTTCGGCTTCACCAACATGCTGCTCAAGGTGGTGCGGGAGCATGCCCCCGATCACCTGGCGGTGATTTTCGACGCTAAGGGGCCGACCTTCCGCAAGGAGATTTACCCCGAGTACAAGGCCAACCGTTCCGCTATGCCCGAGGACCTGGTGCCGCAGATTCCGCTGATCAAGGAGTTGGTGCGGGCCTTCAACATGCCAGCGCTGGAAGTGCCCGGATTCGAGGCCGATGACATTATCGCCACCCTGGCCCGGCGTTTCGAGGCCCAGGGGCTGGCGATCACCGTGGTCACCGGCGACAAGGATCTGATGCAGATCGTCTCCGAGCGGGTGCGACTGCTCGATACCATGAAGGATAAGATATCCGGCCTGGCCGAGGTCGCCGAGCGTTTCGGCGGCACTCCGGACAAGGTGATCGAAGTCCAGGCCCTGGCCGGCGACAGCTCGGACAATGTCCCCGGGGTTCCCGGGGTCGGCGAGAAGACTGCAGTCAAACTGATTAATGAGTTCGGCACGGTGGAGAACCTGCTGGCCAATCTCGATCAGGTCAAGGGGAAGCTGCAGGAGAAGCTGCGGGAGTTCGGCCACCAGGCGCTGCTCTCCAAGCAACTGGTCACCCTGATCGATACCATGGAACTGGAGGTCGATTACCCCGAATTCGCCCTCAGCGAGCCCAATCGCCCGGCACTGACCGCCCTGTTCAAGGAGCTGGAATTTCCTAAGCTGATGCAGGAATTCTCCAGCGACCAGCGGGCCACCGGCGCCGGTTATCTGGCGGTGCAGAGCGAAGCCGAACTCGACGCTTTGATCGCCGCGCTGCAGGCGGCTCCGCGCATCGCCTTCGACACTGAAACCACCAGCCTCGACGCCACCCGCGCCGATCTGGTCGGTATCTCTTTTGCCATCGAGCCTGGCGCCGCCTGGTATATCCCCCTGGGGCATCGCTATTTGGGTGTTCCCGAGCAACTCGACCAAGCCCTGGTGCTGGAGCGACTGCGGCCGCTGCTCGAAGACCCCAACAAGCTCAAAATCGGCCAGAATCTCAAATACGATCTGCTGGTGATGCGGCGCGCCGGTATCACAGTGCAAGGGGCGGATTTCGATACCATGATCGCCTCCTATCTGGCCAACCCGGCAGCCAAGTCTCATGGTATGGATTCCCTGGCCGCCGACCTGCTCGGCTACCAGACCATCAGCTATAGCGAAGTGGCCGGAAGCGGCAAGAAGCAGATCGGCTTCGAGGAGGTGGAGGTGGAAAAGGCGGTGACCTATGCCGCCGAGGATGCCGACATCACCCTGCGCCTGGCGGATAAGCTGGAGCCCATGCTGCGGCAGGCCGACCAGGAAAAACTCTTCGCCGAGGTGGAAATGCCGCTGGTGCAGGTGCTCACCGAGATGGAGTGGGCCGGGGTGCGGATCGATTCGGTGCAGCTGCAGGACTTCTCCAAGGAGATGGAGGGGAAGCTGCTGGCGCTGGAGGTAGAAATCCACCGCATCGCCGATCGTAAATTCAATATCGGCTCGCCCAAACAACTCGGTGAGGTGCTGTTCGAGCATATGGGCCTGCCGCGCGGGAAAAAGACCAAAACTGGCTGGTCGACGGACGTGGAAGTGCTCAACACCCTGGCCGAGGAGCACGAGATCGCAAAAAAAATTCTCCAATTCCGTTCTCTGTCCAAGCTCAAGAGCACCTACAGCGACGCGCTGCCGAAGATGATTCACCCCCAGACCGGGCGCATCCATACCAGCTTCAACCAGGCGGTGACCGCCACCGGTCGACTCTCTTCCAGCGACCCGAATCTGCAGAACATTCCGATTCGCAGCGAGGAGGGGGGGCGGATCCGCGAGGCCTTCATTCCGGCGGAGGGGAACCTGCTGCTTTCGGCCGACTACTCCCAGGTGGAGTTGCGGCTGCTGGCTCACCTGGCCGGGGAGGAGGTGCTGCGCGAGGCCTTCGTGCGCGGGGAAGATATCCACACCCGCACCGCCAGCGAGATTTTCGGCGTTTTTCCGGAGATGGTCTCGGCGGAGATGCGCCGTCAGGCCAAGACCATCAATTTCGGTGTGCTCTACGGCATGGGGGCCTTCAGCCTGGGTAAAGATCTCGGCATCCCGACCAAGGAGGCGCAAGGGTTTATCGACAACTATTTCGCCCGCTACCCCGGCATCCGTGGTTATCTGGAAAGCAAGAAGGCCGAGGCCCGGGAAAAGATGTATGTCACCACCATCCTTGGCCGGCGCTGCGCGGTACCGGAGATTCACAGTCCCAATGGCGCCTTCCGCGCCTTTGCCGAACGCAACGCCACCAACTACCCGATCCAGGGCTCGGCCGCCGACTTGATCAAGGTCGCCATGGTGAAAATTCATCAGCGCCTGCAGCGTGAAGGGCTGCAGACCCGCATGGTGCTGCAGGTCCACGACGAACTGGTTTTCGATGTGCCCACGGCCGAGTTGGAAACGGTGCGGGCCCTGGTCAAGGCCGAGATGGAAGGGGCGATTCCCCTGACCGTGCCGCTGCTGGTGGAGATCGGCGCCGGCGCCAACTGGCGGCAGGCGCACTAACCTTGCGGCGCTGGGCTCTCTGGTTGCTGGCGGCAGCCTGTGCCCTGTTGCTGTTTGTCGGCGGACCCGCCAGCAACGACCCCCGCTCCTGGCGGGAGCTTTGGAACCTTGGTCATATCCTGGCCTTCGCTCTTTGGGGCGGGCTCTGGTTGCGCTGGCGCGGTGGCGGGTTAAGCTGGAACAACTTTAAGCTGGCGCTGCTGCTGACCTTGTTGATCGGGGGTGGTATCGAACTGCTGCAGGGCGGGCTCGGCCGCTCCCCCGACCTGGTTGATCTCGGTCGTGATCTGGTCGGAACCCTGCTGGCCCTGGCCTGGGCCCGCCCCAGTTCTTGGCCTCCCGGCCGACAGTTGTTGTTAAGGACCGCGGCGCTGTTGCTCGGTTTGCTCTGCCTGCTGCCGCCGAAAATCGCTCTGACCGACGAGGCCCTGGCCCGACGGGATTTTCCCGTCCTGGCGAATTTCGAAACCCCCTTCGAGCTGGATCGCTGGGAAGGGAACGCCCAACTCTCCATCGCATCGAACCCGGTGGCTCGCGGAGGGAATTCCCTGCGGGCAGTTCTGGGAACCGAGCGTTATGCCGGGCTGTTTCTCACTGCTTTTCCCAGGGACTGGCGCGGCCATCGCACTCTGGTTGTTGAGATGCATAATCCTTTGTCGCAGCCGCTGCGCTTGGTCTGCCGGATTCACGACCGCGCACACACCGTCTCCGAGCAGGCCTACGACGATCGCTTCAACCGCGGCCTGCTGCTGGCTCCGGGCTGGAACCACCTGCGCATCGATTTGGCCGAGGTGGCCGCCGCGCCCAAGGGTCGCGCCCTCGACCTCGGCCAGGTGGCTGGGGTCGGATTTTTTGCCATCGAGCTGCCGGAGCCGGTTGTGCTGCATCTGGACGCTTTACGGCTGGAGCCCTAGAGAAGGGCGTCCGCAATTTAACAGGTTTGGAGCTAAGACCCATGAGACGGTTGCAGCGCACTCTTCTGCTGCTCGGGCTGGCCCTGGTGCTGGTCGTGGGGCTGCTTCTCTGGCAGGGCGATCGGCTGCTGCAGGGGGTGCTGCGCCCTGCGCTGGTGCGGGGAGTCGCGGCCGCGGTCGGTGGCGAGGCCCGTCTCGGCCGGTTGGAGCTGGGCTGGAACCGTCTGGCCCTGAGCGATCTGCAGCTGGTCAAGCCCGACACCCTCGAACTCTCTCTGCAGCACGGTGAAGCCACTTGGACCTTCGCCTCGCTGACGCGCCAGCGCCTGGTTACCCTCGATCTGGTCGGACCCCGCCTGACCCTGCAGAAATCTTCCAAAACCGAAGAACCCTCCTCTCCCCTGCCGCCCGGCAGCGGTTTTCCCTTCGATTACCTGCGCATCCGCGAGGGCGAAATCACCCTCCCTCTGGGACCGGGGGAGCTGAGCTTGCGTGAGCTGGCCCTGGAACTGACCGATGGCGCCCCGCCGACCCTGCAACTGCAGGGGGTGGTGGGCGGCGAAGCCATTCCCCTGGATCTCTCCGGAACTCTGGCCTGGAACCAGGGCTTCGAACTGCAGTTGGAGCGGCTCAAGTGGGATGGGGCCGAACGGCTGTCTGCGCCGCTGAGCCTCAATCTGGATCGGGAGCGCAGTCTGCAGGGGCGCGGCGCGCTGACGGTCGACGCCCTCGACGGGCCCACCCTGGAGCGTTGGCTGCGGGCTCTGGGCGGCAATGCTCTCTGGCCCGAGGGGTTGGCTCTGGAGTTGGACGGATTGCGGCTGGAGGCCGAGGTCACTCCGGAGCAGGTTTCAGCCCGGATCCAGATGGCCGCAGGTTCGGCGCAGACTGGGGATTGGAAGCTCCCCTGGTCGGATCTGGAATTGAGTTTGGGGGGAACTCCCGAATCCTGGCAGGGAGAGGGAACGGTTCAGCTGGCCGGTCGGTTCCCGCTGCAGTTGAGCGCGCTCAGGGAGGCGGGGCGGATCAGTGCCCAGGGCCGGCTGCAGCATTTAGGGGTGCGGCCCGGCGAGGGTGCGACCCTGCAGGCTACGGCCACACAAGGGGCCGAGGGTGGCTGGCAGGGGGCGTTGAATCTTGATCGGCTGCGGAGTAAGGAATTGGAGGCGGTGCTGCGAGCCTTGGGTCGGCGCTCCCCCTTGCCAAAGGGTTTGATCTTTGATCTGGCCGAACCGCAATTGGATTGGAAACAGCAGACACAGGCCGGGCAGCTGGCGTTGGGGTTTCCGACTGGCCTGGTGCAGGGGGAGGGGTGGAAACTGCCCCTTTCCGGTGTGCAGCTACAGGCAACCGAGGCCGAAGGTGTCTGGCAAGGAGAGGGAGCACTGCGGCTGGCCGGGGCTGCTACCCGACTGACCGGTGGCTGGCAGGATGGGGTCGGTCGTGGCAGCTTGAATCTGGTCAGCTTGCGGGCGGCCAATCTTTTGCGGGATCTCGGTCTCGGCGACTGGCCGCTGGCCGGCGGATTTGAGCTGAGCGTCAACGGCCAGTTGCAGGATCAAGAATTTAGTGCCGACGGCCGCCTGCGTGGTCGGCCCCAGACCCCGGCACCAGTGGCCGCCAAGCTCGACCTGGGGGCTGTGGAGGTGGCCGCCCGGATGCAAAAAACGGCCGAGACTCCGCGGGTTGAGGGGGAGCTCAGTATCGGTGGACAACCGGTGCTGAAGGCCGAAGGGGATACCCAGCAGCTGCGGCTGAGCCTGCGTCCCAGCAGCTGGCAGACATTGGAAAAGCTGTTGCCGCCCGCCACCCGCCCGGCGCTGCTGCAAGGCGCCGACGGCCTGAGCGCCGAGGTTCTGGTGGATCGTACCAAGACCGGCTGGCAAGCGCAGGGGAGCGGGCAGGCAGCCTCGTTGCGTCTGCAACCCGCCACTCTGGAGGGGTTGACCTGGGCCGGAACCCTGGCATCGACCTCCACCGGGTTGCGGTTGCGGGAGGGGCGCCTGACTGCACGCCTGCAAACCCCCGAGGGGAGTGTTGACCAGCTCCAACTGGCGGCTGAAGCTGAACTGAATCCCTCCGAGTATGCCCTGAGGGTGAAGGGTTTGACCGCCAAGGGTATCGAACTGATGGCTGCTGACGGCCTCTCCGGGCTGACCGGTGGGCACTTGAGCGGAAACGCAAAGCTGTCGGGTCGTCGCGCGGGGGGGACGGTCGCGGTGCAGCTTGAACTGCAGGGCGGGGCCAAAGAGCTGCTGGCCGGGGCCTTTTATGGCGATTTTTCCGGCCTTGAGAGTGGGCTGGCGTTGACGGGAGTTTTCGAGCCGCAGGCCAAACGACTGCAGGCGAAGCGGCTCGAGGTGAACCTTGGCAAGCTGGCCCGAGGCGAGTTGCAGGGAATGCTGAGCGCCACCGATGGCCAGCTCACCGGGGAGGTTGAACTGCCGCAACTCTCGGCTTTGGACGCCCAGCTGCTGCCGGCGCTGGCGGCTGCTTATCCCGCCCTGGCCGGACTGCGGTTGGAGGGCGGCCTGCAGGTACAAGGGACTGGCCACTGGGCGGGGCAGGACTGGGGAGTGAAGGGAGAGGCTCGGCCGCAGAGTCTCAACCTGCGCTGGCCTGGGCCACGGGTGGAGCTCGACGGTCTGGACGGCACTCTGCCCATCGATCTGGGTCCGGCAACAACCGAGAGGGTCGCGGCTGCAACCTCCGGCACTCTGACCTTGGCCCGGCTGCAGGCCGGTCCTTTGGGCCTGCCGGCGAGCGAGCTGGCGCTGCGGGTGGGGCGCAACCGGCTGCAACTCGACTCCTCCCTGGTTTTTTCCCTGGCTGGGGGCGAGCTGAGCTTGGCCGATTTGGTCATTGGCCGCGGGGCGGGTGGGCTGGAGCTGGCCGCCCAGGTTCGGGTCGGTGCGATCGATCTGGAGCTGCTGACCCAGGAGTTTGCTATGCCGCAGATGCAGGGGCGGCTCAGCGCCAATCTCGGCACCATCCGTTATGCCGATAACCAGTTGAGCAGCGCCGGCACCGCCGGTATCAATGTCTTTAGTGGCGGGATTCTGGTGAAAAATATCCGCCTGCAATCCCCCTTTTCCAGTTACCGGACCCTCGAGGCCGACATCGACTTCGAGGCTATCGACTTATTGGAGCTGACCCAAACCTTCGAGTTCGGCGAGATCAACGGCCTGGTCGATGGCCACGTTCATGGTCTGCGACTGTTCGGCGCCACCCCCTCAGCCTTCGAGGCCGCCTTCACCACCCGCCTCGATGGTCGCCGCAATATCAGCGTCAAGGCTTTGAAAAACATCTCGATTCTTAGTCAGGGGGGGCTGCAGGCCGCGCTCTCCCGGGGCGTCTACCGCTTTATCGACTTCTACCGCTATCGGCGCATCGGCTTTGCCTGTTCCCTGGAAAACGACGTGTTTCTGCTGCGCGGCACCGCTCGCGAGGATTCGGACAAATATCTGATCTACGGGGGATTGATTCCACCGAAGATCAACATCGTTGCCCCCAGCCGCAATATTTCCTTCAAGGAGATGGTCAAGCGCCTTGGCCGTCTGGACCGCAAAGCCGCGGGAAGTTAACCCAACGGCTGCGCCCGGGGCGCGAAGCTGTTAGAATGAGAAACCAGATCTGCACAACAACAACCGGAGGATGCCCATGAAACGATTCGCCCGTACCCTGACCGCGCTGGCCGCCCTGACCATCGCCGCCTGCGTCACCATCAATATCTATTTTCCCGCCGAGGAGATGAAGGGAGCCGCCGACAAGATCGTCAACGAGGTTTGGGGCGACAAGATCGAGAAGCCGGAGCAAAAACCGGACCCCGCGGCACCCAAGCCCCCGGGGAGCAGCTTCCTGCAGCTGCTGCAGCCCGCCTCCGCTCATGCGGCTCAGGATATCAATGTCAGCACCCCGGAAATCCGCGCTCTCAAGGAATCGATCAAACAGCGGGCCGGTTCGCTGATCCCCTACCTCAACGGCGGCCAGGTCGGCATCGGCGCCGACGGCATGCTCAAATTGCGCAGCAGCGAAGGTCTTGATCTGAAAGGACGCGGCGAGGTCAATCGTTTGCTCTCGGCCGAAAATGCCGACCGGCAGCGGCTCTACCAGGAGATCGCCCGGGCCAACGGCTTCCCCGATCAGGTGGCCGAGGTGCAGGGGGTGTTCGCCGAATCCTGGCGCGAGCAGTCCGCCGGCGGTTGGTATCTCGAAGGCAAGGACGGCAGCTGGAAGAAAAAATAACTCTTCCAAGTCAGTGAATCAGTCCCACAAACAGGGGGCGTCGGCCGGTCAGGCGACGTCCCCTGTTTGTGTTTTGGCGGCGGTGCAGATATTGCAATGTTGCCCTTTTTATCCTCTCTGGAAATTATTTGACCCCGTATCTGTCCGCTGGTCTGGCGCAGATGGCTGTTTCGGGTGTCGAAGCGTTGACAGCGATGATTGTTTTTGACCGGGCGACACATTTGACAATGTCAGCCACTTTTCCCCAGGAGTTCTGCATGAAAATCAGTCACTACATGACCCCGAAGGTGATCGCTGCCCATCCCGAAGACGGTATCCGCAAGACCTTTTTCCTGATGCGGGAGCATTCCATCCGCCACATCCCGGTGCTGGACGAAAACCGCCGGCTGATCGGGATTCTCAGTGACCGCGACCTGCGCCGCCCCGAGTGGGTCGAGGAGTCCATCGATATTTCCCATGTTTACAATCTGGACGACAACCTGGTGGTCAAGGATCTGATGACCACCGACGTCAAGGTGGTCTACACCTACGACAGCATCAAGAAGGCCAATCGTTTCTTCATCGATCACCGCTTCGGTGCCCTGCCGGTGCTCAACAAAGAAGATGAGCTGGTCGGCATGCTCTCCGCCATCGACGTGCTGCGGGCCTTTGAGGACTACATGGTGCAGAAGCCGCTCAAATAGCCGGTCGCCACGCTATAAAACAAAAAACCTCCGATTCCTGATAAGGGTCGGAGGTTTTTTTTGTTTTTTGACCCACATCATGTTTTGACGCTGGGACCCGGGTTATTCTGCAATCACCTTGAACGCAGGAGAAAACATTATGAACTTAAAAAACGACCTTGGCCTGAAGCCGATCAACGACGTCATCGCCACCCATCCGGTGATCGGCGAGATTTTGCAGCGCTACGACATCGGTTGCGTCACCTGCGGCGTCGGTATCTGCCTGCTTAAAGATGTGGTTTCGATCCACGCCCTCGGCGACGAGGCGGAAGCGCAAATCGAAACCGAAATCAACACTTACCTCGACAACCAATAAATAACGAAGCAACCAGAAAAGGAGACCGACCATGAAAGACCTCGCTTGCGGCTGCCCCGGTTCCAACGTTCGGACCATCGAGAAAAAAGCTACCGAAAACAGCGCCACCGGGCGGATCGATTCGGAACTGCGCCAATGGCCGACCCAGTTGCATCTGGTGCCGCCGAGCGCTCCCTGGCTGGCCAACGCCCATCTGCTGATTGCTGCCGACTGCGCTCCCTTCGCCTACGCCGAGTATCATCGTGACTTCATCAAGGGACGTACCCTGGTCAACGCCTGCCCGAAGCTCGATGACACCAGCAACTACGTGCAGAAGCTCACCGCCATTCTGCAGCAGAACGATATCCAGTCAGTCACCGTCACCATCATGGAAGTTCCCTGCTGCCGCGGTCTGGGGATGATGGCCCAGCAGGCGGTCGCCGCCAGTGGCAAGGATATCCCCGTCGAGATCGCCGTGATCGGCGTCGACGGCAGCCGGAGGAGCTGATGAAAACCGATGTCACCCAAGTCATGGTCGAAGAGCACAAGCTGATCCTGCGGATGATCGGCCTGGTCGAGCGCAACACCGCGCAGATGGAAGCAGGCAAGTTTCGCGACTGGCAGTTTTATCTCGACGCTATTGATTTTATTCGCAATTTTGCCGACAGATTTCATCACGCCAAGGAGGAGGACGTGTTGTTCGCCGCCTTGGTCGCCAACGGCATGCCGGCGCAGAACTCGCCGGTGGCGGCGATGCTGATGGCCCACGATCAGGGTCGGGCTTTCGTTCGCGCCATGGAAGAGGGGGCGCAGAAGGCCCTCGATGGTGAATCCGGGCAGATCCCGCTGATTGCCGAAAACGCCCGCGGCTATGCGGCGCTGCTGCGTGACCATATCGACAAGGAGGACACCATCCTCTATCCCCTGGCCGAGCGGGTGCTTCCCGAAGAACCGCGTACGGCGATGGTGGCCGCCTACGCCAAGGCGGAGTCCTCCGCGCCCGTCGGACTGGCCGCTCACTATCAGGCGATGGTGGAGCGCTACGAGGCCCAGAGCCCGGCCTGATTTGCTGGCGTAATAAAGCAGAGAGTTAAACGCAATGAGCCCCCGGAAATTCGGGGGCTCATTGCGTTTTGTGGCGGGAGCTATTTCAACGCCGGTTTGGGGGTCGTCTCGGTATTGGGCGGCAGAATCGGGTAGACCACCTTTGGCTGGTCACCGGTGAGGGCGTCGAGAAAGGCGACGATGCTCTGAGCCTCGCCACTGTCGAGCTTGATGCCGAGCTGGGAGGAGCCCATGATCGCGACCGCATCGCTCAACTTCCAAACCTTACCCGAGTGGAAGTAGGGCATGGTGAGGGCGATGTTGCGCAGTGGCGGGGCGCGGAAGACGTACTGATCGCCCGAGGTGTTGGTGACCTGGAAGCGTCCGGTGTCGCCAGGGGGGCGCACCGCTGCGTCGGGGGCTTCGACCACGCCGAAGGGGAAGTAGCCCTTGCCGCCGAGGTTGACGCCGTTGTGGCAACTGGCGCAGCCCTTGTCGATGAAGAGTTTCAAACCTTGCTGCTGCCCGGCGCTCAGGGCTTTGGCATCGCCTTTGAGATAACGGTCGAGCCCGTCGTTGGGGGTCAGCAGAGTGGCCTCGAAGACCTCGATCGCTTTGGCCATGTTGTCAAAGCTCACCGGGTCGGCTTCGCCGGGAAACGCCTTGGTGAAGCGGCGGACGTATTCGGGGAGACTTTTGAGGGTGGCGACGGTCTGACTGGGAGTGTTGTTCATCTCCACCGAGGCCTGCACCGGGCCCTTGGCCTGGGTGGCGAGGTCGGGCGCCCGGCCGTCCCAGAACTGGGCGATGTTGAAGACGGCGTTGAGCACGGTGGGGGCGTTGCGCGGCCCCTTTTGCCAGCCATGGCCGACGGAGGTTTCCTGCAGATCGCCACCGGCCAGGCCGAGGTTGTGGCAGGTGTTGCAGCTGATCAGGCTGGAGGCGGAGAGCCGCGGGTCGAAAAAGAGCATTTTGCCCAGTTCCACCTTCTCCGGAGTCAAGGGGTTGTTTTTTATCGCCTGCGGCGCCGCCGGGATCGGTTGGAACAGGGCCTGGCTGCGGCTGCGCAGGTCGGTTTCAGCCCAGGCGGTGGCGGCCCCCAGGGCCAGGATGGTGATGAAGCAGATGGTTTTCTTCAGCATGGGACTCCTCCTTGAGTACGGTTTTTGTCTGTCGTTAGTTTCGACTAACTTTTAGCCGGGAGCGGGGGTTTGTCAAGGCTGAGACGGGGATATCCGGCCGAAAATCCGCCCTGTCATTGCGTTGACAGTGCCGGGGGCCGGTGGTAAGGTAGCGAGCTTTTCCCAACACCCGCCGCACGGAAGGATCGACCATGGACCAAAAACTCCAGATTCTTCTGGATACGGTGAAAAAGCTGATCCGTCGCGGCGCCTTTCCCAATCTCTCCAAGGTGGTCGACAAGACCCATCCGGCGGATATCGCCCACCTGTTCCGCTACCTTGACCTCAAGGACCAGCGGATTCTGTTCAACCTCATCGAAGATATCGAAACCGCGGCCTACGTCCTCTCCGAAATCGATCACAGCGCCGGCGCCCAGTTGCTGGAGCAGATCGAGAAAGAGCGGATCACCGAAGTGCTGCAGGAAATGCCCTACGACGACGCTGTCGACATCATCCGCAACATGCCGGAGGAACTCGCCGAAGCGATCCTCAACAGCATGCAGGATGAATACTCGGACGAAATCGAGCAGCTGCTCGCCTACGACGAAGATACCGCCGGCGGCATCATGGCGACGGAGATTTTCTCCCTCTCCGAGGGGCTTACCGTGGGGCAGGCGATCGAATCGTTGCAGCAGGCCACCGATGTGGAAATGGTCTTCTATCTCTACGTCACCGACGACCACGGTCATCTGGTCGGGGTGCTCTCCCTGCGCCAACTGCTCACCGTGCTGCCGAACACCCAGCTCAAGGAGATCATGATCCGCGACGTGATCAGCGTTCGCACCGATATGGACCAGGAGGAAGTGGCGCAACTGGTGGCCAAGTACAACATCCTGGCGATTCCCGTTGTCGACGACGGCAACAAGCTGATGGGTATTATCACCGTTGACGACGTCATCGACGTTATGCGCCAGGAGGCGACCGAGGACATCTACAAGATGGCCGGCGCCAGCGAAGAGGAGCTGCTCTACGGCAACAAGTCGTTCAAGATCGCCAGGTTGCGGTTGCCTTGGCTGATCACCAACCTGTTCGGCGGGGTCATGACCGGCTACCTGATGTGGCAGTTCCGGGCGACTTTGGAACAGATCATCGCGCTGATCTCCTTTATCCCGGTCATCACCGGCATGGGGGGCAACGTCGGCGGCCAATCGGCGACCATCGTGGTCCGTGGCTTCGCCACCGGACGCTTCGATTCCTCCACCATGCGCCAGGTTTTTTTCAAGGAGGTGCGGGTCGGGATGATCATGGGGGCGGTCTGTGGCCTGACCGTTGGCCTGGTTGCCTACGGTTGGCATCACAATCCCTACCTGGGACTGGTGGTCGGGCTGGCGATGGTGACGGCGATGACCGTGGCTGCGAGCATGGGGGTTTTGGCACCGACTTTTTTCAAACGTTTCGGCGTCGATCCGGCGATTGCTTCGAGTCCTTTCGTGCAGACCGCCAACGACATCACCGGCATTCTGATCTATTTCGGCACCGCCACCATGTTTTTGAGTTACTTGCGCTAGGATGCAGCCTCAGGTCAGCGACGCCATCGTGCTGCGGCATCTGGATTATGGCGAATCCGACCGCATCGTCACCCTGCTCACTCCCGACCATGGCCGCCTCAAGGGTTTTGCCCGCGGCGCCCGCAGGAGCCGCAAACGCTTTGGCCCGGCGCTGGAACCCTTTGCCCGGGTGCGACTGCACTGGAGTCGCCCCGCCTCCGGTGAACTGGTGACTCTGCGGGAAGCCGAGCTGGTTGACCTGCGCGATGGTTTGCGGCGCAACCTCGAAGCCTTCGCCCTGGCTGCCTACGGCTGCGAACTGCTGGATGAGTTGCTCGGCGCCAGTCACGAGGGGGCCACGGCCTTCAATCTGCTGGAAGCTTTTCTGGCCCACCTCTGCGCCGGCGGGACGCCGCGGGATGCGCGGCTGTTGTATGAACTGCGGCTGCTCAATCTGGCCGGCTATATCCCGCATTTGCTGCACTGTTCCGATTGTGGCGGTCCGCTGCCCGAGCAAACCGTGGACTTTGACGCCGACCGCGGCGGCAGCCTCTGCCCGGTTTGCAGCGCCGGCGAGCGCGGCGTGAAAATCGATTTGTTGACCCTCGGAACCCTGGCCCGCTGTCTGCGCTCGCCGGTCGAAATTTTTGCCGGGGTGCGTTTCGGCGCCGCGACCCTGGAGCAGGGCGAAGCACTGGTGGCGGCGGCGATGCAACCGTACTTGCCGCGCCCGCTCAAATCACTGCCTTTTTTGGAACAGTTGCTGGGACCGCCCGCCGGGCGTGATTCCAGCTTGACAGCCCCCGGTGCGGGGGATAAAATTTAGCCCTTTTAACCAGTTGCATCCTTATTTCACCCCCGCCAGCGTGACTCGCAGGGGGCTGTGCATTTTCCGCCGGGAGGCCTCGTGACATTTCAAGACTTGATCCTTTCTTTGCAAAACTACTGGGCCAAACAGGGCTGCATCATCCAGCAGCCCTATGACGTGGAAAAGGGGGCCGGCACCTTCAACCCCGCTACCTTCCTGCGGGTGCTGGGGCCGGAGCCCTGGAATGTCGCCTACGTCGAACCCTCCCGTCGTCCCACCGACGGCCGCTACGGCGAGAATCCCAATCGCCTGCAGCACTACTACCAGTTTCAGGTGATCATGAAGCCGTCGCCGCAAAATATCCTCGATCTCTACCTCGACTCGCTGCGCAGCTTCGGCATCGATCCGAAAAAACATGACATCCGCTTCGTCGAAGACGACTGGGAATCGCCGACCCTCGGCGCTTGGGGGCTGGGCTGGGAAGTCTGGCTCGACGGTATGGAAATCACCCAGTTCACCTATTTTCAGCAGGCTGGCGGCATTGATCTCAAACCGGTCTCCGGCGAGATTACCTACGGCTGCGAGCGCATCGCCATGTATCTGCAGGGAGTCGACAACGTCTATGACCTCGAATGGATCAAAGGGGTCAAGTACGGCGACATCCATCACCAGACCGAGGTGGAGTTTTCCACCTACAACTTCGAAGTCTCCGATTCGGCCATGCTGTTTCAGCTCTTCGACATGTATGAGAAGGAGTGCCAGAGTATCATTAGCCGCGGCCTGGTTTTCCCGGCCTATGACTACGTGCTCAAGTGCTCCCACGCCTTCAACCTGCTCGATGCGCGCGGCGCCATTTCGGTCACCGAGCGGGCCAACTACATTGGCCGGGTGCGCAACCTGTCCAAGAGTTGTGCCGAGGGTTATGTGGCCCAGCGGGAAAAACTGGGATTTCCGATGCTGAAAAAATGATTCGCCGGGGCGCTTTCTGAAATGCCCCGACATGGAGATTGATCGATATGTCTGCTGAACTTTTCCTTGAAATAGGTACCGAAGAAATTCCCGCCGGTTTTCTCCCTCTGGCCATGGCCGACCTGGAGCGACTGCTGCGCAAGGAGCTGGAATCCGCCCGCATCGGTTTCGGCGCCGTTAAACCCTTCGCCACTCCGCGCCGCATTGCCATTTCCGTGGCCGAAGTCGCCGCCGAGCAGCTGCGCCAGGAACTGACCCTGGCCGGCCCCTCGATCAAGGTCGCCTTCGATGCCGAGGGCAATCCGACCAAGGCCGCTCTCGGTTTCGCCCGCGCCAACGGCGTCGAGGTCTCTGAACTCTCCCAGGTGGAGACCGACAAGGGGACCTACCTCTACCTCTCCAAGGTGATGGAAGGCCGCCCCACCGCCGAGCTGCTCCCCGAAATGCTGCCACGGCTGATCGCCGCCATCCCCTTCAAAAAGTCGATGCGCTGGAAGGACCTCGATGTCCGTTTTGCGCGGCCGATGCACTGGATCGTCGCCCTCTACGGCGGCGCGGTGGTCCCCTTTACCTTCGGCAACCTGCAGAGCGGCAACAGCTCCCAGGGCCATCGTTTCATGGCTCCAGGAAAGTTCACCGTCTCCGGAGTCGAGAGCTGGTTGGCCGAATCCGAGCGCCATTTCGTCATTCCTTCGCCGGCCCGGCGCCGGGAGCTGATCGCTGCCGGCATTGCCGAGGCGGCCCGCGCGGCCGGCGGCACTGTCAACCCGGATGAGAAACTGCTCGACGAGGTCAGCTATCTGGTGGAGGACCCGACACCCCTCTGTGGCTCTTTCGAAGAGAAGTACCTGGCCCTGCCGCGGGAACTGCTGATTACCTCCATGCGCGAGCATCAGCGCTACTTCACCCTGCTCGATGGCAACGGTAAGCTCCTCCCCCGTTTCATTACCATCTCCAACACCCGGGCCGAAGACCCGAGCGTGGTGGTACGGGGGAACGAGCGGGTGCTGCGCGCCCGCCTTTCCGACGCCATGTTTTTTTACACCGAAGACCAGAAGGTCAAGCTGGAGTCCCGCCTCGAAGCCCTCAAGAGTGTGGTCTACCAGGCCAAGCTCGGCACCAGCTACGAGAAGGTGATGCGGTTCCGCGAGCTGGCCAACGGCCTGGCCGCCGCCCTCGACCCGAAAGTCGGGGCGCTGGTCGACCGCGCCGCGCTGCTGGCCAAGTGCGACCTGGAAACCGGCATGGTCTACGAATTCCCCGAACTGCAAGGGGTGATGGGGCGCGAGTATGCGCTGATCGAGGGGGAAGATCCCCGGGTCGCCGTTGCCATCTTTGAGCACTACCTGCCGATCCAGGCCGGCGGCCAACTTCCTTCCGACAACGTCGGCGCGTTTGTCTCCCTGGCTGACAAGATCGACACCCTTTGCGGCTGCTTCGGCGTCGGCCTGATCCCCACCGGCACCGCCGATCCCTACGCCCTGCGCCGCAGCGCCATCGGCATCCTCAATATCATCACCGATCGTGGCTTCCGGCTGTCGGTCCCCGAGCTGGTCGGTCGCAGTCTGGCCCTGCTGGGCTCCAAACTCACCCGTCCGCTGGCCGAGGTGCAGGCCGACGTGGTCGGCTTTATCCGCCTGCGCCTGGTCAACTTGCTCACCACCCAGGGCTATCCCCAGGATGTGGTCGATGCGGTGCTTTCGGCCTCCTTCGCCGACGTCCTCGACGCCCTGGAGCGGGTCAAGGCCCTGGCCGAGCTCAAAGGTCGGGAGGATTTCGAGCCGCTGGCGGTCGCCTTCAAGCGGGTCGGCAACATCATCAAGGGGGGCGTCGACCAGGCGGTCGATGCCGGCCGTTTCGAGGCTCCCTGCGAAGGGGAACTTTGGAGTGCGCTGCAGCAGGTGCAGGGGACGGTGGCGGGGGCCACTGCCGCCGGCCGCTACGGCGAAGCACTGCAAGCCATTGCCGGGCTGCGCGCCCCGGTTGATGCTTTTTTCGACGGGGTCATGGTCATGGCCAAGGATGACGCGGTACGCAACAACCGGCTGGCCCTGCTCACCGGGGTAGCCTCACTGTTTCAGGGGATAGCCGATTTTTCGCGGATCGCCGAGTAGCGATTCCATAGCGACGGCTTTATGATCGGGGGTATTTGACCCCCAAGGGGCAACGTTTCTGGAGGAGACTGTTGATGTCAGTGAAATATGTTTATTACTTTGGCGAGGGGAAAGCCGAAGGCAAAGGCGAGATGAAAAACCTGCTCGGCGGCAAGGGGGCCAACCTGGCGGAAATGACCGCCATCGGCCTGCCGGTGCCCCCGGGGTTCACCATCTCCACCGAGGTCTGCACCGAGTTCTACAAGAACAATCGCCAGTACCCGGCCGGTCTCAAGGAGCAGGTGGCGGAGAACCTGGCGATGGTCGAAAAAGCCATGGGCCGCACCTTCGGCGGTGGTAATAATCCGCTGCTGGTCTCGGTGCGTTCCGGCGCCCGCGCCTCTATGCCGGGAATGATGGATACCGTCCTCAACCTCGGTCTTAACGATCAGACGGTGCAGGGGATCATCGCGGAAAGCGGCGATCCTCGCTTTGCTTATGACTCCTATCGTCGCTTCATCCAGATGTACTCCAACGTGGTACTCAACCTCAAAGGCGAACTGCTCGAAGATCTGCTCGAGGATATGAAGCATGCCCGCGGCGTGCATGAAGACACCAAGCTGAGTGCCGACGACCTCAAGGAACTGGTCGCCCAGTTCAAACGCAAGGTCAAGGAAGAGCTCGGCCGCGACTTCCCCGAAGATCCCCAGGAGCAGCTCTGGGGGGCGGTCGGCGCCGTGTTCGGCTCCTGGATGAACCCGCGGGCCAATACCTACCGCCGGCTCAACAACATTCCCGCCGAGTGGGGGACCGCGGTCAACATCCAGTCGATGGTCTATGGCAACATGGGCAATGATTGCGCCACCGGCGTCGCCTTCACTCGCAACCCCTCCACCGGCGAGCGGCTGTTTTTCGGCGAGTTTCTGGTCAACGCCCAGGGCGAAGACGTGGTCGCCGGTATCCGCACCCCGCAGCCGATCAACAAGGCCGGCGGCGATGGCTGTCTGCTGTCGATGGAAGAGCTGCTCCCCGAGTGTTACCAGCAGCTGATGCAGATTCAGGATACCCTGGAGCGCCATTACCGGGACATGCAGGATATCGAGTTCACCATCGAGAAGCACAAGCTCTACATGCTGCAGACCCGCAACGGCAAGCGCACCGCCAAGGCGGCGATCCGGATTGCCGTCGACATGGTGGCGGAAGGGCTGATCAGCGACAAGGAAGCGGTGCTGCGGGTCGCCCCCGAGCAGCTCGACCAGCTGCTGCATCCCTCTCTTGACCCCAAAGCGCCCAAAACCGTCATCGCCAAGGGTCTGCCGGCTTCACCGGGTGCGGCCAGCGGCGCGGTGGTTTTCAACTCCGACGAAGCTGAGGAAGCGGCCAAGATCGGTCTCAAGGTCATCCTGGTGCGGATCGAAACCAGCCCGGAGGATATTCACGGCATGCACGCCGCCCAGGGGATTCTCACCGCCCGCGGCGGCATGACCTCCCACGCTGCCGTGGTCGCCCGCGGCATGGGCAAGTGCTGCGTCTCCGGTTGTGGCGACATCAAGGTCGATTATCGCGGTCAGAGCTTCACCGCCAAGAACGGCGTCGAAGTGAAAAAAGGCGATGTTATCACCCTCGACGGCACCACCGGCGAAGTCATGCTCGGCCAGGTGCCGACGGTCAAGCCGGAACTGACCGGAGAATTCGGCAAACTCATGGCCTGGGTCGACCGTTACCGCCGGCTCAAGGTGCGCACCAACGCCGACACCCCCCACGATGCCAAGGTCGCCCGCGAGTTCGGCGCCGAAGGGATCGGCCTCTGCCGCACTGAGCATATGTTCTTCGACGGCGAGCGGATCAGCGCGGTGCGGGAGATGATCCTGGCCGAGGATCTGGAGGGGCGCAAAAAGGCCTTGGCCAAGATTCTGCCGATGCAGAAAGGGGATTTCCTCGGCATCTTCCGGGAGATGAAAGGGCTGCCGGTCACCATCCGTCTGCTCGACCCGCCGCTGCATGAGTTCCTCCCCCACAGCGACAAGGAGATCGCCGAACTGGCCCAGGTGATGGGGGTCCCGGCCGACCGCCTCAAGCACAAGGCGGAATTTCTGCACGAATTCAACCCGATGCTTGGGCATCGCGGCTGTCGGCTCGGTATTACCTTCCCCGAGATCTACGACATGCAGGTGCAGGCGATCATGGAAGCGGCCTGCGAATTGGTGAAAAACGAAGGTTTCCAGATCGTGCCGGAAATCATGATCCCGCTGGTCGCCCACGTCAAAGAGCTGGCAATTCTGCGCGCCAACACCGTTCGGGTCGCTGACGAAGTCATCGGCCGCTACGGAGTCAAGGTCGAGTACCTGGTCGGCACCATGATCGAGTTGCCCCGCGCCGCGCTGACTGCCGATCAGATCGCTACCGAGGCCGAGTTCTTCTCCTTCGGCACCAACGACCTGACCCAGACCACCTTCGGTCTTTCCCGCGACGACGCCGGCAAGTTCCTCCCCTTCTACGTCGAGAAGGAGATTCTCCCCAACGACCCCTTCGTCGCCCTCGATCAGAGTGGCGTCGGCCAGTTGGTGGAAATGGGCTGCGTCAAAGGCCGCCAGACCCGCCCCGACATCAAACTCGGCATCTGCGGCGAGCATGGCGGCGAAGCCTCCAGCGTCATCTTCTGCCACCAGATCGGCCTCGACTACGTCTCCTGCTCCCCCTTCCGGGTTCCCATCGCCCGGCTTGCGGCGGCTCACGCGGTGCTGCTCGAAGGTAAGTAGTCAGCAGGGAATTCAATGCAAAACAAAACGCCCCCGGGAGGTAGCTCTCGGGGGCGTTTTTGTTCTGTTTCGCGAGACGGGCCGAGCCTTTAAAAGTTCTGCAGTGTGTCGATCTGGGCTTGGGTCATGCCATCCCTGTAGCGAGGATTGGTGCGGAAGTTGCTCAAAATGTTGTTGATTTCTGTATCGATTAGGGTTGCTCTAGCCGTGATGTTGACGGCGGTTTCACCTGTGTTGTCTCCGCTCATCAGGGCAAAATGAACCAAGCTGATCTGTCCTCCTGCAGGAATGGTGACATCGTGGGCCATTTCAATGATGTCATTGCCGTCAGCCGTATTGAGGGCGCTGGAGGAGGTGAAGCTGTTGCTGGTGGCGGTGCCGAAAACCAAACCGATGTCGCGGTCAGGGATGATGTTGTTGGCCAAATCGAGAGTGGTTCCGTCCCAGGACGTGAGTGCCCGGTTGCTGCCGTCAGGGTAGATTATTCCAAATCCGGCCGAGCCGAGGAAGGTGCGGAGCACTACCCGGCGGGTGACCGGGGCCGCGGTGTTGTTGACCAGCACATCAGTCCAGCGGGCCCAGAGCTGGTTGGGCGGGGTGTAAAAATGCCGGGTGACGGACAGTCCGTTAACATTGCGGGCGGCCGAGCGCAGATTCTGGCTTTGCAGACCGGCGTTGGCGGTCCACCCGGTGATGTCGTTTTCAAATCCACCGTTGATCACGAACTCATTCGCGCTGCCGTCGCGCACCGAGACGTTGTCGATACGGGCGTAGCTGCCAATGAATTCGACGTCGCCGACAGAATCGCGCAACAACTGGTGCGCGCCGCGAAGTTCAAAGGAGAGCAGCACTTTTTTTCCGACCAAAGCGCTGAGATCGGCGGTTCGGGTTACCCGCTGCCTCGAAGGGGTGGTCTCGATGACATTGCGGGTGGTCAGAGTACCTGCAAAGAGGATCGTCCGCGCACCGGTCGTTTGGTCGGTCGTCACAACCCGATAGTGGGGTGTGGCCCCGGGAAAATCACCTGCCTGAGCAAGAAACTCGTCTTTCCAGCTCAAAGTCAAGACGCCGCTGGCCTGACGCAGATCGAGGATCTGCTCCAACCGGGAATCGGCGGTGGCATTGAGCCAGGCGCTTGCATTTCCTTCGTCGGGCTCAGGGAGAATGTCGATGACGGAATCCGGCCCGGTGTAGTTGGTATGGTCGGCGACCGCAGCGACGCGCAGGCCATCGAGCGCAGACAGCAATGGTGTCATGAAGGTCAGTTCGACAAAGGTCTGAGTGTTCGGGAACAGCGCTTCCGTCAGCGGTATTTCGGTTGTCTGGACGGCGAGCAGCATGTTGCCCTGAAACTGGTTCCAGAAACCATCGACCTGGGCGATGTCACGGTCGAGATCCCAAAAGTTGGCCTGCCCTGGGAAGAGCTCGGAAAATCCATCCAAAACAGGAGTGGTTTGGGGGAAAATGGTGATGCCACGAACTGTGCTGTCTGTGGCGAACAGCGGATTGGTGCGATTGTAAGTGATGGTCAGCGTTTTGCTGACGCTGGCGAAATTGTCGCTGGCAGTGAAGATTACCGACAGAGTCCCAGGTGTGACCAACTGTGGGGTCCAACTGAACAGGCCGGTCGTCGGGTTGAAGCTGGCCCCGGCGGGAAGTTCGCTGACGCTGAGGGTAACTGGGTCGGCATCAGCATCGCTGGCGTTAGCGGTGACCGTCAGCGGTTGGTTTTCGGTGATGGTCGCCGCTTCGGTGGTCAAGGTCAGCACAGGTGTGGTGTTGCTATTATTGCGTACTGAGATGATGATCGTTTCCGTTGCTTCCAAAAAGCCATCAGAGGCCACAAAGGTGATCGAGTGATCCCCAAGTTGACTGGCACTGGGAGTCCAGGTGAAGCGGCCATTGGCGGCTGTAAAGGTCGCCCCCTGCGGGAGGCCGCTGGCAAAAAGCAGAACCGTATCCTTGAGGTTGGGATCATTGGCGGTGACGGTGAAGCTCACGCTGTTGCCAACCACCACTACTTGATTGCCGATTGCTGTCAGGGTCGGGGCGACATTGGCGGTTCCACCG